>Ga0075158_10000109_pt1 | contig 59077 bp, 48 predicted proteins | sample JI91814BDNA_FD_70968 | JGI IMG/M metagenome (GOLD analysis project Ga0075158, IMG submission 70968) | Wastewater effluent complex algal communities from Wisconsin, to seasonally profile nutrient transformation and Carbon sequestration -... | ecosystem: Engineered > WWTP > Effluent > Algae... | reverse complement strand
ATGTGGTTTCTCTATTGCTTCAGCTGGTGACAATACACTCTCTTTACTTAGCCAAAACCCTGAGCGCGTTATTGCCGTTGACCTTTCGCCGGCTCAGCTCTATTTGCTCGAGTATAAAGCAGCCTGCTTCAAAGTGTTAAGTCACGGTCAGACTTTGACCCTGCTTGGTGTCAAGGGACAAGAAAAATTAAGTCCAGGATTACAAGACTTGCGTTGGCGTTTATATCAAAAGATTAGACCAACGCTTACGAGCGGCTGTGCCAGTTATTTTGATAGTCGGAGCAAACTTGTAAAAAAGGGTGTCAATCACGGCGGCAAGTTGGAGAGCTATTTTGCCATCTTTAGAAGGTTAATACTGCCTATGGTGCACAGGCAGGAGACTATTAGTGCTCTATTTGCCAATAAGTCCGAAAGCGAGCGTGAAATGTTTTATAAGACCTGGGCTAACCCTGCTTATAGATTACTTTGCAAAATGTTCTTTTCTAAGCCACTTTTGCGTTTGCTTGGACGCGAGCGTTGCTTTTTTGACTATGCCTCTGACTCACTAAGTAGCTTTGTGGCCACTGCCACTCGTAGCCATTTGCTATCCAGTGCCCACATAGATAATCCTTACTTGCACTATATTCTCACCGGTGGCTATGAAGAAGTTTTGCCTCACTACTTGAGGGTAGAAAATTATCAGTCCATTCAGTCCAATCTAGATAAACTCGATATTGTCCAGGGCTCGCTCACCGATGTACTCAAAGATTTGCCGGCAGGATCTGTCAGTGCATTTAATTTGTCTGATGTCTTTGAATATCTTGACTTAGAAAGTGTTGCCAGATTGACTGCACAAATTGTGCGGGTGTCTCGCTGTGGTGCCAGAGTGGCCTACTGGAATATGCTAGTGGACCGCAATATGGAAGATTTTTCGGATGGTCAGTCAAGCCGCCAGGTTGTGCTCGAAAATGACCTGCCCGGCTTAAGTACGACCTTTTTTTATAAGCGCTTCATTTTTGAAAGAGTGATGGCTTGAGATGAATAATTTTGTCTCCATTATTTTTGTGCTGGCAGTACTGGGTGCCCTACTTTTACTCGGGCAATTGTTCAGGAAGCATGTGCGTGCTTATCCGGAGCTTGCCAGGAAGCTTGTCCATTTGATTATGGGGGCCAGTGCCCTCAGCTTTCCCTGGCTCTTTGACAATATTTATCCTGTTGTTTTGCTTTGTTTGCTTGTGCAGTGCATTTTGCTAGTGCTTAAAAGCGGTAAAAGTGCAGCTAGAGATTTGCTATTTGGTGTCAGTCGTCTCTCCTGCGGAGAGCTCTTGTTTCCTCTAGCTGTAGCTTTGATCTTTTATCTCAGTCAGGGCCAGCCTCTGTTTTATATCGTGCCGGTGGCGGTTTTGGCTTTTGCTGACTCGGCTGCTGCTTTGATTGGCGAGCGTGGCACAAATCGCTATCGCACCAGATTGGGACACAAAACAATAGAAGGCTCAGTGGCCTTTTTTGTCACTGCCTCTTTCGTTATTGCTTTTGTGTTAGCGATTTTTGCACCGCTCAGTGCCTGCAGCATTTGCCTCATTGCACTTTTGCTCGCAGCTCTGGCAACAATCGTAGAAGGCTTTTCATCGGCTGGATTTGATAATCTACTTGTGCCAGTGGCTCTCTTTTTTACTCTTAAACAAACCATCAATTTGGATTGGCAAGCACTCCTTGTCCAGCTTGGCTGGCTTGCTTTATTAATGGTGACAGTGTTGCTATTGCGCCGCATTACTGATCTATCCGGCAACGCCAATTTGATCATTATGGCTTATGGCTATCTGGCTGTCAGTCATGGTGGTATCACTTATTTGCTCATGCCAGCACTTATGTTACTGGGTTACAGGTTGCTTTTGCCACAGTCGGTAAAGTCTCAGAGGCTCTCTGCTGGGCACTGCGAAAACGCCGTCCTATCTATGTCTTTTGTTGGTCTGGTTTGTCTTTTGTGGCCTCAAGTTGCCCATAGCCCGTCTCTGCTCTTTGTCTACACACTGGCTTTTGTCACCCAGGGGGCGATAACAGCTAGCGCTGAACTCTCCATGGGTGGTAATGCTGGAGCAACTATGTGGCAGATCTTTTTTAATAGTCTTAAGAGTTGGTCGCTACTATTTTTGCCATATTTGCTACTTAATCAAACAAGTGTCTGGCTCAGTGTCACCAGTCTTTTGTATGTTTTTATTTTGACTCTGTTATTTGTCCTTGTCACTGGCAAAAATCAAAAGCGTGATAGACCGGGGCGTTGGTTTAAACAGAGTGCAGTTGCTACTTTTGGCGCCATGTCGTTTTTTTTACTGGTATAAAACAATGCAAAGCATAGATACAAATTGTATTTCTAGTTATAAGCACACCCAATATTTTGATTTGCCGGTGGATTGTCACTATCACTCTTACTGGCAAAATATACAAAACACTGCCGTTAAATCCGGGGCAGGCTCTGTCATCGGTCCCATCGACAGAGATACCTGGCACCGTTATCGCACAGTGATAGCAGATACTGGTGCACCAGCTTTTATGCTGGAGCCCTATAATAGCGACTGGCGAGAGTATGTCGATAGCGGTCTTAAAGCTGGTTTTGATATCACCAGCACCTATGCTACCAGTGTCTGCAATCTAAAAGAGGATGGTCCCTCCTTAAACTATCCTGAGTTTGGTGAGCTTACTTTTAAGCCTTTTGACATGGATTGTTTTGATCAACAGCTGAACGATATTTTTCAACTCAGTTGCCAGTCCTTTGTCCATAATTATCTCTACAAAGCCATTGACTGGTCTGAGTTTTTGGCTCTATATCAGCCTGTTAAGCCGCTAATGGCAAAATTGCCCGCACTAACTGAGTTGGTCTATAGGGACGGCCAACTGGTTGGACTTTGCCTTGTGCTTTTGGATGGCATGGACCAAAGCGGTAAGGGCGCCATTCTCAAAACTTTGATGCGTCAAAATGATCATGCCTTAAAGGGACTCGGTCTGACTCTTGTATCAAGGGCCATTGAGCGCAGCAAGAGACTTGGCTTTGAGCAGCTGCTATTGGCGTTATACAAAGAGGATGGTATGTCCGCTTATATAGCCAATCTGGTCAATGCCTCAGTTATTAGACGCTATGGACTTTTAGCTAAGACTATTTGTCAGGGAGAGTCAATATGAATATTGTCACAAGGCTAAAAGAGATAGCCAGTCTAACTCCCCATAAAGCAGCCCTGGTCGATTTGACAAAAAAAGGGGTGAGACAAATAAGCTACAGTCAGCTATTTATGCTGACGCGTTGCTATGCGCAAAATCTCAGGCAGTACAAGTTAGATAGAGGCGCTGTGGTGCTATTGATGATGCCTCTATCTCTGGAATTTTTTGCGGCAATGCTAGCTGTCAATAGCCTCGGTCTTGTGGCAATGGTAGTGGATCCGTCAAGTGGTCTCAAGAGTCTTTTGGATGCAGTCAGTCTGGTCAAACCAGCTCTTATTGTGGTGGGTAAAAATCTACTTTTAAAAGGTGCGGCTAGATTACTTAGCCTGGCCAGTGCCATAAAATTATCCGCTTTACCACAATGGCCTGTTATAAATGCCCAATCTAAGTCAAATCAGGCAGAAGTCAATGCTCCTGAATTTATCATCGATGTGGAGCCATCGGCAGCGGCTTTAATCACGTTTACCAGTGGTACTACCGGTAGAGCTAAGGCAATAGCACGCAGTCACGACTTTTTGCACAAGCAAGCACTTGTATTACAGGACAGTCTGGCTCTAGATCAGTCCAGAGGGGCATTTAGTACTCTGCCAATTTTTACTCTGGCATTTTTGTCTTACGGCACAACTACCATATTTGGACAATCAAAACTGACAAAAGACTCTCTCCAGATGGCTGCTAGTGCCATCGAAAAGTTTGAACCAGATACGATTCTTGCTTCGCCACGCTTTGTGCAAAATCTATCTGAGAGTGTCATGGCTTCAAATAAGACATTTGACTCAGTGCATAAAATCTATGTGGGTGGTGCACCTGTTTTTGCTAGCGCTCTGACGACGATCCAACAAGCTTTTGGTAGCGCTCATATTATCTCTGTCTATGGCTCCACTGAAGCCGAACCTGTAGCTCACCTGGAAATCGACTGCGCCAATCTTAAGCAAGCCATTAGTCAGGAGCGGCTTGGCTCTGGTATTTGTCAGGGCAAGCCCTGTCAGTCAGTACAGCTTTTAATTTTGCCCAGAGACTGGCAGGAGCATCTCGCTTGCAAGGCAGTAGTTGATGAGCAGTTGCTAAATACTCTGGCTTTGCCCGCTCACCAGATTGGCGCCATCGTAGTCAGTGGAGAGCATGTTGTTGAGCGCTATCTAAGTGGTACGGCGCCAAACAAGATTGTGACAAATGATGGCAAAGTCTGGCATGCCACTGGTGATGCTGGATATCTGGATAGTAAAGGTGAGCTTTATCTAGTGGGACGCATTGAGCAGCAAAGCATGCTGGTTAAAGACCGTTATCCTCTAATGGTTGAAGCCAGAGCCATGTCTTATAACAACATCAAAGCCTGTGCTTACGTAGAAGTCGATAACAAAGCAGTGCTGGTGGTCACAATCAAAGACAAAAGTGGTGCGTTGGACAATGAACTACTGACATTTTGCCGACTGCAAAACATCGCTATCAAGGCTATGAAAAATATACCGGTGGACAAAAGGCACCAGTCAAAAGTACTTTATCAAAAACTAAAAACTTCAGTCGCGACCCTTAGGAGTGTGGGTGCTGACAATGCCAGACCCTTCCTGTCTTTCAAAGGCTTCGACTTGAGAAGCCGAGACACTTATAGTGGATAGTTTGTTGCCGTGACCTAAAGTAACCATACGATCCTGCACAGCAAATATATCTTCGATATGTCTTGCCAGGGCTCTGCCCTGGGGAATGATTTGCTCAACAGTGGCTGTCAAATAATAGTCTGAATGAACACCACTGGTGAGAGAACTATTGCGCTCAGTGCCCCACAATGTGGCGAACTTCATCACCAGTGGCTTACCGGGCTGACACAATAGTGTCAGTTTGCGCTGAAAGCCCTGACTATTGATATCGATCTCACCAATAATCTGGTTAAATGTGTCTGGACCATTTGGCAATTGACCAACCATCTTGCCAGCTGGCACTCCCAGCTCCTGAGAAAGCACGTCTATCAGTGCTGAAAAGGAGGCAACACCTTGTAAATCAACTGTTTTTCCGGCTTCTGAGTTCATAAAGCGTTCTTCCGAGAGTGTTATCTTAAACCTTCCAAATGATGCCAGTTTTAGAAGAATTCTTCAAGTAGAGTAGATTTATGCAGACTAGCGATATAACTGATAACCAGCCGCCCACAAGCTCTGGCAAAGCCTCGTCGGTGCGTGAGTGGGCTGAGATGATCAAGCTGGAGCATACAGTTTTTGCTCTGCCTTTTGCTCTATCGGGTCTCATTCTGGCTATTCCCGGGCTGCCTGCTTGGAGCACAGTGGGTTGGACTGTACTGGCCTTTGCCAGTGCTCGAGGGGCTGCCATGACTCTCAATCGTCTTATTGATGCTCCTATAGATGCGCTCAATCCGCGCACTGCCGATAGAGCTATACCGGCTAATCGCATCAGTCGCAGCAAAGCCTTACTCTTTACCATCATTTGCTTTGCCCTTATGGTGTTTGCTGCTACAAAGCTACCGCCCATCTGTCTTATGCTTTCGCCCATTGCTGTTTTGTGGTTGAGCTTTTATAGTTTTACCAAACGTTTTACATGGCTCTGCCATATCGTTCTGGGTATTGCCCTGGGAGGAGCGGCATTGGGTGGATGGGTGGCTTCTTCTGGCGCGCTCATTGGTCCTGGTCCCTGGCTACTGGCACTGGCTGTTGTCACCTGGGTGGCCGGGTTTGACATCATTTACGCTTGTCAAGATTTTGATTTTGACAGAAGCAATAAACTATTTAGCATGCCTGCTAGATTTGGCGTGGCCGGCGCTCTCAAAATTTCACGAGGGCTCCATGTAATTACTGCTTTGATGTTACTTAGCCTTGGTCTTAGTCTGCATCTTGGCTTGTTTTACTATGTAGGCTTTGTGCTTGTCTGCGGCATGCTTATCTACGAGCACAGGCTGGTCCGCGCTGATGACCTGAGTCGGGTCAATGCTGCATTTTTTACTGTCAATGGTGTCGTCAGCATCTGTGCATTTTGCACATTTTTGCTCGACAAGCTAATGCGTCTGCCGTAATTTTTAAGGACTGACTTTGGCTTTGAGGTCGGGTACAAAATCAAGGCAATTGACTTCGCCATCGATTGAGGCAATGTATATTTTACCGTCGGCAATCAGTGGTTGCGCTTCTACTTCTTTGTGTAAAAACAGACGCCACTTTAGAGCACCACTTGCAGTGTCAAAGCCTTCCAGCCAGCCATCTCTCGACAGGCTCACTACAACGTTTTGCATATTAAGTAGAGCTGCTGCTGGTCTGCCTTTAAGTGGTGCTTTCCATTTTAGTGTGCCGTCATATTTTTCGCAGCAATAGAGCCATTTTGTTGAGCTAGCAAACATAATCGAAGTAAAGACAATCAAGCCACCACGATTGATTACGCCATCAACTGGATATTCCCAAATGAGACGTCCGGCTTCGACATCAAGGGCAAAAAAGGCGCCTGTCTGTGTGCCCATGTAGACTGTATCTACCGATGTTGCTGGCGTGCTAACTATGCGTCCAGATGCGACATACTTCCAATTTAATTTGCCCGAGGCAGAAGCAAGACTGTAAACGCTACCGCCTCTGGTGCCAAAATAAAAACTATCGCCGTGTACTTTGGGTTGAGCCATTATGGCGTCTTGCGCATTAAACTGCCATAGCTTGCGACCGGTGCGCACATCCAGTCCACAGACAAGACCTTTGAGGTCGCAAATAATGGCAGTATTGCCATGCAATGCTGGACTGGCAACATGACCTGAGTTGTTTTGATGCAGCCAGAGTCTCTTGCCGCTCTGGGGATCTAAGGCATGGGTCTGACCAAGGCAGTCGCTAACAATGAGCTTGTCTGCTGTATATAGAGGCGTGGTCAATACTGGCGCGCCGCAGTCGTATTTAAAGACTGCTTTGCCATCAGTACTCTGTATGGCATAAAGTCTGCCATCGCTAGATGGACAGTAAATAATATTGCCTTCGCGGTTAAGCACTGGTGTTGTTGACCAGCCGATAGGCCCACTGGTTTTAAAGGTCCAACGCGTTACTTCCGGTATCGAAGTCGAGCGCGCCGAGCTGATGTGTTCCAGTTTGTTGTGCGAAACACCTGGATTTTTACTGTCATTTCTCTTTGCACCCTGACTAGTCCCTGTATTAGTCAAACTGCCGACTTGTGGAGTATTTGCTATTTTGGGATTACTACTTTTTTGTGCACTTTGATCTGGTGCTGGCTTAGCACTTTGACTTTGATCGGCCAAATCTTTTGATGTGCCAGGGCTGTTTTCATTCTTTGCAGTCGGCTCACTAGCTGTGCTCTGATTCTTGCTTGTTTGCTCTGCCGCTTTTTGAGCGGCAGCCTCTGGATTGCCGGTGGATGTTTTTACTACTTTGGTGGTATCGACACCTTCGTCTCTATTTTTAGACTGGGCCCGTATTTGCTTTAGTTTCTCTTCGGGCAAATCGCGCTGTTTGACGAGGTCGGCCTCGTCTTTTACTTGTGGTTTAGGGGGATTTTCGGTGGCGCTTGTGTTACTCTGGCTCTGGCTCTGGCTCTGGCTCTGACTCTGGCTTTGACCATCGCCATCGTCCAGTCGTTTTGGATCGAGTCTGTTTGATAAACCCATACGGGCTACTCTCAGCTCAAAGATCAGATCATCGATAATGCCCAGTACGTCAGTCATGGAGCGGTAGCGCTCATCGGGCGTTTTGGCCATCATGCGTTTAATGACTCTATCAAGCACGTCTGGCACTAGAGGATTGAGTCTGTGGGCTGATGGTACTGGCGATGATGTGTGTTTCATGGCCATTTCAATCATGCCTTGAGCGCGAAATGGTAGCTGCCCTGTGCACATCTCAAAAAATAGAATGCCCATGGAATAAATATCAGAGCGGTGATCTTGTTGCTCTCCGCGGCATAGCTCAGGTGACATATAGGCAGGAGTACCCATACCCTTGGTGGCGCTATTGAGATAAACCCGACCGACCAGGAGGCGAGCTAGACCAAAGTCGCCGATTTTGAGGTCGCCTTCGTTGGTGATAAAGATGTTGTCGGCTTTGACGTCTTGATGGATTACTCCTCTTTTGTGGGCAAAGGAGAGTCCGGAAGCAAGCTGCTTCATCCAGTGTAAACAGTGCTCCAGTGGCAGTGGACCCTGGGTGACACGAGCGGCCAGGTTGCCGCCCGGCAGATATTCCATGGCCACAAAATGGTGATCGCGCCCGGCCCGGGACTCTACGCCGATGTCATAGACCGTCACTATATTTGGATGCTCTAGTTGGGCCGCCAGTCTTGCTTCTTCTCTAAAAACATCGAGATTTTTTTTGTCTGCCATAAGACCTGGCAAAAGCATTTTAACTGCCACATCTCTTAAAAGAAGCTCATCTCGGCAGTGATAGACAACACCCATGCCGCCCACGCCGATTTCTTCGAGGACAGTATAGTGACCGTCCTCGAGTTTTTCTCCTCGTGCAAATATTCTAGGGGGCATATTGATTGGCGAACTGGTAAGGGTGACTTTGAGGTTTGGAGTAATGATTCTACTATTTTGCCCATAACATATCCGGCGGTCGCGCCTTACCTTAGCGTTTGTCAAGAAACAACTGAGGCAAAGGCGCTAAAATGCCAGAGTCAATACTGCCCGACGGAAAAATGCCATGAATCAGTCAGATTTAGGACCGAATTTGTACCAGACTGAAGGAACCGAGCTCAAATCTGGCGCTCAAAGCGAAGGGCAAAACGAGTTTGAAGTTTATCCTGGCAGTGAAGCTACTTTTATGGGGCAGTCGCTGATTGCCTATGGCGCCCAGGTCTTGACCAGCGAGGCTGACGCCATTGTCGCCATGCGCAATCGTCTGGCTCCCTCTTTTGAGCATGCTATCGAGCTTTTATTAGAATGTACCGGCAAAGTCGTAGTGACCGGTATGGGTAAATCTGGTCATATCGGCACCAAAATAGCTGCTACCTTTGCCTCCACGGGCACTCCCGCCTTTTTTGTCCATCCTGCTGAGTTGCGTCATGGCGACTTTGGTATGCTCGATGACAGAGACCTGGTTATTGCTCTGTCCAGCTCTGGTGAGACTCAAGAAATCAAGCTAGTGCTTGAGCCTATCAAGCGTACCGGGCTTAAACTAATTGCTTTGACTGGCAATCTCAGCTCCACTCTGGCTAAATTTGCCGATGTGGTCCTCGATGTCAGCGTCGACAAAGAAGCTTGCCCTCTCAATCTTGCTCCGACTTCATCCACCACCGCCACACTGGCAATGGGAGATGCTCTGGCCATGACCTTGATGGCGGTCAAAGGCATCGAACCAGAAGATTTTGCTAAGAGCCATCCGGGCGGCAGTCTTGGTCAAAAGCTAATAACAGTCGAGTCAATTATGCGCTCCGGCATGGATGTGCCGATTGTTTCTCTCGATGCCACCCATGAGATGGTTATCCAGGAGATCACCAGAAAGAAATTGGGCTTTACTGTGGTCTGCGAAGATGACGGTAAACTCCGTGGCATCATCACAGATGGTGACTTGAGGCGCAGTCTGGTCAAATTCCGCGACCAAGTCTTCGAAAAGTGCGCTCGCGAAATTATGACAACTTCGCCCAAGACAATTTCTTCTCAGTCACTGGCTGTAGAAGCGCTTAAATTGATGGAAAAATATTCAATTTCTGATTTGCTTATAGTCGATAGCGTGCAAAGACCAATTGGTTTAATTGACCTCAAAGACTTGCTCAGAGCAGGCATTATCTAATAGGTTTTTGCCGGTCAGCTAAAAACTGCTTTTGTTCTGCTTCTCTAGCCTGGCGCATTGCTTCTGCGGCAGTGCCGTGGACGTCGCGGTAAGGTACACGAGAGCTGGTTTGTAAGCGCTCTTGCTCACTTTGAGGCAAATTAGCGATGTAATCGTTTTGCCTGCTATCTAGCCAGGACTGATTAAGAGGTCGGGCAGTAGCCAATGTCCCGCCATTTTTGCCGCCTAATTTGGCAGTTTGATAAACGCTAAAGCCATTGTCCAGCATGGCACCTCTTACAGCGCTGGCGCAAGAATAGGTAAAGAGGGCTGAGGGAGCCAGTTTTAGCATTTGTTTGTAGGCGCCAAAGACTTCGCTTGTCCAGAGTCTTGGTACCTTTTGTGGTGCAAAGGGATCATGATAGATCAGTCCTACCTTGCTATCGCTAAGATCTTGTTGTAGAGCCTGTCTCAGGTCATTATCTAAAAGACGCGCTTTGATATTGACCTTGCCAGCGCTAAAACATTGCCAGTCCTTACTTTTAAATGAGCCAATTATCTTGTTTTGCATGCCCTGATCAAAACAAGCAAAATGCTGCTGGTCCAACACTAGTGGCAGTGACTGAGCGACAAATTCAGGATCGTTATCCAGAGCTGTAACTGTCAGATTGATTGACCTATCGAGCTTTAAAAGCTGCTCCACTAAGACAAGAGTGTTGTAACCCATGCCAAAGCAGATATCCAGCAAGACTAAATCAGCCTGGTCCTGACTGAGTAGCTCTATTGTCGGCAGGGCATAGTTGAGCAGAGCCTCGCCGTAAGCACCCTGCCGATTATGATAAAGCTCGCCTAAATCTGCCTTTTGGGCAGTTATGGAGCCGTCTTGCGTAGTGACAAAACTTTTCACCAGGTCATCACTATTTTGCCCAGATTGTTGTCTGCTTCCATATGTTTATGGGCTTCGACAATCTGATCTGCACTATAGACTTTGTCAATTACCGGTCTTAGAGCCGGTTTATTGCCGCCAAACAGAGGCATCATTTCTCTGGCAAAACTCTGGGTTACATTGATTTTTTGATCGAGAGAGCGCGCTCTCAGTGTTGTACCAGTAATCTGCAAACGCCTCGATAAAACCATAGACAAATTGATATCGCAGTTAGTGCCAGCTAACAGTCCAATAAGTATGATTTTAGCCCTTGGTGCGGCACATTTAATGTCTTGGGCAAGATAGTCACCACCGACTAGTTCGACAAATAAATCGATACCGCTTGTAGTGGCAAGAATTGTCTCAGCAAAGCCCTCTGCATTAACTGGAATAAAATTGTCGCCCAGTAGTTTAGCTGCCTCACTCAATTTATCTGCATTGCGAGAAGTGCCATAAACAGTGGCGTTTAAGCACTGAGCAATTTGTGCTGCGGCCAGTCCCACGCCACTACCAACAGCATTGATTAAGACCCTCTGACAGGACTTTAAATTGCCTTGCAAACACATGGCATCAAAAGCAGTGATATAAACTTCAGGTATGGCTGCCGCTTCTACGGGGCTGAGTTGTGCAGGCACAGCAATCGCCGTGAGTTGATGAGCCACCACATATTGAGCATAGCCGCCTCCACCAAGCAGCCCCAGCACGCGATCGCCTGGCTTAAAGCTGGTTACCCTGGCTCCCACACTAGAGACTAAGCCCGTATATTCCAGCCCTGGCACATCAGCAGGCACGCCAGGCGGGGCGGGATAGCGCCCTTTGCGTTGCACTATATCGGCTCTGTTTATGCCAAAAGCCTGGACTTGTACCAGAATCTCTTCTGGTCCGCATTCCGGCGCGTCCCTGTCCACCATCTCCAGTACTTCTGGTCCACCGGGCTGACTTATTCTTATTGCTTTCATCTTATCTTTACCAAATTTTCAATAACGAATAGTAGCTAATGAGCTTTTAGCTCTCGACAATTCATCCTTACAACCCTATCTTTAAGAGGTGCATTATAAGGGTTTGTCATGGCCAGGGATAAAATTGCTAGCGAAGATCAGGATATAACCGGAGGCTTTAGCGCCGTACCTGACAATCAATCTGCTTCAACTACTCAAGAATCGGCTAAGCCAGCTAAAGACAACTGGGATAAGCTTGCGGCTATCGCCCCGATAATCTCTGGCGTGATGATTTTTGTCATGGGCGGCTACTTCACCTATTCATACAACCAACAACAGCTCAGGTTGCAAGAAATTCAGACTATCGAGAGATTTATCCCCCATTTAATGGGCAACGAGCAAAGCAAAAGAGCAGCCATTCTGGCTATTTCATCTCTAACCAATGCTGAGCTGGCTGGTAATTTTGCTCAAATCTTTGCCAGCCAGGGTACAGTTTCGGCTCTCCAATCTATCGCCGAAAACGGCAGTCAAAAAGATAAGACCGCTGCTACTACCGCCCTTGCCCAGGCTCTTGAAAATCTGGCAGCGCGCGAAAGCCGCCTCAATGAGATGGAAGATGCTTTTGCAAAGGCTCTCAAAGAGAAACATCAGGGAGCAGAATCCGCCAACCAGCAGGGCTTGGACCAGTTAGACGAAGCTACCCGTCTGGAGAGACTGGCGGCAATGTGCAAAGAGCGTGGTCAAACTACTGTGGCCGAAAGTCTATTGAGACAAGCTCAAGCATTTAGAGCCAGATCTGAAGTTAAAGCCGAAAAAGCAGAAGAAAAACTGCCTTTACCTCCGCCCCCGCCTCCTGCCAATAGCAAACAGGCGCTTAAGGAAGAGAAAAATACTGGCGAAGAGACCAAAGTTACAAGCGAAACAAACAGCGAACAAGAAGCACAGGGCGAAATTCACTGATCCTGAAGAGTTGCCTATACTCGGGGCGATGTCTATTGCTGCCCCTTTGGGTATCCCCGAAGAGTCTATTGTATATACTCGGACCAATATTCAGTGCGCTCTTTCCAGTCGCAATTGCCGCAAATTAGCGTCACTTTAGAACCACTGGTCTCAAGATTGCTATCTCCGGCTCCGTCCCAAACGGATTCGGTCATTTCTACAAATTTTTCAAATGATTTGACTGGCTTTTTGCACTCCGGGCAAGTCATTTTGCCTGCGGCAATGGCTTCTTTAATCTTTGAAAGGGACATCAGACACCTACTATTTTCTGCAAAAATTCATTTTAGTGCCTGTGGGGTTGCCGAAGCTTTATCTGAGAGAGAATTATCTGGAAAATTCTCTGTGGGTTAATAGAGTTACCCTTAGACATGGTCTAAAGGATCTCTGAGGTGCCAATTTTAGCCATTTTGCACAAAAAACTCTGCTTAAGATGACTTCTTACATTTGCTACTGGAGAGCCATGACCGCTATTATTCTTCTGGCTCAATTTTTGAAATTCGAGTCAGCCTGATTTATTAGCTGGTTAACCACGTAATCAGGGCTAATTTTTTGTTCAATTTGAAGAGGTGACTATGCAAACTCAACTGGAGGCGGCAATCAAGAGATTTCCGGTGACCAAACAGGTGAGAGTGTCCACTTACGACATCGATTATGCCGGACACGTTTCCAATATCAGCTATTTCCGCTGGCTAGAAGACATGCGATTGCTAATATTGGACCAGTATTTTCCTCTTGAGACTTTGATGCAACGTGGCTATATGCCTATAATTGTGGAGAGTCAAATCAAGTACATCAAAGCTATAACACTATTTGACAATCCTCAAGGGGATATGTGGATCAGTGGTATTACCAGTGCCACCATGACATTTACAGCTGAGTTTCAGGTTAGAGGAGAAGTAGTGACACGAGCCTCACATCTAGGTTTGTTCCTCAATCCAAAGACAATGAAGCCCACTCGTCTCCCTCCAGAAATAGTCAGTGCATTTAAAAATCAGTAAGCAGGAGCCACACTAAATGAGTCCTTTTAAGACAAGTGCAAAAGTTGCAGTAGTAACTGGTGCCACAAGCGGCATCGGTAGAGCCGTCGCTCTGGCTTTTGCCTCTAAAAATCTCTCTGTAGCAATTAATGGATTTGGCTCAGAAAGTGAAATCGAGCAGGTCTTGAAGGATCTCAAAGAAGTAGGCGCAAAAGAAGCTATACATGTACCTACTGATATGTCCAGAGTGACTGAGGTAGAGCACTTTATCAATACAGTTACAGATAAACTGGGCTCTATCGATATCCTCGTCAATAATGCCGGTATTCAGTACACCGCTTTAGTTGAGGATTTTCCAGTTGAGCGCTGGGATCAAGTGATTTCTATCAATTTGTCTGCCGCTTTTCACACTATGCGCATGACTTTGCCCCAAATGAAGAAGAATAACTGGGGGCGCATTATCAATATCGCTTCTGTCCATGGGCTTGTGGCTAGCGCTCAAAAAGCCGCCTATGTGGCAGCTAAGCACGGTATTGTTGGTTTGACCAAAGTAGTAGCGCTTGAATGCGCCGAAACTGGTATCACCTGTAATGCTGTTTGTCCTGGCTGGGTGGAGACTCCTCTAGTCGAAAAACAAGTTGAAGCTATCAGTCGTAGCGAAGCTATCAGTCTGGCGGACGCACGTCATCGACTGATTAGCGAGAAGCAGCCTAGTAACCGCTTTGTTTCACTTGATGAGCTCGGTGCACTTTGCCTGTATTTGACCAGTGATCTGGCTGCTTCTATAACCGGTGCCAGTATGCCTATCGATGGCGGCTGGACCGCGAGATAAATATGAGTACAAAAAACTATAAGCCTGTGTCCCTGGCTCTCTTAGCTCTAGTGTCGGGATTGAGTTTGACTTTGCTGACTGATAATGCCGCTCAAAGCAAGACCAGACATCGTCAGGGCAGTGCCGTGAGAACTGGCGCTTCTGCAGCAAATACTAATAACGGTCATGCTAAAACTGCTGGTTCTGCCGCTAGTTCTTCTAAGAGCAATCTGGCTTTGACTGTAGATGCCTGGCTCAGCAGACCGGAAATAAAATATTCGCGCGTGGGCGTCGAAATTTATGACGTCAATAGTGGACAGATACTTTACGAATCAAATGGCAGCAAACGACATACACCTGCCAGTACAGCTAAAGTCCTTACTACTGCCTGTCTTTATGATCTGTATGGCGGAGATTTTGTTTATAAGACCAGACTTTTGACCAATGGATCGGTAAAAGACGATACGTTAAAGGGCGATTTGATTTTGGATTGCAGTCAGGACCCCTCTTTTAGCAGAGGTGATCTGGAAGGTCTTGTTGCTTCGCTTAAGCGTCTATCTAGTGATGGCTTGAAGCGCATTGATGGCAAACTCTATGAATTTGCTCCACCTGAAAGTCGTGATAACTTCCACGTCAACTGGCTTATCGAAGATTTTGGACAAGAATGGATGCCGGTCTCATCGAGCCTGGTTGTGGACAAAAATATTGCATATGTAGGTGGCATCCCCAAGATTTATAAAGTCGAGGACGTTACTAAGTCTGGTTTGGCTCTTGTGGATGGCGTCCTGGCAGCAGATCTGGCTTCATCATTTTTGGCTTTTGATGAGGCATCAGGGGTGGTGCGACTCTACCGGGGTCTGGCGATGGGATCTAATGGCAAACCAGATCCTAAGATTCACCGTGATGGTCCTTTTGTAGTAGGCAATCCAACAGATTACAATATCGGACTCTTCACTGCTTCTCTCACCGAGAACAATGTCAGTTTTGCCAGACCGGTAATTAAAAGTGAAAAAGTATTGGGCTTTTTGAGCAAACAACCGCGTACTACCCTGGTCGAGCACGGCTCAAAACCTCTCAGCCAGCTAATCAAACTCTGCCTGTATGAGAGTGATAACTTGTACGCTCAACAGTTTTTGCGCACTCTTTCTATCAGCCCGGTTGCTGCTAGTGGTGGTGACAAGAAAAAAGCAGTTAGTTCAGCTAGTCTGGAAGAGCGTGGTCTCTGGCGTTTAGGCGAGTGGCTCTCACAAATTGGCGTGCCTAACTCTCAGGTTGTGCTCTTTGATGGTTGTGGACTTTCTCGCAAAAATGCGATTACGCCGCATGCACTCAATCTTGTGCTGGCGCATATGTACAAAACCAAGCCGCAGTATCTCGATTTGCTCAGAGCCAGCGATGTAAAAGGTGGTGGCAGTCGTTACAGCTTTAAGACCGGTGCTATGGATACTGTACGCGGGCTCAGTGGTGTGCTCGAGAACAAAGGGCGAGTCCTTGCTATCACCACATTGGTCAATGGTCACACACCTTCTGTGCGAGATGTACGTATAGTATTGGCTGACTTAATTGAACGAGTGAGACGCTGTGAATTACCAGCAGCCCCTGCAGCATCAGCAGTAAAAGCAGCAAAAGCTAATGCTAATCCCAATACTGTGGCAAAACCAGAACAGGCAAAACTAGAACAAACTAAAACTAACTAGTGGACCTGATGATGTGAATTGACATTGGCAGCCAGGATAGTGTGTGACTCTGGGCGCTCTTGTTCTTCATATACTGCTTTGATACGAGTGCGCAGAGCTTGCAAGGTTCTTGGTAGCTCTGATTTAACACCTTCGCGCACAATCCACTGCGGCACAAAAAAACCAGGATCCAAATACATACTGTACGTCAGTTCTGTTTTTGTACCATTGGCAGTGGGACTCATATCCCAGTAACCGCGAAAATCTCTGAGTGTGCCAGCAATTCTTTTGAATTCGATTCTGCCACCCTTTTCGTTTTGTTCATAACGCGACTCAACTGTGTAGTTGAGTTGTGGTAGAAGCGGAATTGGGGCTGTGTCCATGGTCATGCGCAGCACAGATAGATTGGTTTGATCTGTTACTACTTCTACTTTTTTGACACGTGGAGAAATCTTGCCTTTGAATTCAAAAGGGTTGACCATAATTGGCCAGACTTTTTCAGGCGAGTGTTCGATGATGATTTTGCCTGTGACAAATTTGGTGGCACCAACATCTCTCATACCGACAATGACTTCGCCTTTTTCTAATTTGGCTCTGTCCAGTAAATCCTGTTTGCTGGGCTCTAGTTTAGTAAGTTGCACTTTGGTCAACTCACTGCGAGACAGCTCTTGTAGATGATTGTCGTGAAAAATATTTTTAGCGCTGAGGTCAGCTGGCACCAATATGCAAAGCGATAAGAGACTAGCGAGGAGAATTAGCCGATTATTCCGCAAAATCTCTTTTCTTTCTATTGATGTCATGCGCAACCCTGTTGGAGCCATTTGGCACTACTTAGAACCACGCAAGCGTACTTCAAAGCGAACCTGTTTATAGTCGATCAAATATCTACGGCCGTCAAGAGGGTACCAAATTTACCCAATATATCTTAGCAACCCGGCAAAAGATGACCATTTGAGACATCTTGTGTATATGCTGGATGCCAAGTGCATTCGCGCTTGAGAGATTTTATGTAAGCAATTGAGATTTAACTCATTTATTTCTTTCTTGTTGAAAACTTCAAATTTTGCCTGGTATCACTGGCAGTGCTGTCAGGTGGTGTAAGCTAGTCTTTGTGGCAATTTTTCAAAATATTATGTGTCATTCGGCAAGAGCATTTTAAAGACCCTGGTCGGCTGCATTTTAAATTGATAACAAACCATGGCAGGGGGGCTATCTTGACTTCCCTTGTGAGAGTATAATTGCTAACCTATATATGCTGGCCGGTAACTTGTGAGGGATAACATGCCAACTTTCGACAAAGACCAGGTACCTCTTTTTGCAAGAGAAGGTCTCTTCAGGCAAAGATTAAACCAACTTAGAAATACCGGTAACCTGAATCAGGCTAAGGCTCAAAACCAGTCTGACGCCCAGAGCCGTTTTAAGGAATTGGAGCAAGGTTCTTATCTCTCCAATGTGCAGAGCAATATGGGCAAATCGGATCAGCAAGATGCCGAGCGTATTGCTCTGTTAGACTCAGTCACTGAGCTGTATAACCGCAACACCATCATGCGCATTATGCGTGACGAGCTTAAGCGCACCAAGCGTTACAAGCACTCCATGGGCCTCCTTGTTGTCCGAGTGGATGATTACACCAAAATTGCCAAGGCTCATGGTCAAAACACAGCTGACAGCGTCATCAAAGGCACTGCCAATTTTGTAATGAGCAAAGTGCGCGACGTGGATATCCCGGCTCGCTACGATCTCGATACTTTTGTGGTTATCTGCCCAGAGACCGATCCTAAGGGAGTTGCTGTACTGGCTGAGCGTATTCGCAGCAAAATCATGCTGGAGCGTGTATCTGATGTCGGGCAAAACTGGCATGTCACTGTCAGTCAAGGTATTGCTGGCTATCCTGGCAATGCACTCAAAGCCGATGATTTAGTCGAAACCGCACTACAAGCCGCACAAAAGGCCGCAGAAGCAGGCGGCAACCAGACTGTAACGGCTAACGTTAGCGCCGAAGCATAATTTACTTAAAAGTTAGCGAAGAAGAGGCTTCCGTCTGGGAGCCTCTTCTTATTTGAAATAAGTAAAGTAATGCCAAGCCAACTGTCTGTAATTGCTTACCAGTCGAGTCCTTATAAACCTAGTTGTCCGCTATTGCTTACCAACCGAGCTGTTTTAATAGCTCAGGCAAATCACCCTGTTCAGATGCCGCTAGAACGTGCACGGCAAAGGCACACTGGTCATCTTCGAGGCGCCCTTCTTGATAAAGGTGATAAGCCTCAAGCACTGACTTTTCCAGCATGGGACTGATCAAGTTAGCCTTTTTGACTGACTCTTCCAAAGTGATTTTTTCTCTAGCGCTTTCTTCTTTTAGCTTTTTAAAGTCGACACTCTGAGCCAATCCCAAAAAATTGAGGAAGGCATCCAGAGACTGGATTACATCAGCGCCATTATGTTCCTTTAGTTTATCGGTGTCTGAAAGCGCCTTGGATAATGACTTATTAGACCCCTTAACTGATGAAAGAACAAAGGTGGCATCGTCAGGAGTGAGAGTACGGTTATTTACCATCTCTTGGATAGCGAGAGCCTGACCCAGTTCAGCCTCTGAAATAATACCTACTCGCGTCAATACTTTGCCCAGGGGCTGTTCGTCAGTGAGTCCTTCTTCTACGGCTGAAATAATATCGCGGTCGTCAACCATGCCAGATAAGAGCAAAAGCTCTCCCAGTCTCAAACTATTAGCTTTGCGCAGACTTATATCGCCCGGGCGAGAAGTGATACCCAGCTTAAGAATTTGCTGGAGGTTCTCGTTTACCAGTTTTATTGCTGACATGGCTCTTTGCCTATCAAGTTTGCCATCTCTAATTAGAGTCTGGCAACAAAGAGCGATATAAGCCACTTGCTCGGCTAGATAACCTCTCATGGATAGTACACGTGCTAGAGGCAGACCAGTGGTTAGACTGACCGTCAATGTTTCTTTGAGCATGCTCTCATCGACAATTTGAGCATCAAGCAGAATATCGCCCAGTCGATTAGTTGAATCAAAAAAATCGCAGTTCTCGCCCAACTCTGTCAGTGCTTGAGTTAGCGTTCTTTTGCCGGAAGCTACCAGTTTGAGGGCTTCCACCCCGGCTTCACCTGCTAACAGGTGATCCCGTATAAGACTCTGGACAGTGAGCACTTGCTTAAACTTCTCTTCATCGAGAAATCCTGAGGCAATCAGAACGCGACCAACAGGTAAACCTGTTTTGAGAGAAACTGGCATAGCATCGGCAAATTGAGCCAGTGTGACAAGCTCTGATTTGACAAGCAGATCGCCGACTAAGATCTTGGAAGAGCGTTTAACCATGCTCAAAGTCTACATCAATATAGCCATTTGCAAAGGCTATTAGTCGCCTGAACTGCCTTTTATGCGATCCAGTCGATGCTGTATTTTTTCGCCTTCAGCCACTCTGCCTGCTTCCTTGAGAAAAATCTGATATTCGCGAAGCACAAGTACTTCCTGAGCGCTGCCCTCACCATAGGCATTTTGAAAAGTCTTGATTGCCCTCATAAACAGAATTTCGCCTTTATCATCCTTGTTATGGAAGTGATAAAGCCAGGCCAGGTCAGACAAAAACACCGCATAAGCGCTACTGGTCGGTCCATAAGTGGACTCGGCATATCTCATTGCCAATTCATAGATGCGCTCAGCTTCGGAGCGGTTACCCAGTTTTTCATTGGCTAAAGTAAGTCCAAGGAGGCTATTGATCAGCCCAGGTGAGATCAGATTCTTACTTTCGGCATAGGCAATCGCTTCTTTAAAGCCCTTTTCGGCCTGACTATAATTTTGATCTTTGATGTCAGCCCGCGCTTTATTGTCAAGCTGGAGCCAGGTGCTATCTGCATCGCTACCGCTATACTGGCCAAAAGCGAGGTCTTCCACCTGTCTTGGCACATCTTGAGCAAAAGCTGTGCTGGTGCTCAAAAACAGGTAAGAGATCAGGGCGCCCAACTTTGCCCTAGTGCGCATTGCGTGCCTGGATAGCTTGCAGTTTGGCTTCCAAAGCGCTTGCCTCCTGGCTGCGACCTTTTTCTTTGAGGGTCTGGATGGCAAACTGCATCAGTTTGGGAAAGTTTGGATGATCCTCGCCGTTACCGGTGGGAGAGCGTCTCTGCAAACTGGCTACAGTCTCAGAGATATAGCTTTGCGGATTTGCCAAAATGCGAGCCTTGTTTTTGTCCACGGCAGCACTTTGAGTGGGCAAAGGCGCACTACCGGCAGTGGCAGGTTTGACTGTAGTGTTAACGGCTGGTTGAGTCGCCGTCGCTTTAATTGCCTTGGCATTTTTGTAATTTTCTTCGAGCTTGTCCATCACATCAGAAAGATCGCTTATCTTGGTTCTGAGGGCACTCTCTTCCATGGCTTCTACGCCTGCTTCTATTTCTACAAAGCGCGCTAAAATTTGACGCCCAACATTGACTCCTGACTGGCTCAGAGACTTGAGTTTGTTTAAAATCGCCTGTCTTTGTTCTTTGAGGCGACCATCTTTGATTTCATAGCCCTCTAGATTGGCTAAAGTTAGTTCTTCCTGTGCCTTTGCTTTGCTGTCAATGACTATGTCTTTGAGTGCTAGAGCGAAACCCTCACTAATTTGTTTTTCTTGCGGGCGCTTCAGTGATACCAAACGGTCCTGTCCATCTTTGCCCGGATCCACAAAAGTGACCTGTACTTCTTCAACTTCTGGTCCCACCGCTTCAAAAGTCTTCTGGGCTAATCTTAAGGCTTCGGCTTTGATAAAGATGTCGTCTAGAGTGGGATCTAGACCGCTAAACACAAGTGCTTTCTTGCCCTCGATCATTGAGGAAACTTCTTGCTTAGCTCTCAGATACTGGCTCTCTTCCAGATGAGTAGTGAGCTTGGCATTGGGATCTGTGGTTTCTTCTTGCTTGAGGACTAAACCATTGAGCAACTGGTCCTCTTTGATGCTGCCAGAGGCAAAGGCTTTGACGTCTCCTGCCGAAATACTTATCTGTTTAAAGCGATTGAGACTGGTTTGCTCATAAAAACGCACTTCTACCCGGGGAATTTCGGGGGCTAGATCCATCACTGTCTTTGCCAATAGAACCGCCTCGATCTTACAGTCGCGGTCATTGGCTTTGAGGTTTTTGTAGGTAGAGATATAGACCACATCAGGTCTGACCTGGGCGTTGACTCTGATTGACGGGGCCAGTATTTTGCCTTTGTCTATGGCACTGATAATGTCATTGGCGGTCACAGACCAGGCTGGTGTGGGAGTTAGTGTCAGAGCGAGTAACAAACCATAGACACTAAGTTTGACTTTCATTTTTGACCTCTAATCAAGTCTAGGGGTTATCCAAATCATCTATCAATATTATCTGCCCTTTTGCTTTGTCGCGCTTGAGTACCCGACCAACGCACTGAGCTATGCCCGAAACAGCGTTTATTGGGGCAAGTCTTGCTTCAATCTTCTTTTCGGCAAGGGCGCTTTCGATGGCCACGGCTCCTGCTTTGAGGTCGCGGGTGGGCACCACTATTACTTGCTGGGCTTCCTGTGCTAGTACGGCACTTGATAAAAGCCAAAAGCTTGAGGTGGCTAATACGACTGAACGAAAAAGCTTCATGTTCTAGAGACTAAATCCTAAGAACTTAGCAACTTTGATCCACATCTTGCCTTGCAGACAGGCTTTCCAATTGTGAAGTTGATTGAGCTGCTCGGCTGTTTGACTGTGTGCTGCCTTTTCCCATTGCAAGTCACGCGACAGGGCGTCATTTGCTAGAGTCAGGTCAGTCACCATGAGCGCTTTTTGGAATAGCTCTGGCAAATATTTGAGTTGATCCTCTTTGGCAGCCAGAGAAAGATTTTGATGGCGTACTTCGTCATTAGCCATGCGTAGAGAGTCTCTCAAGCTGAGAATCTCGGCTCTCTGAATGTCGACCATGTGCATCAATTTGTCATAGTCTTGCTGAGTATAGTCGTCAGCCTCGATGATGCTCTTAAGCTCACTTTTGCTGGCAGTCTCTGCCGCATGGCTCTGCTCAAAAAAGGGAGAAAAATCAAGCAAATGATTGAGTGTGGCACTCTCAGGCAGATTGTTGACAGGTTTGGCACTGCCTGTGGAGTCAGCGGCGGTTTCCTCTGTTAAAGCTTTTTCGATTTCGTCGTTGAAGATTTTGCCGAGCAATTGCTCGAGTCTCAGTACTTCTGCCGGTACTACAGCTGACACTGGGCTTACTTGTGCCGATGAATGCATGCTTGACATTTAGTCCTCTTGGCGATCGAGAAGTAAATGTTATCTCAGCTTGGATATGTTGTATAGAGTTAATCTGGCGAATTAACTACTTGACTACCACTTCTAATATTGTGGCAGCAATTCTGTTTTTTTGTGGCAGCAGCAATATTATTTGATGATGGTGCCGCTAATTACAGTCACAGCCTTGTCTGGATGGAAATAAGTCTGCATTGCTTTATCCACATCAGCTTTAGTGAGATCAAGGTAGCGCGAAGAAATCGCATCAAGCTCGCCAGCACCAAGACCGAGAAACTCAAATTCGGTCAGTACTCTGGCTATGCCAAGAGCGGATGACAGACCGACTTTGAATGAGCCCAGGGCGCGGCCGCTTTCTTTGGCCAGATCCTCTTTATTGATGCCTCTATCAAGATAATCCTTGAGGGTGGCACTGGTCAATTGCAAAGCTCGGTCCACATTTTTGGGATTTGTAGTGAGTGAAACAGTCCAGGGGGCGCCACCAAAGGCAGTATCGGCAAAGCTGGAATAAATGCCATAAGTCAAACCGGCGCGATCTCTTACAACCTGTCCCAGTCTCGATGTTATCGTGTCCTGACCCAGCGCTGCGTTAGCAATACGGGCGGCATAAAAGTCCTTGGCGTCTCTACGCACAGTAGAGGGATGCGCAATGACAATATCTACACTGGACTTTTCAGGCAAAAATACATCAACACGGCGAGCTGCACTGAGTGTGGTGTCCGCTATCACTACTGAGCGATCTTTGAGTGCTGTCTTTTGTGGCTCCCAGTCACCAAAGCAAGTTTCGATTTCTTTGAGCGCGACTGCACTATCGATGTCACCTACCAGAGTAATTATTGTGGCATCAGGGCTGTAAAGCTTACTGTGTGCGGCCACCAAATCATCTCTTGTGATTGCTTCTAATTCCTTGACTTGCAAATCAAAGTCTTTATCGTAAAAAGGATGATCTGGAGCATAGAGGGCTTGTCTCAAACGATTCCAGGCCATTGACTTGGTATTCATTTTAGATTCGACAAAGCGGCTATTCCATTCGACTTTGGTCTTAAGCAGCTCATCCTGGTCTAGTGACGGCTCTCTTACTATGTCAGCAAGCATCTCCAAATATAGCTTTAGATCGCTTGTGACAAGGTGAGTACCAATGCCCACCCGGTAATTGTCTACATAAAATTCCAGACCGCCCGGGATACCCATTTCTTCCAGGTTTTCGGCAAGTTTGGTCTTGTCATAGCGCTTAGATCCGCGCGAGATCAAATCACCCACTAGCTCACTGGGAGAGCAAGGCTCATTTGCTGTAAAGTACCGCCCTGCTCTCATATTCATAGCAAGACCGACAGACTCACTACCTTTTGCTTCCATTATCAGTACAGTGATACCGTTTTTGAGCACATGCTTTTGCACACGAGATAGATAATCACTTTTGGCAGCATCTTTATATTGCACCGTCACTGGTGACGGCTTATCTACCAGGAGAGTTTTAATTTCGGCTTCGGTATAAAGCTTGTTCGGTGTTACTACCGTGCTTACTTCACTGACTTTTGCTGGTGGCTGTAAGTGATGCTCGGTGCTGCCCATCATATCGACCAATTCGTCGACTAATTCGTCGGCATCTACTTCCTCTTCATCTTCGTCGTCCATGTCAAACTCACCTTCCATGCCTTCTTTGGGCAGGAAGTGACCGACTGTGCGATTAGAGCGCACAAAATATTGCTTGACCACACGCATAATGTCTTCGGCTGTGACAGCGTCAAATTTGTCATCATAGTCAAGCAACCACTGATAGTCAGCCCGTGACTCGGCTTCTCCCAGCATAAATGCCAGGCTCGATGGATCGGCTTTGGCAAGGATGGTGCCTTTGAGGTTGCTGCTCTTGATGCGGCGCAGTTCTTCGTTGGTGGCTGCTTCCACAGCTAATTTTTCGACTTCATCCAGTAGGGCTAGTTCGACTGAGCTTATGTCGATACCAGGATTGAGCACGGCTCCCACAATTACAAGACCTGGGTCGCGCAAATCATCGTGGCGAGCAAAAACTTCTGCCGCCATCGACGTGTCAATCAAACGTTTGTAGAGACGGCTGCTGCGCTCATAAGTGCTGCCCAGTAGTTGTCTGGCAGCAGCGATGGCATAACTATCCGGATGATCGGCCTGAGGCACGTGGTAGCCCACCCAGACTCTGGGTAAATCACCGATGCGATTGATTTCAAAGCGGCGCTCACCTTCTTGAGGCGGCTCCACTGTGTAGACATCGGGGATGGCTTCGGGACTGGAGGGGATTGAGCCAAAATGCTCATTGATAATATCGATGGCACTGTCGGTCTTAAAATCGCCAAGAGCAATTACAGTGGCATTGTTTGGCCAGTAAAAGGTATTGTAAAACTGTCTCAGGCGGTCCATGGCTACGCCTTCGACGTCTGAGCGCCAGCCAATTGTCGGATGGTGATAAGGATGTTCTCTAAAGGCAATGGCATATAGCTCCTTTTCGAGAGCTTCTTCAGGATGATTTTCGCCACGCTCCAGTTCATTGCGCACCACGCTCATTTCGCTGTCGTGGTCTTCCTGTCTCAGACGCAGATTGCGCATGCGATCAGCTTCTAATTCCACACATAGTTCAAAAAAGTCGTTGGGTACTACTTCGTAATAACTAGTACGGTCAAACCATGTAGTGGCATTCCAGTAAGCACCAATTTGGGTAAGCAGGTCGTCAATACCGTTGCCGCTCTCGGTGTTGTGTTTGTCAGTACCCTTAAAGAGCATGTGCTCCAGGAAGTGTGTTGCCCCGGTATAGCCCACACCTTCGTTGCGACTGCCTACCTTATAGACAATTAGCAAGGTGGCGACCGGTGCACTGTGGTTTTCAGCGATTAATACCTTAAGTCCATTAGCCAGTTTATATTCACTGACCCCCTTTACTTCTTGGACCTTTACTGGTCCCAGGGACTTCTTATCCGCGGCTTTAACCACTGTTTGACCTCGCACAACATGTATCTGTCTAAGATACCTTAGAAGAGCTTTGGGCTACAATAGTAAGGGTCTGGAAAAGCCGATGCCTAAGCAAAATCTCTATATATCCTTACTTCTGGCAATTGCACTTTGCCCACCTGGCTATGCCCTGGATGGTGCACAGTGGCTCGAGCTAAACAAAGCTGGACAGCAAGAATTTAAGGCCGGTCAGTTTGGTGAAGCCGAGCGCAAATATAAAGCTGCCCTTGACCAACTTAAGGGCGCTAGCGAAAGCGATATCAGATTTGCTGAGAGCTATAGCAATCTGGGCACACTCTATGCCAGTCGCAATCAAAGCGCTAAAGCTGAGCCTTACTTTGAGAAGTCACTGAAGATAAAAGAAGTAGCTCTCGGTGCCCAGGACCGCGAAGTGGTACTGGCCATGAGTCAACTGGCACAGTTTTATCTATCTGTTGGCAAAAAAGAAAAAGCCCAGGTCTATGTCGATAAACTCGTTGAATATGGCGAAAAAGAAGCCAGGCAGTTGATTGAGATATCCGGCGCTTTTAAAAAGCTCTCTAACTATTATGCTGGACACCGCAAACTCGAATCAGCCGAAATCCATGTCAAACAGGCAGAAAACGAAACTCTACCTGAGGTCAAGTCGCAGGCTCTGGAAACAGCCGTAATGCTCGATAGTATCGGTGTTGCCATCAAGGGTGATGGCGATAGGGGACTGAGACTGGCCGAAAAACTATTTAAATCAGGACTGTCTTTGCGTCAACGCTCACTGAGACCAGATCATGCAGCACTATCGAGTAGTCTAGAAAATCTAGGTCGGGTTTATCTAGCTCAAGGCCGAGCTGGTATGGCAGAGCCACTGCTTAGAAGGTCCTTTGAAATTAGCTACGGTACTTTAGGCATGGAGCGCCGCGAAACCCAGCTCAGGCTGGAAGGTTTAGCTCAAGTACTGACTGCCGAAGGCAAACTGGCAGAAGCCCGCAGCCTCTATCTCAAAGCGCTAAATCCAGATGTGGATGAAAAAAAAGGCAAGGGTAAATTTAACCCCAGCGCCGATTTTTTAGCTGGCTTTGCCGGCTTGCTGGTTAAAGAAGGTCGCTACAGTGAGGCTGTGCCTTACTACAGCCGGGCTCTTAAATTGCAAGAAGCAATCAATGGACCACAGCACGCATCGCTAGCCAATTTACTCGATAGCTATGCTTATGCCTTGAGCAAAGCTAACCGTGGTGAAGAAGCTAAAAGACTAACCAGCCGCGCTAAGTCTATCAGGGGCTGATTAACACTATCGGTTTTGCATCTGATGCATAAAACAACGCACCGCCAGCTCGATGCGTAAGCGCTCGCAATCTTGTTCCACGGAGTATTTGCTGGCAAGCCTGGATTGTCGTCCATCAACTTATTTACTATCACTCGATAGATAGTAAATTATGCGAGACAGACGCTCAATGCCACGACGATAGGCATCAAGCGGGATGCGTTCGTCTTTGCCGTGCATGGTGGCTAGATGGGCGGCATCTATTTCGACTGGTGTAAAGCCATAGGCCTTAATACCAAGCTCTCTAAACCAGTGCGAGTCAGTAAACCAGGGCACCACGACTGGTACTACCGGCACATCGGCGCCATAGCCTTCAAATTTATTGGCTTTTTCGACAGCTTTGACAAAATCACTGGCAAAGGGCGAAGGGTCTCCTTTTTCCCAGTCCAGTATTTTTACTTCGACACTGTCGTCTTTTAGTGCTTTCTTAATCTCGGGGATAAAGTGCTCTGGAGTCTCTCCCGGCAAAAGGCGGCAATCAAGCTCGGCATAGCACTCAGCTGGTATAACATTGGTTTTATAACCAGCCTTGAGCACAGTGAGAGAGACTGTATTAGCCAGCATTGATGATTTTAGTTTGTCTTCTTTCAGTATTTTGCGTTTGGCTTCGTCCTGGGTGCTCGCCAATATATCGCTATAAAGAGCGCCTATTTCTTTAGGCTCGGTATGGGCTATTTTTGTAAAAAACTCTTTGACTTCCGGCAAGACAGTCATCGCTGGTGGATTTTCAGCCAGGCGTTGCAAGGCTGCAATCATACGGTTATTGGCTGAGTCCGGAGATGGCATACTGGCATGACCAGCCAAACCCTTGGTGGTCAAACCAAGCCATAGTAGGGGTTTTTCGGCCACATCTACACCCCAGTATTTGGGCTTGCCGCCGTTATAGGCGTCGATGATAAAGCCTTCGTTGATGAGAAATTCAGCGTCCTGCAAAAGTTCTTTTTTGTTTTTGGTAAACCACTGGGCACCGTGGGTACCACCAATCTCTTCATCGGGTGTGGCGAGAAATATTATGTCGCGGTCTAGTTTGACTCCAGAATTTTTGAGAGCAAGTAGAGCAGTTAGCTCCATAATGCCCATGCCTTTCATGTCGATGGCGCCGCGACCCCAGAGTTCACCATCTTTAATAACGCCATCAAAGGGTGGATACTTCCAGTCGCTAGCTTGAGCCGGTACTACGTCGATATGGCTCAAAAGTACAAGAGCCTTTTTTTTGCCAGTACCTTTTAGCCTGGCGTAAACACAGGACCTGCCTGGTGCGGTTTCATATACCTGAGCAGGGATGCCATTTTTGTCTAAAATCTCTTTGAGGTAGACAGCACCTTTGGTCTCGTTGCCGGGGGGATTGGTGGTATCAATTTTGATGTAGTTGCTGAGAGATTTTACGCTCTCTTGAAAAGCCTCTTCGCTGACTGTTTTTTTTAGGTCAAATGAATATGCCGGGATGCCCAGAAGGCTCAAGCAGGCGGCAATGAGAACGGCTTTGCGGTTTACAAGAAGATTATTTGGCACGACTGAATTCCCAATCACTAGCAACTGAAAAATAAGCTTACTTTACTGTTGCTCTAATTTGCTGGCTATTAGGGTCTTGATTTGCCAAAATGTCTGGTGCCCAAACTTGTAATGAGGTCCTTTTAAAATGTTCAAACCAGCACTATCAGTTTTGTGTCTTGCTGCACTATTTAGCTTTACTGCTGTACGTGCAGAAGATGCCGCGACAACCACAACAACTACCACCACAACCACCAAGAAGCCTGGCATAGGCGCCAAAATGGAAAAAGACGCCAAGGCTATCGGTAAAGGCACCGTCAAAGGCGTCGAAGCAATTGGCAGTGGCGTTAAGAAGGGTGCCGAAGGACTTGTACACGGTACCGAAAAAGTTATCAAAGGCACCGGCAAGGGTCTGGAAAAGATGGGTAGTGGCGCCAAACATGGCGTAGAAAAGTTGGCTGGTAAAGGCAAAAAAGCTGATGCTAAAACCAAAACCACCGAAACAACTAAAACAGAAACCACCACAGTGGCTCCAGAAGAAAGCAAATAATTGCAACTAAAAAAGGTAAGGGTCAATGAAAGCTAATTTGCGTCGCGTCAGTTCCGTAGGGCTTTTATTGTCCCTTGCCTCTTTTGGGCTCATGCCTTGTGTGCCGGCTTTGCCTAGCGCCACTAAGAGTAAACCATTGATTAAGCCTGTGCCAAAGCCCGGGCTCAATGGCATCGAAGAATTGAAACTGGCAAATGGTCTCACTGTGCTCCTGGTCAAGCGCAGTATGGCACCAGTGGTTGCCGTCAATATGATCTATCATGTCGGCTCTCGTAACGAGGCAGTTGGCTATACAGGCTCAACACACTTCCTTGAGCATCTGATGTTTAAGGGCACCAAGCTCCATGATCCGTTGCTTGGCTCGGGACTTGATGATGTCCTAAAAAAAGTTGGTGGTATCAATAACGCCACCACATCATATGACCGCACCAATTACTATGAGATCGTACCCAAAGATAGTATCGCCCTGGCTCTAGAGCTAGAGAGCGATCGCATGCGCCACTTACTCTTGCGCAAAAGTGACCGCGACGCCGAGATGACTGTGGTACGCAATGAGTTAGAGCGTGGCGAAGACGAGCCATCTGAGCTGCTCTCAAATATGACTTTTGCTACGGCCTTTCGTGAGCATCCTTACCACCATCCAGTCATAGGTTGGCGCAGTGACGTCGAGGGTGTACCACTGGCTCGGCTCAAACAGTTTTACAATGATTTTTACTGGCCTCAAAATGCCACACTTGTTGTCATCGGCGACTTTGATCGCAGTGCCACCATTGCCCTGATTAAACAGTATTTTGACAAAATACCAAAAGCCCCAGCCAGCTTGCCCGCCGTTTATACATTAGAACCCAAACAGGAAGGCGAAAGGCGCTTTGTTGTCAGTCGTGGTAAAGAGCTACCGCGGGTGATGGTGGCATATCACACCCCTAAGGGTATTGATAATGCTACTTATCCAATGGATGTAGTGGGCACTGCCCTTGGTGATAGTAGCCGCAAATCCACAAGACTTTATAAGAGCCTGATTGAGTCCGGTCTTTGCTCTGAGTGCTCTGCTAGTAACTATACTTTGCTTGATCCGGGTCTATTTATGGTGCAGGCCACTGTGCAGCCTGGTAAAAATCCCAAAGAAGTAGAAGCCGTGATACTGGCTGAAATAAACAGAGTGATTGCCGAAAAGCTTACTGAAAGCGAAATCGCTCGCTCCAAAGTGAATATCATCAAGCATTTCAAACTATCACTGTCAGATCCCATGGGTATGGCACAGTCTCTGACAGAAGGGATTGCTGTAGGCTCCTGGAAGTGGTGGGCTAATTATCCTCGCGAAATTGAAAAAGTTGATGCTAAAAGTTGCCAGACTGAGTCCGCCAAGATATTCACCGAGAATAATCGCACTGTGGGCTATTACTTGCCCTCTGAGCATACTTTAGGTGAGTATGAAGACTACAAAGTAGCTCAGGTAAAGTTGCCTCCGGTAGCCCAGGAAGAGCTGCCTGCTACTGTCAAAATGGCTGAAGATAAGCCAACAACAACTGCCTCTGCCACAAGAGCGCTAGCCCCGCAAATACGTCGTATCACCCTCAATAACGGACTGACTGTATTGCTTTTGCCTGCCACTGAAGGCAATGGTACAGTCGCTGTCTCGGCAAAAATCAGGGCAGGTGAATATTTTGCTCCAGCTCAAAGCCGCATGGTGGCCGATATCCTTGCCAAGTTAATTAGCTATGGCACTAAGACCCTAAACAAACAAACTCTAGCCAGCAAGCTGGAATTTATGGGCACATCTCTTGAGATGGACGGTGGTAATTTCTTCCACGAATTTGATACCGAAGTGGTTAAAGAAGATTTGCCCGAGCTTATCGGTATTATCAAATCTTGTCTGACTGAGCCGCTTTTGAGCGATGCTGACTTTGAAGAAGTGAAGCAACTATCAATTGCCCAAATAAAAGAAGAATCAACTCAAACTGGGCAGCTAAGTTGGAATAAATTGCTTGGCAGTCTCTATACAGATAACTGTGTCTATCATGCACTGAGCTTTGATGATCAGATAAAAGAAGTGCAGAACCTTACTCTGGATAGTGTCAAAGACCACCACAAGCGCTTTTACAATCCAGCCAACACAGTAATCACCCTTGTCGGTGACTTTAGCCCTGAGGCAGTGGAGAGTCTGGTCAAGACTAATTTTGATGCCTGGCCAAAAGCCAGCAAAAATACTATCGTCCTGGACAAATCAATCCTCAAAAAAAATGTACCAGCCAGGCTCGATAGCAATCTGGCGGACAAAGCCAATGTCGACATCGTCATGGCTAAGCCTGTAGATTTGAGCATGACCGCCAAAGATTACATGGCGTCATTAATCGGCAACTCAGTGCTTGGTTACGACAGTTTTGCTTGCAGGTTGGCTCCGGTGCGTGACCGCTATGGTCTCACCTATGGCATTTACAGCCGGGTAGTCGACCCTGAGTACACACTCAGCCCATGGGCTGTGGTCCTATCCACCAACCCGCAAAACGTCAACAAATCTATCAAATTGGTAAATAGCATCGTCTCTGACTTTACCGCTAAAGGCATAACGCCGGAGGAGCTGGCTAAAGAGCGCTCGCACTTGGCTGGGACCTTCCAGGTGGGGCTACGCAGCCCCAGAGCATTGGCTAAAAAAATAACTGAATATGAGCAGCTTGGTTTGCCCATGACCAATTTGGATAACTTCCCTGAGAGAGTCAATAAAGTCACTCTGGCTGATGTAAACAACGCCATCAAGCGGCATTTTGACCTCAAGGGCTCGACCATGTCTATTGCCGGTGATTTGAGCAAGATCAAATAGATTGGCTCAGTTAAAATGGCGCTTTTACGGGTAGGATCCTTTTGTAGCGACAGAAACCAACCAAATGCCTGACAAGTCAGATAAAAAGTCCAAAGATAAAGAAGCCCATCACGATCCCAAATCCTACGATGTGGATGAGGGCTGGGCTTTTAATAAGCAAGATAGTTTTGCCAAAAAAATTGGCGAAACTCGCAGCGATATGAAAAAATTTGCCGCCTCCAAAAACCGTGTTACTGCCGAGCGCGAGCGTAAGCCTCTGACCGAAGAAGAAATGGCTGATTTTGAAAAGGCGTCGATGTATTGTCCTTTGACCGGCATACTCAACGCCAAGAGCTTTTTTAAAAAACTGGATTACGAGCTGCGCCGTGCCAAGCGTTATAAGCGACCACTGTCATTGATGATGCTCCAGGTAGACAACATGGACCATTACAAAAGGCAGTACGGCGCTATGGTTGAGGACGAAGTCGTCAAATCTGTAAGCAAACTTTTGCAGACTTGTATCCGCGATGTGGACGTAGCCGGCCGCGGCGAAGGCATTTGCCTTGGTGTTATTTTCCCTGAGACTTATTCATCAAGAGCGATGGTTGTAGCTGAGCGTGTCAAAGAAAAACTGCGCACCGAAAGCGTCAGTAGTGACCTGCGCCATCTCAAAGTGACTGGTAGCCTTGGCGTTGTCTCGTTTCCTACTCATGCCAGAGATGAGCATGAATTGATGCGCAAAGTTATGGAATTTGTTGAGCACGCTAAAAGTGAAGGCGGCGACAGAGTCCATAACGGCTAGGGCCCTAACACTCTGAGCTTTGTCTGCAAAAGTCATTATTAGAGATCCCTATTCGAGATCTTTCATTGTCTTTTCTTCCACTGAGTTTTTAGTGGGAGTTTCGGTGGCAGGCTCGGTGGTCGTGGCCGGTGCAGGAGCTGAGGGCGGCGGTGCTACTGGTGGTGCCGTTTGTGTTTCTGCCTTTGGCGCTTCTTTTGCTACTTCCGGTGAGCTTTCTACTTTTGCCCGTTCTTTTTTGCCAATCGGATAGCTGTTATAGAGCTTGCCATCAAAGTAGACCTTAAACTCAGTTTTACCGTCAGCTTTAACTGAGGCACCGCCAGTAATGTCAACGTTTTTGCCTTCTTTGGCACCCATGGCAGGGACATACTCGTCCACTACTCGGGTCTCTTTGGACCACAGTACATTGCCGCTATCGCCCACCATTTCTACTTTCATGCTGAGGGCGCTGATTGATTGATCGGTGGGGTTAAAGACCTGTCCAGATATACGAGGCATGCCACCATCAAAGTCTATTTTGACTGACTTCATTGTTACTGTTGGCACAGTGTTATTGGGATCGACTGATTTGGCTTGCTGCATATAGCCATAGCCAGTGTCATAGTCGCCGTTGTCCATCAGCTCCTTGCCACGCTTGGTGAGTAGTATCGCCAGTTTACGTCTGATGGCATCATCGCGGCTCGATAGCTTGCTGGCTTTGCGCAACTGATCGATTGCTAACTCCAGTTGACCGGTACGCTCATAAATTTCGGCAGACATCTCGTAGTTGCGTGGATTGTCAGCGATGGCATTGAGCTTAGAGAGATAGTTGAGAGCATCTTTGTCGTTTTTACCGGCTGATGATTTTTCGGCTAGCTTTTGATAGATAGTAGATAGCCTGGCATCTGATTCGCTGTAGCGAGAGCCTTCTTTTAGCTCTTTTACCTCTTCCCAGAGTCTGAGCGCTTGCTCCAGATGTCCATTGCGCAATTCATCGTCGCCCCAGAGAGCCGCCAGGTCAGCCAGTTCAGCGCGCTTGCCAGGGACATTCTTTTGGGCCAATGGACGCAACAGCTCTATAGCTTTGTCATAGTGGGCGTGCAGTCTGTAGTAGTTAGCTAGTTGCGAGGCCAGTTGTGGGTCTTCTACAACACCTTGACCTTGATCTTTAGCACGGGCTATACATTCCCAGGCTTTATCAACTTGATCAATACCGATATAAGCTCTCGCTAGAGCAAGTTGTACTTTAGGATTGTCTTTGCTTGTTTCGGTGGCTTTATTGAGCGTGTCTACAGCAAAGGCAAACTGACCGTTTTCTAATTCCTTTAAGCCTTTGACCAGTAACCTGTCAGACTCAGGTGCTTTGGTCAAAAAATAAAATGTGGCTCCAGCAGAAATCAAAAGTATGGCGATGGCAGTAATTGCTCCAGCTGCCTGAGGCGCGCCGCTTTTGAGCATATGCTTCATGTTAGCCGAGCGTCTTTTACTTACTGGTGGAGCTTGATCAAACTCCCAGCTAGCGCCATTGCGATTGATATCGTGTCTTTCTTTTGGCTTTTGGGATACCAAAACGGCTCCCTCATCGAGAGCTTGATTAGCACTCTGGGGAGCCGTTTCGATATTTTGGTCGGCAGGTTCAATTTCTTGTTCCTGGTAGAACGCCTGTCCACATGAGACGCATTGCTCATACGATGACGGATGGGATGTGCCACAAAATGGACAGCGCATAGTTTGTAATCATCCTCAGAGGGAATGGAAAACTCTCACTAAGGATAGATCATACATCCTACTTGATTTCTACTTTGGCGCCGGCAGCTTCGATTTTCTTCTTCATCTCTTCTGCTTCTTCCTTCTTCACTTTTTCTTTGAGTGGCTTAGGAGCAGCGTCGACGAGGTCTTTGGCTTCTTTGAGACCAAGACCGGTTACTTCGCGGACGACTTTGAGGACTTCAATCTTCTTGTCGCCTACGGCTGTGAGGATGACGTCAAATTCAGTCTTCTCTTCAACAGCAGCAGCACCAGCGCCAGGACCTGCAGCCATCATGGCCATAGGAGCAGCGGCGGTTACGCCAAATTTTTCTTCCATTTTCTTCTTGAGGTCAGCGGCTTCAAGAAGAGTGAGGTTGCCGATTGATTCCAACAAATCATCTACGGAAACTTTAGTAGCCATTTGAATTTTCTCCTTTGTACACTGTAAATACAGTGCTTTTACTCAGCGTGATTGTTTTTCTTTGCGACTTCTTCGGTCAGGATGGCAATGTCTCTGATCAAGCTCTCGAAGATACCAGCGATATTTCTGGCACCAGAATCGAGACCACCCATGATGGAGGACAAGAGTTGTTCCTTAGAAGGCAGGTCTGCGAGACCTTTGACTTCATCTTGTGAAAGGCATCTGCCTTCCATAACGCCGCCTTTGACTTTACCTTTCTTGAGGGCTTTCATTACCTCAACACAGGTCTTAGCTGGGGCAGCTGGATCATCGTATCCAACCACAACGGTTGTGGGTCCCTTAGCGATTTGCTCGATAGCTTCAAACTCAGTGCCTTTGCTGGCAATTTTTACCAGAGTGTTTTTTGTCACTTTGACTTTGGCGTTAGCCTTGTCTAGTGAGCGGCGGAAATGAGTTAGTTCAGCTACCGTGTAACCGCTGAGATCAGCAACAATAGCCACCTTGCCGTTAGCAAAGAATCCTTCAAGATCAGAGACGACCCCTTTCTTGTGTTCTTTGGTTGGCATGTTGGCCTCCTTGTTCTCAGGGTTGACGGGAGCTAAGAGCGCCTTTGGAGTGGTTTATAAAATGGCCAAAAAAAGTCCCGACCATGATTTACACCAATCCGCCGGGATCACAAAAAAATCTGAGTTGATTTTGTGACCTAAAGCAGGCTTACATTAAACTCCGAAGAGTGCCTAGCTATCTGCGGTCTTAGTTGTCACACATACTTTACGCATATGCAGGGGGCATTGTCGTCTTTACGTCAAGCTTTCGTCAAGGTCAGATTAGCTGTTATAAAGTAGGTGTTACGTCCCGCACATAAGTTTTATCCAATGGAAATCTTTGAAAAGCACGTTTTTGTTTGCACCTCAGGTAAGACCTGCTCCCAAGAGGGCGGCGAAGAAGTCTGCTCTCAGCTGCGTAAAGCAGTGATTGAGCAGGGCTTAAAAGGTAAGGTCAGAATCAATAAAGCTGGCTGTTTTGACCAGTGTGGTAATGGTCCAGTGGTGGTGGTCTATCCAGAAGGCACATGGTACGCCCACGTCAAACCAGAAGACGCAAGCGAGATAGTCGAGCAACATCTGGCTGGCGACAAACCAGTGCAAAGACTCTTGTACGACGGCCGTGGGCGCATCACTTAAGAAAATGGCTGGTGGGAGGCGCCCTCAAGACAATAGTCGAATAGAGGCAGCAGCCAGTCCCACCAGCTATTTTTTCAATACCCTGACAAGCCTCGCTTAAACCGCAAATCTCAAACTTTTTTTGAGATTTATTTTGCTGGTTTAGCGGGCGCTACTTTAGCCGCTTCTGGCTTGGCAGCTGGCGCAGCTTTGGTAGCATCGCCTGTTTTTTCTGGGGCTTTGGTTTCAGCTTTAACTTCGCTTTTAGTTTCGACTTTAGCTGGCGCTTTACTGTCAGTCTTTACTTCCACTTTGGCTGCGGGTTTAGCTTCAGTCTTTGTTTCAGTTTTAGTCTCTGTCTTAGTCTCAACTTTGCTTTCAGCTTTCTTCTCTACTTTTGCAGGTTCAGCTTTGACCTCGGTTTTACTATCAGCTTTAGCGTCACCTTTAGCCTCGGATTTGGTTTCAACTTTAGTCTCTGCCTTATCATCGGTTTTGGCATCGCCTTTGCCCTTAGCATCATCGGCTTTGGCAGCATCTTCTTTGCCTGGCTTTTTGTCGTCTTTGCCGTCGCTAACTGGTGTATCGCCAGTGCCAGCGGCAGTGTCAGTACCAGCAGCTGTATCTGTACCTGTGCCTGTGCCTGCACTCGTATCTGTGCCGGTACCAGCTTCAGCTGGCTTGACCATGGTGGCATGAGGGTCAGACTTCTTGGCGTCTTCTATAGCAGAAGCTGATATAGAGCCATCATCACCCACAAGGCGGGGGTCGATTTTGACACCAGCTAACTTATCCGTAAATGAGAAAGCTTCATCAAAAACTGGCGGTATCACTAGCTCACCAGTAACATTGATAAAGCCGCGGCGAGCGTTAGCCACGCCCACTACCGCCAGACCTTCTGAGAAGTTTTCGGCATAGGTAAAGCGGCGTTTAATAACTGTTTTACCAGCTTTATTCATAAAGCCATACTTGCCTTTTTTGAGGCTCAGTCCCAGTCCATCATGAAAAAACGAGCGCGATTGCAGCGGATCGCTCATTGAAATGGTACCGATATCGCCAATAATGACAAAGTCAGAGCCGAAATAGCCTTCGGCAACACGATCTCTAAAGGGACTGACCTGGTCAAACTTGAGATCTGTAATCTGTTTGCCGGCTTTGTCGATAAAGCCCCACTTGCCCAGTTGGCTAACTCCAGCAAAGCCTTCAGAGAAAGGCTGAATGTTTTCGTATTTGGCCTCAATTTTAGGCTCGCCAGTGAGGTCAATAAAGCCCCACTTACCGCCTTCGCGGTATGGACAATAAACGATATCGTTAGGCTCCATCGGCAAACTGGCCAGACCGCAGTCACCCATTTGCTCAAATTTTGCCAGTACTACCAGGTTGCCAGTTTTGTCGATGATGCCCCATTTGCCACCAAAGACTTTGACCGGTGCATAACCCTTATTAAATGATTTGACTTCTTCGTAGGCTCTTTCGATTACAAACTTACCAGTGGTATCGATAAAACCCCAGCGTGCTGATAGGTCAGCGCCTGCCAGACCCTCACTAAAGGAGAGCACCCGCCTGTACTGCGGTTTGACAATAAACTTGCCTGAATGGTCAATAAAGCCCCATTTAGGACCTAGCTCCGGGAGCGCCTGAAACGAACTCTCAACTTTTTTCGGTGCACAGCCTGTCAAGGCTGTAACTAGTAAAGTGGATAAGAGAGCAGCACCGAACTTAAACTTAGAATTTCCTGACATATTGGCAAACATTACCTTCCCATTGGAGCGAGTTAAATAATAAGCTCTATCATTGACGTTTGTCCAAACGGTAGAAGCTATTTAGGTATTAAGTAAATGTCCAACTATCTCGTCGAAATTGGTGTGGAAGAACTGCCAGCTGGCTTTGTGCCTGAGGCCGTCGGTCGTCTCAGTGAATATCTGGCCACTCAATTGATGCAAAATCACATCAAATATGACGAAATCAAGACCTTGGCTACCCCTCGCCGCTTGACTGCTATTGTCAAAAATATTGCGGCGATGCAGGAGACCACAAGTAAAAAAGTCAAAGGACCGCCGGTCAAAAATAGTTTTGATAAAGATGGCAATGCTCTTGATGCTGCAAAAGGATTTGCTCAGCGCAATGGTCTCACTGTAGATCAGCTGACAAGAGAAGACTTGCAGGGTGTTACTTATCTATATGCTGATGTTGTTACTGCTGGCAAACCGACAGAAGCAGTCTTGCCAGAAATAGTCGAGAAAGTAATTGCTCAAATTTCGGGCGAAAGACTTATGCGCTGGGGTGCTTGTGAAGTGAAGTTTAGCCGTCCTTTGAGATGGTTTGTCTCGCTTTTGGACGATAAAGTAGTGCCTTTTAGTGTGGCCGGAGTTACTGCTGGCCGTATCAGTCGCGGTCATCGCATCCTCGCTCCTGGTGAAGTAACAATCAAAGACCCAGACTCATACGAGAGTGCGCTCGAGAAGGTCTTTGTCATGGTGGACGCTCACAAGCGTCAAGAAAAAATCAAAAGTGAAGTCCAGAGTGCTGCTAAATCACTAAAGGGTCATCCGCTCAGACTCAATGATTCAGGTTTACTGGAAGAAGTTGTTTATCTCACTGAATGGCCAAAGGCAGTCGTGGGTGACTTTGAAAACGAATATCTCAGTTTGCCTTCGATGCTGATTGAAACAATCATGGTGCACCATCAGCGGTACTTTCCTGTTTCTGAGCTAGAAAGTGTCAAAGAAGGGCAAGACAGCAAGCTACTGCCTCACTTCATCACTATCTCTAATAACGATCTTTCTGATTCTGCACCTAAAATAAAACAGGGCAATGAAAGAGTATTGAGAGCACGTCTGGCTGATGGCAAATTCTTTTACTTTGATGATGGCAAACAAACCCTGACCGACCGCAAGCCTAATCTCGCTAAACTCAACTATCAAGAAGGTCTTGGTAGTTATCTTGATAAAACTGAACGACTGGTAAAGGCTGCTCAGTTTTTAGCCAGCGAGCTAAAATTGGACAAAAACGAAGCCAGAGATCTTGAGCGTGCCTGTGAGCTTGCTAAGCTAGACCTGGTCACTGGTCTTGTGCGTGAACTGCCAGAACTACAAGGTTATGTTGGTAGCTGGTACGGTGCCAAGCAAAGTGAATCACCACAAGTAGTGGCGGCAATTGCCTCACATTATTCACCCCGGGGTGGTGGCGACAGCATACCAGCCGACAAAATCGGTCAGTTAACTGCCGTTATCGATAAAATAGATCATGTAGTTGGACTCTTTGCTCTGGGCAAAAAGCCTACTGGCTCAAGCGATCCATTTGGTTTAAGACGCGCAGCTCAGGGTGTTATCGATATCCTGGTGGACGGTGTCACTGGTGGTGTCGACATCTCCAGCCTGGTGCAAAATCTTTTGGGACAATTTGAGGGCGCTCTGGGTCAAGCCAAGTTTGATCACAAAGCAGTACTCAGTGATGTCAACGAATTTTTGCAATTGCGTCTCAAGACAAAACTGCTCGACAAACAATACTCTCGTGAGATTGTTGATTGTGTGCTCGGTGCCGGCGATCCCCTCACCAATGTGTCAGGGCTTGCCACCAGGCTTACTGCTCTTAACTGGCTTGTTAACGATAAAGGTGGCACCAGTATTGTGCGCATGGGCGTGCGTGTTGGCAATATTCTCAAGGCTGATTCACCAGCCATTGTGCACGAAGACAAACTCAGTGAAGTGCCCGAAAAAGAACTCTGGCAAGCTTTTAAGTCAGGAGTTGAAACGCCCTGGAATAAGTCACAGACTAACTTCAGGACTCCTGCTACACAGATGGAATATGAAGAGATGCTGGGCTTGCTCGGCACTCTCACTGGTCCGGTTGAGAACTTCTTTGAAAAAATCCTTGTCAATGACGAGGATCAAGATAAAAGAAACAATCGCCATGCCATTCTTAAAAACATTGATATGTATCTCAAAACACTTGGTGATTTCACTAAACTGCAGCCCCTCATTAACTGAGCCGGTTAAGTAAACCTGGAACATCCAGGCTTATCTAAGCTTCTTCTCCTTTTGCACAGCAAACACTGTGCGAAAATAATGGCGGCTTTGAAAGCTCAGAGATTGTAGGTAAGAGTGGATATGTCTGTTTTGTGGCGCGTTCTGTTAGCAAGTTTGTTGGTCTTACAAGCGCCAGTTGTCCAGGCTGCCTCAATTAAAGACCTGCCACCAGAGTCGATGCGCACGCCGCCACTGGCTAAAGAACGTTCGGTCAGCACCTATGTACCTTCTGAGACTGCTGATGGCAATGGTCTGGCTGTCAACTTGCTCTTTGGTAACAAGCCTCGTTACCAGGATGGTGCTCCAGTGGCTGTCGTGGTCCCTGGTGGGACAGGAGCAGATGGTCTCACTTTTAATATGCACGCCGCCCAGGTTGGCTTTATCGAAGTGCGTTTTGCTTTTCCCGGGGGCGGTAGCCCTGAATTTGGCAGCCGTGGCAATTTTGACAATCGCGGAAGTGCATCAGTAGAGGCTTTGCGCGATGTTGTGCTCTTTGCGGCAGGTAAAAAGCCCGATTATAAGGGACGTTTTATCAAGGACCTGTTGGCGGGACAATACAAAGTCAGCCCCAACAATGTCGGACTGGTCGGCTGGGACAACGGTGGCAACCAGGCCCTTGTCGCTCTAGCTAAATACAAAAGTGAACTAGATTTTGTCTCCTGGCTGGCCTTTTACGAGAGTCCTGTCGGCTCTTTATTTAGTCCAGCTAACCTGGGCTGGCAGCAAGATTTACTTCTCAACAAGCATTACCGTGAAGGCTCAGCTGCCACCGGCAATCTGCTTATTGATTATCGTAAGCTCACCTGGAGTGCTAATGCCTTTCGCAATCCCAACCGCATCACTGGCAAAAAGCGCGGTATGCCCGGGCTTAAGGGTGTTCTTTTCTTTGACGAAAACAACAACAAAGTCTGGGAAGAGTCTTCTGAATACGCCTTCAACTCTACAATAGACCCCACTCTAACCAAGCAATATTTCCCACCGCAAGTGACTGCTGCTTGCGAAAGATTGCATATATTTCCCAAAGAATGGCCTAGCAATGTCGCTACACTGACTGAGTCTGAAGACTTTTATCAGGACCGCGATGGCTCACTTTATGTGAGTGATATAGCCAGAGAATATCCCAATCTGGCTGTCGGTATTTTTGGCTCAGCCGTGGACCACAGCCAGCAACAGCCAGACCATCCACATATTGCCTTTTTGTATAACAAGTTTTTGACCGCCAAGGTCAAATGGCTCAAGCTCAATCCTGATGCTTGCTACATGGCAGCAATCAGTCAGATGAATTTGGCCAACTTTGTAAACAATCGCCCCAACACCTCAATTGATGCCGGTACCGAAGCCGGTGGACTTTTACGTCACCTGGAACCGGAAGGTATCGTGCCTGATTATGTCTATATGCAGGCGATGATCTCCGAAATGGCTGATAGGCTCAAGGCTAAGAAGCTCAAAGAAATACTTGCTGTGCCTCTGGTCAATTACAGCAATGGTGCTTCTGACCCGTCAGCACTTCTCAAGGAAAAGGAAAGAAGCAATAAGTAGCTGTGTTACTATCTAAGTAGTGCAGATAAGCAAAATAAGACGACGCTAAGCTGCCTTCGAGGACAAGAATTATGTTTAACAGCCCAGTTGATATAGCCATGGTAATGGGAGTAGCTCTTCTCATTTTTGGACCTAAAAAGCTGCCTGAGCTGGGTAAATCAGTCGGTCTTGGTCTGAAGAATTTTAAAAGAGCAATGTCTGATGTGACTGAAGAAGTTAAGTCCGCAGTCAATAGTGACGAGCCGGCCAAGCCAGCAACCTCCGAAAAACCAGCTGAGACTGCCAAGCCAGCTGAAGAACAAGGCTCAGTAGCCAAAATAATCACCTAAACTATTTAAACAATGCCAGATTTTGAAGTCGTCGCCAATTTTAAACCGGCAGGGGACCAGCCTTATGCTATCGATGCACTGTCGGCTGGCATAGACGCAGGCATGCCCTACCAGACTCTTTTAGGAGTGACTGGCTCAGGCAAGACCATGACCATGGCTTCAATCATCGAAAAGACTAAGATGCCAGCTCTCGTCCTGGCACACAATAAGACTCTTGCTGCCCAGCTCTGCAATGAGATGAAAGAGTTTTTTCCCAAGAACGCAGTTGAGTACTTTATCTCTTATTACGACTACTATCAGCCCGAGTCCTATATTCCATCGACTGATACTTTTATCGAAAAAGAAGCCAGTATCAACGAAGAGATTGACAGGCTGAGGCACTCCACTACGCGCTCGCTATGGGAGCGTCAGGATGTGATTGTGGTGGGCTCGGTCTCCACCATATATGGTCTGGGTGTACCAGAGCGTTATTTGTCGGCAGCTCTTGAGCTTAGTGTGGGGCAAGAAGTCGACAGACAGGAGCTTTTACGTAAGCTCGTCAGTATTCATTATTCGCGCAATGATTTAGTGGTGGAGCGTTCACGCTTTAGAGCGCGTGGTGAAATCCTGGAAGTCTATCCCAGTTATGAAGAACGCATTGTCAGAGTAGAATTTTTTGGCGATGAAGTAGAGCGCATCACCTATGTCAATCCAGTTACTGGCGAAATTGACGATGTCCGTAAGTCAGTCAAAATCTATCCAGCAAAACACTACGTAGCTGAAGAAGAAGAGATTGAAAAATCAATCAAAATCATCGAAGAAGAGCTTGAAGAGCGGATTGGCGAGCTAATCGGTCAGGGCAAACTGGTCGAAGCGCAAAGACTTAAACAGCGCACCAGATTTGATATCGAGATGCTCAAAGAAGTTGGCTATTGCAATGGTATCGAAAACTATTCGCGCATCCTTGAAGGGCGCAGTCCCGGTGAGCCGCCCAAGACTTTGATTGATTATTTTGTGCGCAAATTTGGCAAAGACGGATTTCTAACCTTTATAGATGAGTCACACGTGACCGTACCGCAACTTAGAGGCATGTATTTTGGTGACCGCAGTCGCAAAGACACTTTGATTGATTATGGCTTCCGTCTGCCCTGTGCCAGAGACAATCGCCCCCTTACTCCCGATGAGTTTTTTGCCCGAGTCGGCAAGGTCCTGTTTGTCTCAGCTACGCCTGGCGATTGGGAGCTATCTGTTAGCAACAAAATCGTAGAGCAAATCATCAGACCGACAGGTCTTTTAGATCCTGTTATAGAAATAAGACCAATAACAGGCCAAATTGATGACCTCATTGGCGAAATCAAAGAGCGCGCTGCTAAGGATGAGCGCATCCTGGTCACTACACTAACCAAGCGTATGGCAGAGGACCTCACCGATTATCTCGCCCAGCTTGGCATAAGAGTTAAATGGCTGCATAGCGATATTAAGGCTCTTGAGCGTGTTGAGTTACTGCGAGATCTGCGTCTCGGTCTCTTTGATGTACTTGTGGGCGTCAACCTGCTTAGAGAAGGTCTGGACTTGCCTGAGGTATCTCTTGTAGCCATTATGGAAGCAGATAAAGAAGGCTTCCTCAGGGCTGAGCGCTCACTGATTCAAACGATAGGCCGTGCTGCGCGTAATAGCGAAGGCAAAGTAATAATGTATGCCGACAAGATTACAGACTCAATAACTAAGGCAAGAAGCGAGACTGAACGCAGAAGAACATTACAGATTGCTCATAATACCAAGCATGGTATCACCCCCATGACAATCATCAAGGATACGACCAATACTCTCTTAGAATCGATGCGTGGTAAAGAGGAGCAAAAAGCTCCGGAACGCCCACGGGGTAAGGGCAAGAAAGAAAAAGTAATGGTCCCCGAAGCTATCCTTGAGCTATCCGATCGTGAGCTTAAGAATGCTATAAAGCGTATCGAGAAGGAAATGAAAGACGCCGCCAGGGAGCTGGATTTTGAGAGAGCTGCTGACCTGCGTGATCAATTAAAAGTATTACATGAACGCAATATCCAGATGCGAAAAGCACAGCCTGACTGATTTGCGGGCGATTTTGCCAAATATGTAACGCTACTTAACGAGATGCGCACAAGTGCCATACCGCACTTATACTTGGTCCAAGAGGCGTTGCCAAGGCATGGCAACAATCGACCCCGAGTTTGCCAACTCCGAGAGAGACCTGCATTTAATATGCAAAATCAAGGCAAATATTATGGAATTGTTGATTTTCCTCTTGGATACATAAATCACACATACGATGATTTTCCAATCAGCTAACGCAACTCAAGCAATACATCCACGACACAGTCCTCTGCGGACCGCCAAGTAAGCAACACTGGATGATAAGGATTGATGACGGCAGCGGTAAATCACCCGTAATAGTCAATACATTTCTCGAGGCATCTTATGGCAAAAAGTAAGTCCCCGGACGCAGAACGCGGCATCGGCGCAGCTCTCATCGAAGACGAAAACATGGCGAAGAGAAACGAGATGGAAGAACTCGATCTCATCGATGAAAATGATCAATTCACAATTCTCGACGATGAAGAAGGCACCATCGATGATGACGATGAACCGGTCGAACTACCTTCAACACGTGAAATAGCAACCGAAGACTCTGTACGTCTTTATCTAAGAGAAATCGGTCGCATTCAACTGCTTAAACCAGACGAAGAAATCGAACTGGCTAGAAAAATTCTGCAAGGCGACATGATGGCTAAACGTAAGCTGGTTCAAGCCAACTTGCGACTGGTTGTATCCATCGCCAAAAAGTACATCGGTCGCGGACTTTCCTTCCTTGATTTGATTCAAGAAGGTAACCTCGGTTTGATTCGTGCTAGCGAAAAGTTTGACCATGAACGTGGTTATAAGTTCTCAACTTACGCCACCTGGTGGATTCGTCAGGCTATTACAAGAGCCCTGGCTGACAAATCTCGCACCATCCGTGTCCCTGTACACATGGTAGAGACTATCAACAAACTCAAAAAGGTCACTCGTCAGCTCGCTCAAGAACTTAACCGTAAGCCCACTGAGCAAGAACTCGCTAAAGCAATGGACGTTTCAATCGTCAAATTGCATGAGATCATCAAAGCTGCCAAAGAGCCTATCTCCCTTGAGACACCTATCGGCAAAGAAGAAGATAGCCGCCTTGGCGACTTTATCGAAGATGCTGAAACCGATAGACCAGAGACAACTGTTACACATGAACTACTCAGACAAGACTTGGCTAAGATGCTAAACGAGCTAACACCTCGTGAGCGTGATGTGCTGAGACTGAGATTTGGTCTGGATGATGGTCGTCAACGCACTCTCGAAGAAGTAGGACAACTCTTTGCTGTCACAAGAGAACGTGTACGTCAAATCGAATTCAAGGCCCTCAGAAAACTGAGACAGCCAGGACGTAGCTCAAGACTGAGAGAGTATCTCTAAATCTATCTCCGGATAGGGATAATTAAAAACAAAAAGAGGACGATTTCGTCCTCTTTTTGCTTCTTTAGTAGATGTTAAGAGGGTTTCGGGACATTTGTTGTATATTTAGGCCATGACAAAATCAACCTTACGAACAGACAGAGAAGCCAATCTGGAGACCCAATCGGGCTTTTTGATTGTGCTTAAGGGCGCCGGCGACAAACTTACCCTTTCGGTAAGGCGCAGGGTAGGCACACCCCCCACCAGTAGCGTCACTCTCACTCCTGACGAAGTACGCCATTTTAGTAATCAACTGGCAGACGTATTACCTCAATCTCGTAACGAAAAAATCGCTGTTGGTCCTGAGCGCAATGCTGAAAATCAACCGGTTGGTGAACTCGATCTCTTTATGGAGCGCGAATATCCCGGTCTGGCTGCCAAGAAACGCCATCGCACAGGTAGTAGTGGTGGCTTTACCCTGCCTAAAGAAGCAATCAAAACAGGTGTTTTGGCACTGGCATTAGTGTCAGTGGTTGGTGGCATGGTGGCATACTTTGCCATCAAACCAAAGAGCAAAAAGGTGGTAGCCGAAGTAGCTCAAGTACAGGAAGTAACACCTGATGTAGAAGGCTTTAGCCGTAAATTTATCGGCAGCATGCTCGATTTTAAAAGAGAGTCATATCGACCATCTCAAATCAAAGCACTCTCGATGATGACCCCAGAATTGCAAAAGGCCCATTGGGCAGAGACTGGCTTTCCTATGACCAGAGCCCAGATAAGCAAGCTGCCAGCCGAACAAGAAGTACGAGTAGAGAGTGTCAACATCGTTGCTCTCGATCCTACCAACTACGAAGTCGATGCTACCGGTGGTGTTGTTACTGGTGGCACAACAGGCTCTGAGAGCATGCCCTTCCATCTCAAGCTCAATGTTGTCAAAACCGACGATGGCTTGCTGGTTAGCTCCCAAAAAGATATGACTGCCGAAGCAGCGAAGTAAAACCGCTATTTGTTTTTAATTGATTGCTTCTTTGTGATCACTTGCCATAGCAAGCAGACAACTAGCCCAATTACACCACCGGCAGTATCGACCAGTACATCGAGATCTGAGCTGGAGCGACCAGGCACAAATGACTGATGCCATTCATCACTTTTGGCATATAGTGCCACCATAATCAGTGTCAACAAAAGCTTCAGGGCAGTCTTGCCGGACCAGAATGAGAGACGCTTCAAAACCTGCCAGTAGAGACAAAATAAAACAGCATACTCAGTCACATGAGCACTTTTGCGTACCAGTACATTGGCATCACCCAGTACTGCTTCGGTCATGGCACCACTATTGGCCTGGTGGCTAAAGCCAAAAATTACTGCCATCCAAATAAGACTTAGTGCAATCCAGAGATAAGGCACCGTAGACTTTGAGGTCACTTGTCCCTGCTCTTCTTTGCCTTGTAGGTGAAGCGCCAATGGTGTTCTTTGCCTTTACTGATGCCGATGCGGGGAGTGGCAATAATTTCACACTCTTCATTTTTAGCATCCCCGGCAGTATTTAGCGCGTAATGCAATGAAATGGGCGACGAGTTTTTAAAAAGTGGCAGTCTGTTGTATGTCAGATCGATATCCAGGTTTTTACAGAGCTTGCCAGGACCACTCAGGTCCACTAAGCCCATCCCATCGAGCCCTCTGATCAGTACGGCACAGCCTCGGCCAGGCGCTTCGGTGACAACATTGAGGCAATGATACATTCCGTAAATGAAATAAACATAGCTATAGCCAGGGTCTTCGAACATCACCTGGCTACGCTTAGTCGGTCCATTAAAGGCATGGCAAGCCGGATCTTCTTGCGTATATGCTTCTACCTCTACTAGCCTAAAAGCCCGACTAGTGCCGTCTTGCCAGCGTCTGACCAGGACTTTGCCGAGTAGATTTTGCGCTACCTCGACTGTGTTGCCTGCAAAAAACGAGGCTGGCATGCAGGTTTTAGAATTATAATTCTTCACTCAAAATCGATAAAATCAAGGAAAATAGGCTGGCGGATAACAGGTAAATAAAATGTGCGGCATCGTTGGCTATCTAAATCTCAATAAACGAGAAATCGAAGAAAAAGACAATCATCTCGCCTCAATGTGTCAAAGCATAACGCACAGAGGTCCTGATGAAGAAGGCTGGAAGCTGATTGGACCATGTGCAATTGGTATGACCAGACTCTCGATTATCGATGTGTCGGGCGGTCAACAGCCCATACCCAACGAAGACGGCACTATCTGGATCGTCTTTAACGGTGAGATTTACAACTACCAGGAGCTGCAAAAGCTCGTCCTGGAGCGCGGTCATACCCTCAAGACTAAGTCTGATACTGAGACTATCGTCCACCTCTATGAGGAGTTTGGCGTCGACTGTCTCAAATATCTAGAGGGCATGTTTGCCTTTGCCATCTGGGATACAAAAAAAGAAAGACTGTTTATAGCCCGCGACCGCATGGGCGAGAAGCCCCTGCATTTTGGTGTTTTTGACGGCACTCTTATTTTTGGCTCTGAGCTTAAGACTATCTTGAGCCATCCAAAGAGCAAGCGTGAGCTTAACGACGAAGCAATGCAGCGCTATCTGGCGCTTGAATACGTGCCCAGTCCCCACAGTATGTTTAAGGGCATAAGCAAGCTGCCGCCCGCTCACTTTATGCTGGTGCAAAACGGCGAAGTGCGCATTGAGCGCTACTGGCTGCCCAAGACCGATGTCATGGATATTTCGGAACAAGAAGCCGGCGATAAACTAATTCAGTTGCTTGGCCGCTCCACCGAACTGCGTCTGATTTCCGAAGTGCCCCTGGGTGTCTTCCTTTCAGGTGGTATCGACAGTTCAGCCATTGCCGCTCTGGCTCAGACTTACTCGGCCAAGCCAATCAAGACCTTTTCGATTGGATTTGCAGACAAATCATTTGACGAATCAGAGCACGCTCTGGCTGTCGCCAAACATATAGGCTCGCAACACGAAGTAGTGACCTTTTCGCCAGAGATGGGCTTTGAGACCTTAAACGAACTCTGGGACACTCTCGATGAGCCCCTGGCTGACGCCTCCATTGTGCCTACATTCTTTCTCTCCAAAATGACCAAGCGCCATGTCACCGTGGCTCTGGCTGGAGAAGGCGGAGATGAGCTATTTGGTGGATATCCTACTTACCAGGCCCACAAATTTGCCCCGATGTGGTCGATTTTGCCTGATTTGCTCAGGGATAATGTCCTGGAGCCAGCTCTCAATAAGCTGCCTGTCAATATGAACAATTTGAGCTTTGACTACAAAGTTAAACGCTTTATCCGCTCAGCTGCCGAGCCGCCGGTGCGCCGCCACCTCAGGTGGATGGGCTCGATATCGGTCAAAGAGCAGCAAGCTCTTGTGCAAAAGCTGCACCAGGTCTTGCCTGCTGGTATGACAGAGGAAGGTCTTTTTGATAGTTTGCCCCTGGTCAACATGAACGGTCATCCGCTCAATGGCATCAATACATCGAGTGCCAGTGGAGCCAGCAAGGCGGCAATCCTGGACGTTGTTAACAACATCATGCGTCTGGATATGACCACTTATTTGCCTGATGACTTGTTAGTCAAGTCAGATAGGGCTTCGATGGCCGCATCCCTCGAGGTAAGACTGCCATTTTTGGCTTATCCCCTGGTTGAATTTGCCCTCGGTTTGCCACCCAGTCTTAAAGTCCGGGGTATGACCACCAAATATCTACTTAAAAAGTCTGTAGCGCCCTATTTGCCTGAATACATCATGAAACGCCCCAAGAAGGGCTTTGGTATACCTGTGGCTAAATGGTTGCGCCAGGAGTTCCGTCCTGTGGTGGACGAGCTTTTGTGCCAGTCATTTGTGGAAAAGCAGGGTATATTCAAATGGGAGTATATTCAGGCGATGCTTGACCAACATATGAGTATGAGGGCTGACCGCCGCAAAGAGCTTTGGACCCTGCTGATGTTTCAGTGGTGGTGGCGTAAGTTTTTTGCTTAGACTCGTTGAGTTAATCATCAGTCTGTTAGACTCAATAATGGTGCCATTTCAGCCATCAGGACAAACGTGACCGCCGAAAACATATCATCGGACAACGTCAGTATGCCTCCCGCCAAGGAGGAATACCTGGACGCCGTCGAGCGTCACATTTGTCAGGTCCTGGGCTTTGATTATGGCTTTATCGATATCGTCTCCGGTCACGACATCGAAAACGTGGTCAGTTTTACTGCTGCTACCCATGACGAACAAGTGGACAAACTGGTCCATGAGCTTATCGACGAAAATAAGCAACCACTGGCAGTGGCAAATACCCTGGTGGCACAAAAGGTAAAATCAACTCAGCGCCCCTGGATAGGCAAAGCTTATATCAAAAACAAAGGTCAAGACGATAACGAGCTCCCCTATGCCATTATCCCTGTGATGAGCGATGCATCAGATAGACAGGGTGTGGTCAAAGGTCTCATAAGAGTAGTTTGTTTTGATTCTTCAAGAGAAATAAACAACCAGGACCTCTCGACTTTGCGTCTCATGGGTGAGCATTTAGCTAACCGCACTCAGCTCTTTTTTAATGCCGTGGTAGAGCCACAAAAGGCTGGCAGTGCGCCCACCCGCAAAGAAGGTGAAGTAGAACAGCAACAAATCATGATGCTGCACAGTAACCGAGTTATACGGCGGCGGTTTTCTCGCATATTGAGCGATCGCTATAAACTTTTTGAGTGTGACAGCGAAGAGAAGTCTCTCTCCATCCTCTCTGAGAGCCGCATTGACTTAATAATAGTGGATAGCAATCTCAACGGCACATCGGGCTTTGGCTTTTGTAAAATGCTCAAAGAATCCCAGGAATGGAAGCACATTCCTATCTTGATTGTCACTCCTGATAGCAATCCCGCCGCCCGCGTGGAAGCCCTAACCGTGGGCGCAGATGATTGTTTGAGTGATAGTTGCTTTGATTCTGAGTTGGTTGCTCGAGTGCAGTCATCGATGCGTCACCGCAAAATCGAAAAAGAACTGGCTTTTCAATTGGGCTTGCTTGAAGACTATTCACAGCAGCTCGAAAAAGCTCATGAACAGATGTCTCAAGATAGACAATCACAGTTGCAACGCAATACATTGCTTGAGCAATTGAGACGTGAGTCGGATATTTTGCGCCATCAAGAGTCGCTCTTGCACCGGATCTCTAATACTATTAGACGCTCTTTTACCATCAAAGAAAACCTCTCTGAAATGCTGGAAGAGCTTGCTGGCTGGTTTGCTCTCGATTGTTGCTTCCTGGTATTACCATCGGAAGAAGAGCCTGAAGACACAATCCGCATCGAATATGTCACCGATGACATCTACCGTGTTGTGGCTTTTGATCGTGATCTTGCTACTCTCGATCTCTATAGCAAGCTATTTGCTGCCGACCAGGCCATCATTGCCAATGATGTGGCTAATGACCGCAGGCTCGATGCCTTCCGTTCGCAAGTCTTATCTGGCTACAACATACTCTCGCTCTTTTATATCCCCATCCATTACTCGGAAAAATTACAGGGACTACTGGTGGGCTTTAAAGGCGAAGTCCAGGCTAACTGGAACCGCGCTAACGAAGCTTTTATGAAGTCGGTGGCTGACCAGGTAGCCAGCGGTGTGACCAATGCCAGACTCTATGCCAGAGTGCAAAGACAAGCCACCACAGACGGTTTGACCTCTCTATATAATCACCGCACCGGTCAAGAAAAACTAACAGAACAGTTGCGTATGGCAGAACGCTATGAGCGTCATCTATCTGTCTTGATGGTGGACGTAGATCACTTCAAACAAATCAATGACAATTACGGTCACCCTGTTGGCGATACGGTACTAAAAGCGGTGGCAAAGCTGATTAAAGGCAACTGCCGGGACGTCGACATCCCAATACGTTATGGCGGCGAAGAATTTATGGTAGTCCTACCAGAAGTCAGTCGTGACGGCGCTCTTGTGGTCGCTGAACGTATTCGTAAAAGCCTGGCGCAGGAAGTAATCAAACACGACAACTTTAATTTGTCGGTTACTGCCTCTCTCGGTATTGCCACGTTTCCTTTAGATGCAGCTGAGCAGCATATCCTATTAGAAAAGGCCGATAAATCGCTTTATCTGTCCAAGCGCATGGGACGCAACCAGGTCCACTCTGCCGATGAGCTGGAGTTTGATCAGTCGCGTGGTGCACCCAAGGCTGTAGATAATTTCGGCTTTGATGTGGATAAAATTTCGGAAGAAGGTCGCAACGGCGAAGAGCTAACTGGCGAAGTCGTGGAGATGGTCAAGGCCCTGGCGCAAAATCTCTATGCCCGCTCTGACTATAACAAAGCCCACCATCTAGAAGTATCCAGGCTATCTGAATTGCTTGGCAAAGTGATGGGTCTATCTAAAAATCAAATCGAACAAATTAGAGTCGCCGGTCTTTTGCATGATGTTGGCACACTCAAGCTGCCAGAAGATCTGATGAAAAAAGCCGGCGCCTATACAGACGAAGAAAGAAGAGTGGTAAACCAGCATCCAGTCTTGGGTGCTGAGTTGCTTCGCCCGGTTAAAGCCCTTAGAGACATTTGCGAAATCCTGGAGAACCACCACGAAAAATGGGATGGTACTGGTTTTCCACGCGGTTTAAAGGGCGAAGGTATTCCCTTGCCGGCTCGTATTGTTTCTATTGTGGACGGCTACCATGCCATGATCTCGGATCGCCCTTACAGACCAGCCATGAGCCGCGAAGAAGCGATTCGCAACCTGCGCCTTGGTGCAGGCAAGCAGTGGGATCCATTTTTAGTTGATATTTTTATAGCTGTGCTGGCTAATTCTTAGCTAGTGAGCTTGTCGTTGTTTCAATACGTCCTTAGATCAATTGCCATCGCTGTCCATCATCATTTTAATGGCATCACCGGCTGATTCGTTCTGTATTACTTCTTCGATGTGTTTAACGAGTTTGAGTCCACTCGGCACTTCAAATTGTTTGAGTATTTGCTCGCTTGCTTTTATGTTGCTTACTTTGCTCGTACTGAGATATTTGATTTTTTCGTTACCGAGTTCTTCCATGTCCATTTCTAGACAAATGGCGTCTTTGACTTCGGGGATCGCCAGCATGGCATTAGCAAGATTGAGTATGGGCGCATCAGCTTTGAATGGCAGATAACTACCCAGGCATTTCTCAGGTTGGCTACCTGATACTTCGCGGCGCAAATAGCGACTCCGGATATCGGCGCTGTAAGCTTTGCTCGCCATATAAGTCTCGGTTTTGAGCCCCAGCACTTGCTTTTGTCCGGTTTTGATCATGGGGATATCTTTGTAGATAGCACCGCTCAAAAAGGCTTGTGATTTGCTAAAGGGATTTATAAAATGTGCCACGTCTGATTCATGGCGCTTACCGGTCTGGCGACAATACGTAGTAACCGTCTTATAAGGCTTGCGCAAACAAAAAATCAAATCGGACTTGTGCACGCGGATAGCAATTTGCTCAGGACCGATAAGCACGGTGCAGTCACCAATGAGATGCTGATTCATGCTGAATTGCATCAAGCCATGTGTTTGCTTTTGGGCGCTCGCTTGGGCACTGGTAGCACCAGTAGTGGCGTCCTTGCTCTTGGCACTCGCCGTGATATTGCGACTAGAGGCACTGGCAGAGACGGCTTGAGTGGTAGCGGCGGGACTTTTGACCGGTGGCAAAGCCAGAGCACAAGGACATGCCGCAAGCATCAAAATAGTCAGTAAGTGACCTGCTTTCATCTGTTTACGCCAAAAGCCATCGACAGGCATTGATATGCCACGGACTCCCTGATTTGAACCGCTACTAAATACTGGCTTCGTTACTCTCGAACAATGCTGTAGAGAGATATCGTTCACCGGTACTGCAAGCAATAGTGACAATTGTCTTGCCACTATTTTCAGGGAGCCTGGCTAGTTCAATGGCAGCATGGACATTGGCGCCACTGGAGATACCGGCCAAAATGCCTTCTCTTTGTGGCAAGAGTCTGCCCATGGCAAAAGCTTGATCGTTTGTCACATGCAATACAGTGTCGATTATAGACAGATCCAAAATCCCCGGGATAAAGCCTGCACCGATACCCTGAATCTTATGGGGACCTGGTTTGATTTCTTGCCCGGCTAGTTTTTGACTGATAACAGGGCTGTCCATGGGTTCGACTGCCACAATCTTGATTTGTGGATTTTGTTCTTTGAGATAACGTCCGGCACCAGATATAGTGCCGCCAGTACCAACTCCAGCGACAAAGATATCGATTTTACCCTGGCATGCCTGCCAGATTTCTGGACCGGTGGTGCGGTAATGTGCCAGAGGATTGGCTGGATTGGCAAACTGTTGCAGCATATAAGCTTCAGGCAGCTCTTTTACAAGGCTCTCAGCACGGGCTACAGCGCCTTTCATGCCTTCTGAGCCGGGAGTCAGTACAAGCTCAGCTCCCAGTACTGAGAGCATGCGTCTACGCTCTAGGGACATGGTCTCTGGCATGGTCAAAATCAGCTTATAACCGCGGGCGGCAGCGACAAAAGCCAGTGCTATACCGGTATTGCCTGATGTCGGCTCGACCAGTGTGGTTTTGCCAGCCTTGATTTGCCCTCTGGACTCGGCATCCAGCACCATCGATATGCCAATGCGGTCCTTGACGGAGCCCAGTGGATTCATTGACTCAATTTTGAGCAGCACTTCTGCCTGGACAGCTCCTGTGATTTTGGCAGAAAGCCTGACCAGTGGCGTGTTACCCACGCCCTGCGAGATATCTTGGAGGACCGCCATTACTGAGCCGTCGATTCTTCAGCCCTGGGGGCGTTGATGCCAGACCTTGCTTCGGGTAACGGGTTGTTGCTCTTGAGATTGTCGAGAGTACGCTCACCAATGCCCTTGAGGATTTTGCCCTTCTTGAGCATCTTATCGTCTTTTTTTGACTCGCCGTCTTTGATCAGCTTATCGCCTTTGGCAATCAGTGTCTCAGCATGCTTGATGCTGGTTTTGTACTTCTTGCGCATGCGCTTTTCGTCGTCAGTATAGTCCGAATGGCTGCTGGTGGACGGTGACTGCGGCGCTAGTTCACTGGGCATTGATTGGGCAGCACCTGAGCCTGATGTGCCGTTGATTGATGGAGAATCAGAGCCAACAGTCGGGATACTACTACCAAAGAAGTCGTTGACGCCAGCATAGGCAGGCGCTACTGAGCAAAGCATCAAAGTCAGGGTCACAAGTCTGTGTTTAAATACAGTCGCCATATCATCTCCCATGTATTTACAGGTATTTTAGGCCAGGTAGTTAAGAGGCGCTCTAATTGCTCTTAATTTTTGCGATAAAGGGGCTGGCGCAGTCTACCTTGAGGATAGTCTCGAGACCCTGGGCCACTTGCAGGATAGTACCATCGCTCAGAGCTGGTCCCACTAGCTGTAAGCCAACAGGCATGCCATTCTGAGAAAATCCGCAAGGAATGGAAATACCGGGCAAACCGGCCAGGTTGGCTGGTATCGATGCTATATCGGACATATACATTTTAAGTGGGTCTTCTGTTTTTTCACCAAACTTAAAGACTGATTGAGGAGAAGTCGGCGAAATCACCATGTCAAAGTTGGCGAATACTTTGGCAAAATCATCGGTAATAAGATGTCTGACTTGTTGGGCTTTTTTGTAATAGGCATCGTAATAGCCTGAGCTGAGAGCATAAGTACCAAGCATGATGCGGCGTTTTACCTCGGCACCAAAGCCAGCTTGCCTGGTGGCATAGTACATGGCGTGCAATTCTTTGGCATCACTATCACGCAGTCCGTAGCGCACACCATCAAAACGAGCCAGGTTGGCTGATGCTTCTGCCGTAGCAATGATGTAATAGACCGATAATGCATAACGAGCGTGAGGCAGCGAGACTTCTTCTACAATCGCCCCTTCTGCTTCCAATTTGGCGCAAGCCTTGAGAATAGGCTCTCGTACATCTTGATCGATGCCTTCGCCAATAAGCTCTTTTATAAGACCGATGCGTTTACCTTTGAGATTTTGGCTGGCACTCTGACTGGCAATTTGCTCGATAAATCCTGGAGTTAGAGGCTCTTTGGAGTTTTTGAGGCGATAGTCATCAGGCAGACTGGTGCTATCGCGACCATCATGACCTGATATTGCCAGTAGTGTCAGTGCGCAATCCTGGACGCTTCTGGCAAAAGGACCTATCTGGTCCAAACTTGAGGCAAATGCAACAAGACCAAAGCGAGATACTGTGCCATAAGTTGGCTTCATGCCGACCAATCCACAAAAACTGGCAGGCTGGCGAATAGAGCCACCGGTATCGCTGCCCAGTGATGTCACACTAAAGCCAGCACTGACTGCTGCGGCTGATCCACCCGAGCTGCCACCGGGCACATAGGCAGTATTAAAGGGGTTTTTGGTTGTTTTAAAGCCGGAGTTTTCGGTAGAAGACCCCATGGCGAATTCGTCGAGATTGGTTTTACCAATCAAAACAGCACCACTGCTTTTGAGCTTAGCTACAGCTGTGCCATCATAAGGGCTGACAAAATTTTCTAATATTTTGCTACCGCAGGTAGTGCGGGTACCAGTGGCACACATATTGTCTTTGATGGCCACAGGTATGCCACCAAGCAATGGCAAGCTCTCGCCCTTAGCGACAAGAGCGTCTATTTTAGTGGCTTCCGCTCTGGCAGCGTCAAAATCATTGAATAAAAAAGCATCAATTTGTGCTTCGTACTTCTGGATTTGATTGATGTGAGCTTCGGTCACTTCAACAGCTGAAACTTTTTTTGAGCTGATTAGATTTTTTAGCTCACTAATTGATCTACCGGTAAGCTCAGTCATTTTTTTTGTTAGTCCTTGAAGCGCCTAAATGCAAGAGCCGCATTGTGTCCACCAAAACCAAAACTATTGGACATAACCACATCAACTTTGGTATCACGTATCGCTACGTTGGGCACATAGTTGAGATCGCAGTCTGGATCCGGGTCTTCCATATTGATGGTAGGTGGGATTATCGAGGTCTCTATGGCCATGATAGCTACGGCGGCTTCGATAGCACCGGCTGCACCAAGCAAGTGCCCGGTCATTGATTTACTACTGGAGATGCAGAGCTTGTGACTTGTAGCATGCTCACCAAATACTTTTTTGATGGCATTGGTCTCTGCTTTATCACCAAGCGGTGTGGATGTGCCGTGAGCATTTATATAGTCGACTTCTTCTGGTTTGATACCAGCTTGATCTAAAGCACATTGCATCGCTCTTGCTGCGCCCGCACCGTCAGCACAGGGCTGCACAATGTCATAGGCATCACTGGTACTGCCAAAACCGACAATTTCAGCATAGATGTGAGCACCGCGAGCTTTAGCGTGACTGAGCGATTCTAATATCAATATAGCGCCGCCTTCTCCCATGACAAAGCCATCACGCTTTTTGTCAAAGGGTCTGCTTGCTTTGGTGGGCTCATCATTGCGCGTACTGAGTGTACGAGCTGAGGCAAAGCCTGCCATCACAAGAGCAGCTATCGGAGCTTCAGAGCCGCCAGCAAACATAATGTCTGCTTCGCCACGCTCAATAATGCGATAGGCATCACCAATGGAGTGTGAAGATGTAGCACAAGCTGTCACTGTGCAAGTATTTGGTCCCTTAGCACCGTGCAGCATAGAGACCCAACCAGCCGCCATGTTGACGATAAGCATTGGTACTGTAAATGGTGAACATCTATCAGGACCTTTTTCCATGAGCACGCCATACTGGTCTTCAATTGTTTGAAAACCACCAGCAGCAGAACCCACTGCAGTACCAACACGCTCCATGTTTTCTTTAGAAAGATCGAGCTTGCTATCAGCTAACGCTAGCTTGGAAGCAGCGATGGCGAATTGTATAAATCTATCGGTCCGTTTTACAGCTTTATGATCCATGTACTGAAGCGGATCGAAGTCCAACATTTCAGCAGCGATTTTGCAGGATGGCCGAAGTTTTTCGGGGATGCGCTGCACCAGTTTGACGCCAGAGCGACCGTTTACGATGCCATCCCAAAATTGCTCTTTGCCAGTGCCCACAGCTGATATGGGACCCAGACCTGTTACTACTACACGCTCTTTGGTCATTGTCTAAAAAATTTCTCTATTAAAACCATCAGAAGGGCCGACACCCTAAGGGCGGCCCACTCTGACTACAACAATTGCTTAGCAACTTTCTTTTTAGAGATGCGATGCAATGTATTTAACTGCTTCGCCGACGGTGGTTATCTTCTCAGCGTCCTCATCTGGAATTTCCATTCCAAACTCTTCTTCAAGAGCCATAACGAGTTCGACTGTATCGAGAGAATCTGCACCAAGATCTTTGGTAAAGCTTGCTTCCATCGTTACTTCGTCGCCGTTGACGTTAAGCTGGGCCACGGCCACCTTCTTGACTCTTTCGAAGGCTTCCTTCTCTTCCATGAGTGTTTAACTCCCTCTGAATAACCACGTGAAACTCTGCTGGACGCAATCGCGCCAGGGGCAATTAGAATAACACGTTAGTGTAACTACTCGCCCGATTTATGTATAAAGTCCGCCGTTTACTTCAATCACTTGGCCAGTCACGTAGGCAGCTGGTCCAGCAAAGAAAAGAACAGCCTGGGCGATATCATCGGGTGTGCCCATGCGCTTGAGCGGGATGCGCTCAAGGTACTTGTTTATAATTTCCTCACCAAGCGCTTTTGTCATATCTGTATCAATAAAGCCTGGGGCTACTGCGTTAGACGTGATGTTACGGCTGGCGTATTCAAGAGCCACAGTCTTGGTAAAACCAATCAGACCAGCTTTAGCAGCGGCATAGTTGATTTGTCCGAAGTTGCCATGGACACCTGTCGTACTGGCTATGTTGACTATGCGTCCGCTGCGTTGCTTAGACATAATCTTTAGTACTGGTTGAGTGACCTTAAAAGCTGAAGTCAAATTTGTATCTATAACTGCTTGCCATTCAGCTTCACTCATCCGCATAAATAAGTTGTCGCGAGTAATGCCGGCATTATTGACGAGGATGTCAATGCGACCCCATTTAGCCATCACAGCTTCCACCATTTTGGCGATGCTATCTGACTGAGTGACATTGCAGGGTACAGCTATTGCTTCGCTGCCTGCTGCTTCAAATTCTTTAGTGGTCTGATTGCAAAGCTCTTCATTTATGTCGCTGATTACGACTTTGGCGCCTGCCTTAGACAGCACCTGAGCAATTGCCTTACCAATCCCACGTCCGGAGCCGGTTACAACTGCTACCTGGCCTTCTAGGATGCTCATCTTTGGATTTGTCCCCTCTCTTTTACTTATAAATAGTCCTGACGACTCCACTCTAATTTAAAGCCTGGGCAATCGAGCCACCATAAGACTTCAATAATGCAAATAACGTGACAATTTCGCTTTGTGATAGCCAGCTAATATTATTTCTCACCGTTTGGTGAGCAAAACCAAAACTATCAGTGGGGTTTATACGAACTTTGAGAGGTTTAGCATTAGTGACATGAAGTTAATTCTCCATTAATCTCCTTACATAACCTGCGGGCGTCACGCTAGCTACACACCCAGGGGTGTGGAACGGACGTAGCGACCAGGCAGGGGGCACGTAAAGTGCAAAAGGCATCTGGAGAACAAGTAATGACTGACCGCAAACTGGCTACGGAAAGTGATGACAAACTAAAAGGTCAAACAGATAAATCCACTGGACATGAGCAAGCCGACGATGCAGCCAAAGCTGCCCAGGCTAAACTCTCCCAAGAAAGCCAGGCGGCTTTACTTACTTCTTCTAAAGGCAGTGAACTGCCAAGAATCAATGACTCGCTGGTGAGAGTGGCAGCTGCCGACAGTGTCGTAGCAGGACCTGTACAAACCGCCGCACGCATCGCTCCTGGGTCTTCTATGGAGCGTGTAGCAGGTGTGCTGAGTTCTGGTGTCCTGAGGACCCCAGAAGGCATTAAAAACGCCATTGTGCACGACGCTAACAATCTACCAGAGGCAGGTATCAAACTGGGCGTAGCAGCCTCCATAGGGGTCGCTATGAAGACTCTTTTGCCCAAGACAGGAGTGGGCAAGGCCATAGTCGGTACAGTGATGATTGGCG
>Ga0075158_10000108_pt1 | contig 59479 bp, 53 predicted proteins | sample JI91814BDNA_FD_70968 | JGI IMG/M metagenome (GOLD analysis project Ga0075158, IMG submission 70968) | Wastewater effluent complex algal communities from Wisconsin, to seasonally profile nutrient transformation and Carbon sequestration -... | ecosystem: Engineered > WWTP > Effluent > Algae... | reverse complement strand
GGTGGCGCTTTTATACAGTTTAAAGTCTACCTGATGCTCCAGTTTTAAAAAATCCAGCACCACTTTCAGTTCGGGGTCGCTGTCTGAAATAATTTCTTTTGTGACTGAGACGGGAGTTGTTAGATCGTTCCTTACCACGCGGTGTTTTTTAATCCCGGTTTTGCTAATTTGTATTAATTTAAGAGCAATGGCTTTGGGCGACAAAACGAAATCAACTGCTCCTGAAGCTATTGCCGATTCGGGCATGCTTTTAGCGCTGGCCGATTCGTTCTGCGCAATGGTGATGCCCCCCGCTTTTTTTATGGCTTTTAATCCCCGGGTTCCGTCGTGCGCGTTTCCAGAAAGTACAATGCCCACAATGTTTTCTTTATGTGTTAACGCCAGTGAGGCGAAAAGAATGTCGATTGTGATAGCCGCGCCACCCACCCTTGGTATTAGCTTTATATGTCCATCGGTGATTTCTATGCCTTTGTCGTTTGGAATAACATATACGTTATTGGGTTCAATGTGTTCCATGTTTTTTATCACCTGAACTTTCATGGCAGTTACCTTCGACAGAATAGGGGTGAGCAGGCTCTTATGGTTAGGACTCAGGTGTTGTACATAAATAAATGCCATGCCTGTATCCGCTGCCAAATTTCTAAATAAAACCGTAGCGGCTTCCAGCCCTCCGGACGAAGATCCAATGGCAACAATGATAAAGTCGCTGACTTTTCTTGTTAGCGCCGGGGAAACATTTTTTTTAGTCGCGGTTTTTTTTTTAACACCGGGCTTTTTTTTTGTGGGCATGGTCCGTTTTTTCGGTTAATGGGTTTTTAAACTCAGGACGAACTGATCTCTTTTATTTTTTTTTAAATTATCTTCTCCCAGATTTGTTAAAATTGACTGCAGCTGTGGCAGAAGAACCTGAAAAACATCTTTTTTTAAATAACAATACGCCCCGGCGTTAAAAAACTCGTCCACAGCTGAATCGTTAAGGGATGTGGAATAAATGATCACTGGAATTTCCTTTATGACGTCTAACATTTTTATTTCGTTCAGGCATTCCAATCCATTTTTTCGTGGCATATTCACATCCAGAAAAAGTAGGTCAGGTAATTTTTTTTGTTTAGTTCTTAAGTATTCTAGAAGACTTTCGCCGTCGCCAATGATGGTGAGTTCTGTGGGTATGGTTATTTTTTTTAATGCTCTGTTAAAAAAAAACTGATCATCCTCGTCGTCTTCTGCCATTAAAATATGAATGGGTTTAGTTGTCAATTTTATCGGCTGCTGATATTGAAAAAATAATACGTGATTGAGGTAAACACATAGGCTTCGTTGTTCAATTATTTTTTGTTGTCAACACCAATATCCATAAACGCTTGTCCCAGTTCAGTCATATCATGACTGAATTCGCTTTTAAAAGAGGTCCATGTATTGGGTTTGGTTGTTTCACTGCCGGCAATTCTTCTTTTCAGTTCATTGTTTTTTTGCTCGAGTGTAAGTACCTTTTTATCATAGGTTTCTTTGGTTGTTTTGTTTTCTTGATTTTTGCGGGCCCTGAGTTCCGCGATTTTCCTTTCATTTTCTTTGATATTTATTTCAGCCTCATGTCTAAATTTCCTGAAATCGGCTGCTGAATCGAGTTTGGCTTCTTTCAGATCTTTATTGGCTTCAACAACATCTTCCCTGGCTTTTGCCGTTTTTTTGTCCTGTTGACCAAATCCACTCAGGCAAATAGCCTGTAACGTGACAGCAAGCGCCACTTTATACATTGTTTTCATATTTTTATTTTGTTAAATACAAATGTCCGGTTTGGAACTGCTAAAAAGTTATATCACTTTTTAAATGATTTACATAATTTACTGTAATTACTTTTTCTTCTTTTTGAAAAAACCTCTTAGGAAAATGCTTTTACTGGCGGCATTCATGTTTTTTTCAAAACCGCCCGCCCCTTGTTTGATGTTAATGAGGGTTTGATCTATGTTTTCCGCGAAGACGGTATCCATAAATAATTTTCCTATGGTTCCTTTACCGTCGCTAATGTTTTTTACAATAATAGCCAGGTCAGTTGTTATTTCGGCGGTGTTGTCGCTGGTCACTTTTATTTGCGATAAAATGTCATCCATGTTTACGGCTTGTACGGTTTGAATGTAATCTCCATCAGAAAGATTAGCATTGTCAGGCGTTCCGGGAGTAATTACCACAATTTTATTTCCCATCAGGCCGTCAGACCCAATAATGGCTTTTGCGTTTTTACGGATGTATTTTCGTGTATTCTCGTTGATGAGCATTTCTACCTTCACGGTGGAATCGGTTGTTTGAGCAATGTCATTCACAATCCCAACATTAATGCCCGAGTAACGCACGTTGTTTCCTACCTGAAGACCGCTGATGTCCTTAAACACACTGTTGACGCTATATGTTTTACCGAAAAGCTGCTGTTTTTTTCCGATAAAGTAAATGGCTACAATAAGTAACACGATACTGATTACAACAAATAGTCCTAGCTTGGTGTTGTTTCCTGTTTTAGTTTGCATGAGGTAAGATGTATTATTTATTAAAAAAAGAGCGGATCCAGTCGTCTTTTGATTCGGACAGTTGTTTAAAGTCGCCTTCCGCAGCTATTGCACCGTCTTTAATGATGATGATCCGGTTGGCCACTTGCCTGGCGCACTCCACATCGTGTGTAATTATAACTGAGGTGGTGTTGTATTTTTTTTGTACGTTCAGTATGAGCTGACTGATTTCACCAGCCGTAATCGGGTCAAGTCCGGTTGTTGGTTCGTCGTAAAGAATAAGTTCGGGTTTCAAAATCAATGTCCTTGCGAGCCCGACCCTTTTTTTCATGCCTCCCGAAAGTTCTGTTGGAATTTTGTCGACCGCGTCTTCAAGGGCTACATTTTTTAACGCTTCCATCACCAGTATATCGATTTCCTGAGCAGTGATTTTTTTGGATGCCCTAAGTGGAAATTCAAGGTTCCCCCGCACAGTCATCGAATCGTAGAGGGCGGCGCTTTGAAAGAGGAAACCAACCTTCCGCCGCAGGGAATTTAATTCCTGCATGTTGAGTTTCGAAATGTCCTGGCCCAGCAAACTGATTTTTCCTGCATCAATGTCGATTAAACCAACCAGACACTTAATGAGAACCGATTTTCCGCTGCCTGATTTCCCAAGGACAACCAGATTTTCACCTTTTTGCACTTTTAGGCTGATGTCGGCAAGAACTTCGTTGTTGCCAAACGATTTTTTTACATGTTCTATTTCTACTACAAATGGTTCCATCAAATCAGGTAAATAGACTGGTTATTTGCACGGCAATCATATCAAGAATAAAAATAGACAGGGAAGACAATACCACCGCTGCGTTGGCCGATGCGCCAACCCCTTCGGTACCTTTATTGGAGTTGTAACCTTTAAAGCAACTGATTAACGCGATGGTAAATCCAAAAAAGAACGTTTTTATAAACGCGGGAAAAACATCTGTAAATGAGAGCTTCTCAAACACTTTTAAAAAAAAGAGATTAAAACTCACATCGCCTTCCAGGTTCACTCCGACGTACGATCCATAAAGTGAAATAGCGTCGGCTGCAATAACCAGTATTGGCAACATAAAGGTCGAAGCCACTACACGGGTAACAATCAGGTATTTGAAAGGATTGATACCTGACACTTCCATGGCGTCGATCTGTTCGGTTACTTTCATCGAAGCCAGTTCGGCGCCAATACCTGAACCTACTTTTCCGGCAAAAATGAGCGCTGTGATAACCGGACCTATTTCGCGAATAATGGACACCGCTACCATAGCTGGTAACCACGATTCGGCACCAAACTGAGCCAGTGTCGGTCGCGATTGAATCGTTAATACAAGCCCCATAATAAACCCGGTAATGGCCACCAACGGAAGTGATTTGTACCCGATGAGGTACGCCTGTTTAGCCAACTCTTTCAACTCATAGGCGGGCTGAAACAACTGTTTAAAAAACAAGAGTCCAAATCGAACGAGTAGAGCCACTTCGATTAAAAATGGCTCTAGATGCCTTGAGAAAAGCGTTTCGCGCGGGACCTTTTCGGTAATTGACCTGTTATTTTCCTTTGTGACGGTATTTGCCGGCATGTTTTATAATTTAGTTCAGGTATCGTCTTAAAATCCATGAAATGGTTTCGTGTTCCTCCATTAAATAGGTTAAAAAGTCGGCAGTCCCCGAGTCTTTATTTTTTTCAGAACTCTCTTCTATTCCGTTTCGTAATTGTACCACAAGTGTTTCGTGGTCTTTTAGTAACTCTTTAATGGTTTCTTTGGAAGGAAGGTATTTACCCGGGCTTTCCTTCAGTGTAGCGTGTTTTGTGAACTCGGTCAGTGTGCCAATGGTGTTTTGACCTAATTTGCCAATGCGTTCGGCAACCAGGTCAATCGATTCTTCCAGTTGTTTGTAATGTTCCTCGAACAATCGGTGTAGCTCCATAAAACTTTCTCCTTTTATGTTCCAATGGGCCTTGCGTGTTTTTACGTAAAGAACCATTTCATTGGCTAATACATGGGCCAATAGGTCTGACGTGTTTTTGAGGTGTTTTTCGGAAATGCCAATGTGTGGTTTCATAGTGTTTATTTTAGTTGTTGGATTTAAACTGGGCAGTGTTGGGTTTTTGTTAATTGGGGTTTGTTGGTGCTATCTGTTGGCAGGGCACTAACGTGAGTTAATGATATACGGGCCTGTGCAGGTTTTGAACCGAAAGTTTTCATGTTTAGAACAAATTCCGGTCCTGAATAACACGAAGAAAAACCGCTAAAATGGCAATGAATAAAAGCAAATGAATGGGACCATCCCTTTCAAATCCGAGATAGCCAATTCCCCAGCCAAGCATGGTAACCACAGCAATCGCATTCAGTACATTTCCGACTGTATTTTTAGTTGTGATATTGATCCCGCTGAGTTGGTGTTTGATCGGATTCATTTTTTTTCGGTTTTATCATTTTCGGTGTCAATACCTGTACGATCAGGGTCTGTTTCACGGGAGGGCTTGTCAAATTTTCCATGTTTGTTTTTTTTTGGATCCTTTTCCGGCTGGGTGCTGTCGGCTTGTGTATCGGTGCCGCTTTTGTCCGCGTTATCATCACTTTTTGTGTGGTCGGGACTGTGGTTGTTTTTTTTTGCGTGTTTCATGTTTAGGTGGTTGATGAATGAGTATACATTGCCGTTTTTGGAGCAGAGGTTGTGTGGGTCAAGTAATGCCCTTTGCTGTAATGCCTTTTGTAATCGAAAATTTGTTGCTACAGGCCGCGACTAGCAAGAGCAACATGACAAACACGAGAACGGATTTTATTTTTTTTATCAGCATGGAGGGCTTTTTTGTTAATTTGCGTTGATTAGGGTAAATGAACTGCAATTCCAAGTGTAGCCATGGTAAGCGATACATCCAATGTAAGGCCCAGCGGTTTTGTTACGTGAAATTCAGCACCTGAGTGTACGTCAAGGTACAGAGGTCCCATTCCGGGATTGATCTCTTTTTTTCCGTCGTAGGCTGTTTCCCAGATTGTTTTTCTGAACACGTATCCGAGTGAACCGGAGAAATAAAAGTCCCATTGGGAGGCCGCGTTAACCAAGTCATCCAGGTAATAAGACACTTTTATTCCTATAGGAATAGCCGTTTCGCTATAATCGTATTTTCGGTAGCTGGTATTAAGGTCGCCCCACACCTGAGAACTGTTATAAGAATACATGGTGATAAAAGGAGCTGCGGTGAGGTTCCTGTCAATTTGCAATTCGTAATCTGCATGAATGATTTGCACCGGGTAACCCACATATCGGTAATATCCTAAGCCGGCGGCCACATTGATTGTTTTTCCAAATACACCATCGGCTTCCTTCTCCTGGGCTAACATGAAATTCCAGGTAAGCGTCAGGAAAAGTAAAGCAACGATGTGTTTTGTGTTCATTCTTGATATTTTTTTGATTTAGTAGGAAGTTTTAAGTTCAACTCTGCGGTTTTTAGCTTTTCCGGCAGCGGTTTTGTTGTCAGCAATTGGTTTACTTTCGCCGTAACCTATCGCGGTTAGTCTTGCCTCCAGAACGCCTTTTGATATCAAATACGCCTTCACCGATTCGGTTCTTTTCTGGGAAAGTGTCATGTTGTAATTATCGTCCGCGTCGCTGTCTGTATGGCCTTCTACCGTTAAGTTCACCATTTCATTGCGTTTAAGAATATCGGCCAGGTCATCCAGGGCTGAATAGGAGATGAGTTTCAAATCTGCTTTGTTTGTTTCAAAATAAATTTTACTGGCAATAACCGTAATCCGCTGAACATCCACTTTTGCTATTTCAGGACAACCCTTGTTTGACATTGGTCCTTTTGCATTGGGACAACGGTCGTCATTGTCTGCAAGTCCATCGCCATCGGTATCGGGGCAGCCTTTAAAAACGAGTGCTCCCGCCATTTCAGGGCATTTATCTTCTTCGTTAACAATGCCATCCTTGTCATTGTCTAATGTGCACCCGTTGCCATCTACTTTGTAGCCGGTAGGGGTTCCAGGACATTTGTCATTCACATCCGCAATACCGTCTTTATCCGCATCGGGGCAACCATTTAGTTCTGATGGACCAAAAACAGTTGGGCAACGATCGGCTTTGTCGGTAATTCCGTCCATATCTGTGTCAGGGCAACCTTTCATTCCTGGCAATCCTGATACATCAGGGCATTCGTCCAAATAATCGGCAACACCATCATTGTCTTTGTCTAACGGACACCCAACGGCATCCACTGAAACACCTATCGGAGTATTTTCGCACTTGTCCTTTTTGTCAGACACCCCATCTTTATCGGTATCTTTTTGTTTGCCCAGGTTAAATGTGAGGCCGGCTGAGTGAAAAAGTTCCATGTCATTGTCTCCACCAGAAGTAACATTGTCAATATGGTCGGCTGTGGTAAAAAGTAATATTTCCTGAAGCCGGATGGACACGACCGGGCCGAGTCTAAAATTAAAGCCAGCTCCTACTGTAGGGAGGGAAAACACAAAATGTTCATCCTTTAAGGTGTAGATGGATTCGTACCAAATTAACCCTGCGCCCACCAGCAAGTAAGGCCGGATAAAAGCTGTTGGCCGGGTCATGTAAAAACGCGCCACCAAATTGGTGGTATTGTGCCTGACTAAAAAACTATTTGGGCGTTCAATGGAATTGATTCTGGAGTGGTCGATGTATCCCAGTTCGCCCCTCGAAAATGACAATGACAGATCGGCGAAATTTCCAAGGTATCTGGACACGGAAATCCCGGCGAACGCATAAGTCGCCTGGTCGGTTTGGTAAAAATCGTTTCCGAGGTCACCACGGTATTGTACTATCCCCCCGTGTAATCCCAGGGTCCATTTTTTTTCTTGTGTTTGCGCATTTCCTGAAAATGCCAGGAAAAGAGCGGTACAGATGAATAATATTTTTTTCATGATAACTGGTTTAGTGTTTTGTTTAAAATTTATTTTGGTACCGGGTTACTTAACATTATCGACCGATAAATCATGGAATGCTTTTCCAAGCTCATCCATGTCGCGATTAAATTCGTTTTTGAAGGAGGCCCATTTATCTTTACCGTCAGCTTTGTAGTCCTCCAGTTTCTTTTTCATGTCGCTGTTTTTTTGTTCAAGGGCTTCTATTTTTCTATTGTAGTCGTCTCTGGCTTCCTGTTTTTGATCTTTAATTCTGGCTTTGAAATCGATGACGCTTTGTTCGTTAGCGGCTATTTTATCGGCAGCCTCGTGTTTGTAAGCGTCATATTCAATTAGGTATTCGCGATCCAATCTTTCTTGTTCTTCGGACGATTTTATCTCGTTTTCTTTAGCCTCCTCGCTTTTTTTGGAGGGCATACCGCAACTTGTAAAAAGGAATCCCAGTAGTATAGAATGTGTGAGGAGCGTAAATAGTGTTTTTTTCATATGTCGTATATTTTTGAAGTAAATAATGAGTTTATAGTTCTGAGATAATTTTGTGCATTTCTTCCTTTGTTTTTCCAAGCCGGGCTTGAACCCTTCCGAGAAGTTCTTCGTGTTTGCCTTCTTGCAGCAACAGATCGTTGTCGGTTAGCAGCGCGAACTTTTGTTTAAGTTTTCCTTTGGTTTGTTCCCAGTTGCCTTTCAGTTCAGTAATTGTTATCATGGTTATAAATTAGCGTGACTTAGTTTTTCACGTCACAAAGGTGCATAGGAGACCTCGCAACTTTGTTACACATCGTGTTTAAAAAGTTGTAACAATCACTTATTGCACTTTTAGAAGGGAATTTTCAATGAAATAACGAATGAATAATCGTGGAACTCTCCAGCGTTAGGGAAGAACCCAGAGTAGTAGAGAATTTGAGAAATAGGCTTGCTTTCAGATCAGCTTTGGCCTACATCCTGTCTATGTACCACTTCAGTTGTTTTTCAATGGCCTTGAAACGGAAAATACTGGTAATGTTCTTCTGAAGACGCATGAAAGCGGTTTCGCTTTTTACCACGTAGTCAAAAGCAAAGTGATGCATGCAGTTGATGGCTACATCGATGCTATCCTGAGAGGAGAGCATAATTACGGGAATATCTGTATTAAACGTTTTTATTCGGTCGAGCGTTTCAATACCGTTCATCGCAGTGGCATCCATACCATCCAGATGATAATCCAGCACAATAACATCCGGTTTGTGTGACAAATTTTCTACGCAGAGTTCGCCGGTGGCAAAGGTTTCAATCACAAAATCGGCGTGTTGGAGAAATTCAATTTCGAGAGATTTTAAAAAGAGGGAGTCGTCGTCCACCAGGAATAATTTTATTTTTTCTCCGTTATTCATTCTCCGTTTTTTTTATGCTATTAAATTCCTCTTCTAATTCCATACAGGCCTGTTGACAAACATGTTCTATTTTCAAAACCATGTCGTGTATTAGTTCAGACTGTTCCTGCGTTCGGGCATATTCCTGTACCTTTTTTGCGAGGTTCTCAAAATCAGGATTAATACCCATAATGGCAAATGACGGGATCATTTTGTGTACCGCCGCGTGCAAAGAAATCCAATCTTTCTTAAGGACACTTTCCTTCATGGCACTAATAAGCGGTGGAGTTTGTTCCAGGTACAAGGAAATCATTTCCATCATCAGTTTGGGATTCGATTTGGTGCGAATGGACAGGTACCGAAGATTGGTACATTTTAGTTTGGTTACGAGGTGAACCTCGTTGACCTTTGCATCTCCCATAAAACTAGTGGCTGGCTTTTTAACAAGCGTGATTATTTTATTGTAGAGAGCCTTGTCGTCTACGGGTTTTGCGATATAATCATTCATCCCCACAGCCTTACATTTTGCCAGATCTACGGTGGTTACGTCAGCAGTGAGCGCCACAATTGGAATGGTAAGTTTCATTTCGTTTCGAATATAGTCCGTTGTTTCGAACCCATTCATTACGGGCATTTGCAAATCCATTAATATAATATCGTAGTCCTTTTTTTTGAGTTTTTCAATGGCTATTTTTCCGTTTGCCGCTACGTCGCGCTCAAACCCAAAATCATCCAAAAGTGTTTTCATGAGTAGTTGGTTCAAATCTATGTCTTCAACTACCAATACTTTTACATGTTTGTATTTCTCGTCGGGTTCAACAAAATCGTTTTGTACAATGGCCTGGTCTTTTGTTTTTTTAAAATCGAGTACAAAACTAAAGGTTGATCCCTGATTCAGTTTACTTTTTACCTTCACCGTTCCTCCTTGTTGCTCGACTAATTGTTTTAGGATGGCAAGGCCAAGGCCGGTGCCGCCGTATAACCGCGAGGTGCCGCTTGAAGCCTGCTGAAAATTCTCAAATATTTTTTCAATTTTTCCTTCGTTAATGCCAATTCCGGTATCTTTAACGGCGAATTCAATCCGTACTTTTTCATCGTCTTCTTTCAAAAGTTTTACCGAAACCGTGATGCTCCCCGAGCTGGTAAATTTCACCGCGTTACTCATCAGGTTCAATATGATCTGATGCAACCTTACGGGATCTCCTAACAAGACTTCGGGTATTTTGGCGTCGTATTCCTTTATTAACGCAAGATTTTTTTCCTGGATTTTTGTTTCAAATAAGTGTAACATCGCGGATAAGGAGACGGTCATCCGGAAGGGTGTTTCTTCAAATTGCATTTTACCAGCATCTACCTTAGCCAGATCCAGGATGTCGTTAATAAGCACAATTAACGCATCACCACTCATTTTAATTGCCATTAGGTATTCGCGTTGTTTCGCTGTGAGATCTGTTTTCAAAACCACTTTGGTGAAGCCAATAATGGCGTTCATGGGTGTGCGAATCTCGTGGCTCATATTGGAAAGAAACTGCTGTTTGGCTTTCACCGATTCCCTTGCCGTTTGCGCCGCGCTTTCAGCTTCCGCCTTGGCGCTTTCGGCAATCCCCGTTGCCAGTTCGGCAAAGGTGATAGCTTCCAGCAATTCGTGTTCCGTGCGTTTCTGTTCAGTGATGTCTCTCGCTACAATTACCGCCCCCATCACAATACCCTGGTCGTCTTTGTAAACCGAACCGTTGAATAACACATCGGTGAGTTTGTGATCTTTAATAGTCAGCGGATAATCGGCAACAAATCCTTTCTTAAATACTTCCTGATACACTTTGCTGGCCTTTTCCGGATCGGTAAAATAGGTTTTGAAATCTGAGCCCTTTAACGCTACACGTTCGATACCGGTAACACGTACCATTGCTTCATTCATATCCATGATTTTTCCTTCCGGACTTATTGTTACAAGGGGATCATGACTGGCTTCAATTAAACTTAACGTATATTGTGATAAGATCTTTTTTGCCGTTATGTCAGAACGGATGGAAATAAACTGATAGATTTTTCCTTGTTCATTCATAAACGGAACAATAGTGGTATCTACCCAATAATTACTTCCGTCTTTTGCCTTGTTTTTTATTTCGCCACGCCAAACAGTTCCGGCTTTAATAGTCGCCCATAAATGTTCCATAAACTCTCTGGGATGAAAACCCGAGTTTATGATGCGATGGTCCTTGCCTATCAATTCTTCCCGAGTAAATTTGGATATCGAACAGAAATTGTCATTGGCGTAATTGATCATTCCGTTTTCATCTGTAATGGCAACAATGGACGATTCGTCGAGTGCCATTTTGTAGGCGGAAATTTCCAGAAGACTTTTCTCCAGATTAGACGCGATTATTTTTTTTTCGGTTACATCTCTGGCCACAATCACCACGCCAATCACATTCGATTTTTCGTCACGGTAAACCGATCCGTTAAATAAAACATCGGTTAGTTTTCCGTCTTTATGCCTCAATGTAAGTGGCGAATCAATAACGGAACCCTTGGCAAATATTTCCTCGTAAACGTGCCTCGCCATGACCGGTTTGGTAAAGTAATCAAAGAAGTTTGAACCGATTAGTTGTTTTTGATCAATTCCTGTGATGTTAACCATGGCCCGGTTCATATCTGTGATTTTGCCCGTAGGACTAATAGTCACCAGGGGATCGAGGCTGGCTTCAATTAAACTTCTTGCGTACAAAGATTCTTTATTCGTTTTTTCCACGCCTGTTATTTTAAGTCGTTGATATTGCCAATTTCTTCGAGCGGTTTACGGCGCTTATCTTTTAATTGCATATAATGCGAAGGTGAAAGACCCGTAATTTTTTTAAACTGGTTAGATAGATGTGCTACACTGCTGTAGTGCATCTTGTGTGAAATTTCCGTCAAGTTAAGTTCTTCGTACATTAAGAGTTCTTTTACCCGCTCTATTTTATTGATGATAATAAATTGCTGAATCGTTATCCCTTTTATTTCGGAGAATATATTGGATAGATAGGTGTAATCGTAATCAAGTTTCTGGCTGAGAAAATCAGAATAGTTTACTTTAGGTAGTTCTTCAGAGTAATGGATCATTTCGGTGATTACATTTCTTATTTTCTCAATTAAAACTGATTTTTTGTCATCCATCAACTCTAAGCCGGAAACCAGTAGCGCGCTTTTTAATTTATTCAGTGTTTCAGCAGTCAATGTTTCCATTACTTCGACTTCACCTAATTCTACCACAATAAAGTGCAAGCCAAGTTTTTTTAACTCTTCTTTGACCAGCATTTTGCAGCGGTTACTAACCATGTATTTTATGTAGAGTTTCAGTGAAGGGGTCTTGGTTTAATCTAAGTTGCTGAGAATTTTGTCCGTTAACAGAAGTACTTACGGCTAGTTATACACAAAATGAAAAGGCTTTGACTCTATGGCTTTATTTAACTAGGTATTATCCGCAGTGTTTAGCATCTGCTTCAAACACTTTTTATTTACTTTCACGATGTCAACCATTTTTTGTTGCCAGGGGTCATTGCAATTAATTGTTGGAATGCCATAAAATTCTGGTGAAATGTCGTGCTACAAAGATGATGGATGGATCCTTGTAAAGTTTTACACTTAAAATCTTAATTGTTACATAAATCACTGTTTTACCCAATGGCCGTCTATCCGACGACCCCGCTTTTATTGCTTATTTCTTAATTGCAAAGTTGGTCCAGCAGCGGGAATTTCCAATTGAAATTATCGTACTGAATTGTTTTGGTTGTTCTGCTCGGTGACTTGCAATTTAGAGATATCGAAGTCCTTTTCAGCTAAACGCTTTAAAATGCCACGATAAACATTTTCATTTATTCCCGGGGTACGGGATAGAATCCATAAGTATTTTCTGTTGGGATGACTTACCACCGCGTAACTATAGTCATCGGCCAGGTCAATGATCCAATATTTTCCCCTAAATGGCCAAAAGAACTGCACTTTTAGTTTCGCATTGCCGGAGCCTTTTTCTACAAAAGCTTTCCCCTTGATGTAGGATTCTTTTCCATTAGCGCTTCCTTTGTTGCAGCGGTTTTCTACAATCACGTAATCTTTGTTTGTAAATGTATATTCAGCGGTTGTACACGTACACCCTTTTTGAAATCTTTGCGGATAGGAGGCTATTTCATACCACCGGCCACAATATTTTTTTATGTCTACGTCACTAACCGTAACAAGTTCCTGTGGTCTTAAGATAAATGGCGACACGGTCATAAGAATTAAAATGTAGATTAGTTGTGTTTTCATTGTTGGTTTAACTGGTTGGTTCTGTCAATTAGTTTTGGACAATTTATTTTTTGAAATGCGCCTGTCTTCAAATTTCTTTCGCAACGGCATTTCCCGGCATTTTTACGCCATTAGTATGCCAACCGGATGTTCTTTCAGAAAAATCTTCAGTGCGTTTTATGGTCCATTTTGCCGGTTGACGTGTTTTCTCAACGGTTAGCCGTGCCATTAGGTAACTAACAGTTGATTCAGCTCCCTGGTTAAGGTTCACGCTGTCTTTTTCCAGTCCGTCGTAACATCCACCGGTGGAAGGATTGTATATTATCTGACGCAGGTGGTTATTTCCCAAAAACCACTCGAAAGCCAGATTCATTTGATTTAGATAGCTTGTTTTTTTGAATACTTCATAGAATTTCCCAAGTGTTACGATGCTGTATGCGGCATCTATCGGTTGCTCGCCGCCACGATTTTGTCTTAGCCCTTCTTCTCCCTTGTGCAACCAGCCCATATTGGATATTAACAACAACGATTTTTTGGTGATGGTTTTTGATAGAAGAAATTCAAAGGAGGATTCGGCGATATCCCGGTATAAATCATTACCTGAATCCTGCCAGGCGCATAAAAGGGCTTCAGGTAAAATGCTGTTTCCATAAGTGAGGTAACTTTCGAACCACTGCCACTCTGCGGTTGCCTCGTGTCGGTACATTTGCACCAGGCGATTGGCGAATAGGATTATGAGTTGACTCACTGGTTTCACTTTTTGTTTGGTATTGGCGTAATACAAGCCCTTTACAATAAATGCCATGGCCCGGGTGGAATAGATTTTATCCACGTTTAAAATTGCCCGGTCAAATAGTAGTTTTGCCTGATTCACTATTTCTGCTGGAAGAACTGCACTTACCTGTAAGGTGTAACCCAATGCCCATATAGCCCGACCTCTGGCATCCGCCAGATTAACGCTGTCGTTTTGGGATGTGAATTTTTTTTGAATACTCACATAATTTTTAATACTCCCATCTCCATCCAGGCAGTAACCAATAAAATCAAGATAAATTTTAATATACCGGATATCTTCTTCCTTCATCGTTAGTTCATAATGTTGACAAATTGCTACCAGTGCCCTCGCATTATCGTCCAACGTATAGCCAGATAGTTTGTCCGGATGATTCAACATACAAAATTGGATCATACCAAATTCGGTTGTTAAATTTTTAAAGTGATTGAGATTAAGTTCAGGCAGTTTATAATGCAATTCTATTTTTCTGTTACTTATGGTTTTGAATAGATTGGCATGCGCGAGTGCTGAGTTTTCCCAGGCGGTGGAAGCCATATAATGTAAGCCATTTGAACTTATCTGTTTTCTTAACTCATGATCGTTAAGTAAATGAATTACTTCTCGCGCCAATTGCTCATGGTCCGAAAACGCGATGCTGATGCCGGCGCTATTTTTTAACGCTTCCAGAGCGTGCGGTATTGGTGTAGTTATTACCGGGCAGCCGCAGCTTATGGCATAGGAAAATGTGCCACTTACTGCCTGATTGGGATCTTTGGATGTGAATAAATAAATGTCGGTGAGTTGCAGATAGTCTAACAATACCGGTAACGACAGAAATTGGTTGATGAACAATACGTGGTCACTTATTCCGAGATTTTTTACCCGTTCGAGCAACATCTCCCGGTATCTTTCACCTTCCTGTTTCACTATTCCCGGATGTGTTTTGCCTATGATCAGGAACAATACGTTTCTGTTGTTTTTTACTATTTCCGGCAGGGCTTCTAAAGTGGTTTCAATACTTTTTCCTGAACTCAATAACCCGAATGTCGAAAGTATTTTTTTACCGGATAGTCCGTACAAATTCTTAAGTACGTCTTTATCGGCGTGGGTTACAAGGTGTGTGCCATGAGGTATCACGGTAATTAAGTTACGGTTTAATCCGTAATCTTCCAATAAGATTTTCATCGAGGTGCGGGTCATTACAACAACGGCCTCCACCAGTTCGGCTAGCTGGTAGACATGTTTTTGAAGCACATCGTCAGGACGGGGCAATACTGTATGAAATACCAGGATTATTGGTTTTGACACAGCTCTCAGAAGTTTTACAAAATCTTCATTTTGTTTTGAGAAGAATCCAAATTCATGTTGAAGAAGCACTAAACCAATTTTCGGATTCGCATTAATCTGGTTCGCAAGTTTTGCGAAACTATCCGGTTGATCGGTGTTGAGATTATACGGCGAAGCGTCAAGGTATAAGTGCCTTTCGCTGTCCGATTCAATCGGGCAAATGGTGAGTTTAAATGAGTTTTTAAATTTGAGGTCCAAAACCCTTATTAAATCTTGTGAGTAAGTGGCTATGCCACATTCTCGGGGAGGGTAGGAGGTAATGACGAGAATTTCTACGATCGGCGAGTGTTGCTGTGAGGTATTTAAATATTCACTCATCAGGCGGGGCATGGCGTCGATCGCATTGCCATGAGTTGGGATTGTAAGTGTCGGTTTAGTTTTCATAATGGGTGAGATTAAGCAATAGTTCTTTGAGAAGATCGGTTAAATCAATGCTGGCCACTGCTATGCGTTCATCCGCTGCGCCATAATAGATATAGAGTCTGTTATTAAATGCCAGTGTGCCAGTTGGAAAACAGACGTTGTTCACTTCTCCTTTCAATTCCCATGATTTACCAGGTTCAAACAAAGGGTAGGGAAGCCGCGCAATTTCCCGTCTAGGGTTTTCCAAATCCAGTAAGGCGGCACATGCCGTATACACATAGCCATTCGTCGAGTCATAAACGCCGTGGTATATTAGCAACCAACCCATTTCAGTTTCAATGGGTGGGCAGCCGCCTCCGATATAACTTTTTTCATGACTGTATTTTGGTGCCAAAACGATGTAATCACTGATGCGAAGAGAGTATGTTTTCCAGAAATCGGGTGTTAGTTCGTTTAACTCCTTAATATCCACCACAATCTGTATGTCGGGTTTAATCCTATGTAAGAAACAAAGTTTGCCGTTTATTCTACGGGGAAAAAAAATCAAATTTTTATCCCACATTAAGAGCTGTTTTTCTGCGTTTTTCGATAAGTCCGGTCCCGGATCATACCCGGACGTTTTTTTGTTGGATAATCCTTTAAGCCGTGTTAGCTTGTTGAATTCTGCATAAGTTAGTTGGGGAACAATGATGCCATGTTTTATCCACGTAACGAGATCTTTTGAGGTGGCCAGAGCGCCAAGAGCATTCACGCCATCATAAGCCGTATAACTTAAATAGTACAAATCATCGATTTTTACCACTCGGGGATCTTCTACGCCATGCACTTCGTAGTCAAATTCAGGATAGATTATAGGCTCCCGATCCCTTGTTGACACGTGTAAAGGACTGCTGAGCGTACAATGGCCAATACTGGAGTAGTTGCCTTTGCTCACCGCCCTATAAAACAAATGAATAAAATTTTGTTCTCTTATTACTCCCGGATTTAGTACCCCTTCGCTTTCGAAATCAAGATCCGTCTTTTCAAGTATTACGCCTTCTTTTTTTACATCAATCATATTTTTTCTTACATCATTAAACGACTGTAGGGTTTTTGTTTCCTAATTTTAAGAGCGATTTTATTGCCATTAGTAACTCTTCTGGGTCAAACGGTTTAACTAAATAATCATTGGCTCCCATAGCCAGGGCTTCAGTCATCTTAATTAGCTCTGAAGATGACGAACTGAATATGAACGGAATTTGACTTGTAACTGGTGATCCTCGAAGAACTTGAAGCACCTCGTGACCACTTATTCCGGGCATCATTACATCGCATACGATCAGGTCGGGTTTTAATTCCATTACCCGATTTAGTAAGTTGTTGCCACTTGTAGCGATAGTTACTTTAAAGCCGTCCAGTTCCAAGTACTCTTTCAGATTTTCCAAAATCTCGGTTTGGTCATCGATAAGAAGTAACTTGTTTCTGTCTGGGGGCGTTTCTCCATCTGATAGTTTTAACGCCCACTGATCGAGCCAGGGATCCAAATTATAGTTGGTTTTTAAAATAATCTTTCACAAATGCGTGTTGTTGGTTCTCCGTCATTTTGTCAGATTCTTTAACGGCAATGTGTATTTTTTCAAAGTTGTGATCTGATTTCAGCAAGTTCATTAATTCCGCCTTGGCGTTTGTTGGCCCAAATAAAAGGACATGATTATAGTTTCGGATTTTTTCTCCAATTTTCTTATAATATTGCGCCTGTTGATGTTGTTCTTTATGGTGCATTAGATTTTCGCTCTTAGAGAGGCTTTGCAATTTTTCGTCGTGGGTGAACTCAGAAACAATCGTTTTTGTTTCATTGTTGGCCGTTGCGAATTCGATAAGATGGGCGGATGCGTGATCCATAAAAATGCCCAGATAGGTTGCGAGCGTGTTCATAATTACTAATTTTAGTGGATACTTAACTTTTAGGTAGAATAACGAACCGCTGTGCATGTGCACAGCGGTTGGTTTACAAAATGTACGCTAAACTACCCTTTAGGTTTGGCAGCATGGCGTTTTGTGTCTTCTCGTTGAATTTCATTGGCCATCACCGAATGTCCGTGCGCGGTAATTGTACTATGCGCGGCTTTATCGTGATTGCCGGCTTCGTGATGTTTTGCCGCTTCATGATGGTGTTTTGCCGCCGTTTCAAGGTGTGAAGCCGTGGTTTTGTGATTTTCAATTCGTTTTTGGTTGTCTGCTTTTAAAGTGTCTGCACTTTTGTTTTCGTTTTCATTCATGGTTCATCGAGTTTAGTGTGAAAGCATTTTCACGCAACAAAGGTCATTTCCAACGGGTTTATTATTGTTACACGAAAATTCAAAAAACTTACATGATTAACTGATGGGCAACTTCTCACATCATAAAATTGGAAGAACATCTACCGCTATTCTGTTTTATGTGGTCGACCTTCGATTGTTTTCATTCGCATAGCCGTTTTACCATGATACATAATGTATGATCCCTTTTTAGACCCTAGTATTTTTATTGGCGGGTAGCTGTGGCAACGGCGCAAGTATATCCCATTTTTTTCCTCAGCATTAGCGACTAAGCGGTTCATACCAGAATTACATAAAAATGGCTGTTGGATTTATTTTTTTGGTAGCGCTTCCGACGTGAGTTCTCTTTCAAAAAAAGCTCTTAAAGCAGTTCCCGGTGGATCGATTTCTTCACAGTAATAAATCCTGTCAACGTATCTTTTTACAAGCAGCTTTAAATCTCTTTCTTCAAGGGCATAAACAGTGTCGCCGGCTTTAAATTTATTTTCCATGTCGTGTGTTTGGTTATCGTAAATAAAAAAAGGCAGGTAGATTAATTCCTGCCTTTTTACCTGTTTGGCGCTATCGCTAACTTAGCTTGAAACGTTTGGTGGCGCTATTCACCGTTAGATTTTTTCTGTTTGACCTTTCCTAAGAATGTTGATCACCTCGTCACGTTTTTTGTTCAATCTGGATTCAACCCGCGTTAGTAGCTCAGTTTCTTTACCGGTTTCAAATTTTAAATCGGCATCTGTTAATTGTGAAAATTTCGCTTTCAGCTGTTTAGATTGTGCTTCCCAGTTACCTGTGATTTTGAAGGTTCCGTCGTTTTTTGGCTGTTCTGTTTTCATGGTTCTATTTTTAGTTAATACACTTCAAAGCTAAACCATCCCATTTGTTATTACATTACATCATCCATATTGAAACTTACATAAATCACTTAATTGAGACGCACAGGGATTATGATTGCCTTGTCGGTTTTTTTACTGAACACCGTTTTGCTCATTAGCAGAGGGAAAGGGCTTTGGCTTTGATCAAATAGACACTAATTAACCGTTGTATGTTTTTAGTTTAATTTTGCCGTCGCGATGTAACTACATTTTTTTGAAAACCGAGCAAGGGAAAATGGTATTTTATGCAACGACTTTAACTTGGCTCGTTTTGATAATGGAGAGTGATAGGGAACTGAAACGTGAGAAATTTTGTTTCGGTTATACTTTTTGGTTAACTGGCAATAAGAAAATAATTTTAACGGGTTCAGTTTTGTGTTTGTTTTATTTATTCATTGTTCAGCCAATGTTCCATGCCGGGTCTAAACGGGTTTACATATCCTCTGTACACCGCGATGGTTATTTTTTTCTTTAAATGGTGTGCTTTTTTGTTTACCCTGAATTCCTTCGGGTAAAACCCAAATTGTAGGTTCGCGTTGATCCTGTCGAAGTAGTTGTTTTGGTTGTCCCTGTATAGTATCCCTTCGCGTGGTATTTCAAAAAGTGTCAGTTCAATCTTGTGGGCATGGGTGACTCCGTTAAAACTGATAACCCCATTAACCGCGAGCGCTTTAGAATTATGATGCGTAAGAGTTAAAAGATTGTCGGTACTCAGCTGACCTTTGAAAATGAGTTTAGAATCGTCGAGGTCTTCCAGCCATTCATCCAAAGTGTCGTTTCCGGTTTTGAATTTCGTAAAGTCAATTATCATTATTAACTCGTGATTATCGGAGTTGTAAAAAATGTATGAACTGCTGTTCAGTGAAAAGCGCTGCTGATCCTGATACGAGGTTTGTATATATGTTTTTGAGGGGTGTATCTCCTGTGCAATACCGTTCAAGGTAAAGAGGCACATACATAAAAATAGTTTTTTCATCTTAAACAGCTTTTAGGTAGGCGCGTAGCAATTCTCCGAACTCTTCGTTTATATGACTTACCGGCGACGCGTAGATGATCATTTCCGGCGAAAAGAACTTTCTTTTGACTTCCTCTTCAATGGTGCTATACAATAACGCTTTAGTAATAAAGAACAAACGAATGGTTTTCTTTTGCCCTTTCGCCGTTAAAATGGTGTTGGTGTCGACGTGTGTTTGTACCGCGTATTTTTGTTCAATTAGAAAGGCCGAAATTTCTTCTGCTTTTTTTTCGTCTTCTAAAATAATGTCTAGAGTAATCATAGTTTGTAATTTAAATTTCCATTTAGATAAATGAGGTTGATCACTGTTTTTATGAATTTTAACTTGTATTCAGCCAGTTTTAATTCGGTTTCCAGTAGTTTATTCTCTCGTGTGTTTAGCATAAAAAGAGAACTTTCACCGTTATCAAATTTTAATTTTTCGGCTTCAAGTAAGATCCGGCTGTAGTTTACCGATCGTTCAGCATTTTGAAGTTGTTGCGCTAAAATTGATATGGTTTGTTGTAACGCGTTGGCTTTAAAGTTTAATTCATTGGTTTTATTTAATAGTTCCAGATTGTTATTTTCGGAAATTACTTTCGCCATTTTATAATCATTCGTTGGATTTCTTAATAATAAAGGGAAGGAAACGTTCAGACCCCATTTGTAATTATTAGGCGAAAGCGCCGGATTGACTACCGCATTGTTTTCAGAGAGGAAATTATACTTTACGTTAATTATGGGTTTGATCAGTTCTTTTTTAAACCGGACGTCTGTATCTAAGACCTTTTGATAGGCGGTGTATTTTGAGAGAATTGGATTTTGAACATTGGCAAGGTTCAGAATTTCGGTGAGCGCGACTTTGGCTTTGTTGTAATAGGTTTCGAGGCTGTCGCTGGCCTGGTAACTGCTTTTTAATAAAGACGGCGTGTTGTTCTGCCAGATAAATCCCGCCAGGTCGTTAGTATTCTTCTGGTTTTCCATCAGGGCGTTTTGTAAATCGAGTAGCCGCGATTGGTAAAGTATGGCTGCTTCAACAGTGTCTACGGTTGCCCGCTCACCGACCGTTGCCAGCGCTTCAATACCTTCCAGTCTTTTTCGTGCCGCGGTCATAAAGTAGTTGTTCAGCGCGATTTGTTTGGCGCTGAACAACCAGTCAAAGTAACGTTGCGAGGATTCGAATAAAAGGGAGTTGAGTTGTATTTTTTGCTCGGCTGTAAAGTAGTTAATATACGCCCGTGATTTTAATACCTCTGCACGTCGTTTATCGATCAACAATCCCTGCAAAACCCCTACTTCTAAACCTAAATAAGGTAGCCCCTGTGTGGGGGTGTAAAGTTCAGGATTCACGTTTGGTCCCATGCCGTAGTCGTAACCAAATTTCAGATATTGATTGGTGAACAGCGGTTGTTTTATTTCGCCGTTAAAAGTTGTGTAATAATTGGTGCCGTTGAATTGTTTTTGGTCGTAGGAGCCATTTACGATGGGGTCGTAGTTTCCCCTTGCTGCTTTTAGTTGCAAATCAGCATATTTTTTTTCGTTATTGGCGCGTTTGCTCATGGGATTATTCTGCAGGATACCATCTATAAAATCGTTGTAAGATGGTAATAACGTGTTTTGCCCAAAAATTACGCCGGTGCTGTAAAAAACAAAGTATAGAAAAAGTTTCTTCATATTACTTCTTAGACTCGTTCTGTTTTGGTTTAACCGTTGTATAAAATTCAGGTGGAAATCCATTGATGGTTCGCCATAACTCATAAAACAGAGGCACATTTTTCAACAAGGCAAAACCCTTGACACCACTCCCAATCTGTATAGCCTCCGGCCATTTTTCACCGGCGTTTTTTGCCAGGATTCTGAATTTACCGTTTTCAGAGAGTACTTTATCGTATGCGACAATCTCTGCTGAGTAAGTGCCATAACTTATTCCGGGCCAACCCGAAAAAACAAATGCGGGCCATCCGTCAAATTGCAATTGCACTTTTTGTCCTTTTTGAATAAGCGGTAAATCCACAGGGTTAATATAAAGTTCTACCGCCTGTTCATCCTGTTTAGGAACAATGTTACATAAGGCGGCGCCTTCTTTTACAATTTCGCCAATGCCCTGAACATTCGTTTTGGCAATATAACCATCCTGTGGCGCTAAAACATAATAGAATCCCTGGCGCATGCTATAGTTGGCGAGTTGGTTCTGTAATTTTGTTAGGGCGCCCTCTCCTTCATAAAGAAGCGACAGAGCGGAGAATTTATCAGATTCTGTTTTCATTAATTTTTCCTGGTAGTCCTGCTGAATGGAATTGAGTTCAATTTCAGCGTTTAGTAGTTCATTTTTAGAAGTAATAAACTTGTTGTCCGCCGAGGTTTTCTTTGCAAGCGCTTCCTGAAATTTAACGCGCCTGTTCTCGAGTTCGGTTTTGGAAATGACGCCTTTATTTAATAGTTCTTCGTATCGTTTTAATTGTTCGTCGGCCACTTTCAGGTTATTGTTGGAGGAAGTGGCTTCAATGCTGTCGGTTGTTATTTTTAGTTTGGCCTGTATCACTTTGTTGCGGCCCTGTTCCATTTTTAATAATAGGGATCTGTTTAAAGCGTCAATTTGAGAATTAACCGCGTTTATTTTTTCTTCATACGATTGAATGGTTGTTTCTTTGGCCTTAATAATGGATTCGGAGCGACTAATAAGAAGGGGATCCACGTATTCATCTTTAATTTCCGAGATAAAAGCAATGGTATCGTTTTTATTCACAAAGTCGCCTTCCCGTATATACCATTTTTCAATTCTTCCGGCAATACGCGAGGTAATCGTTTGTGGCCTGTTTTCCGGGTTAAGTGTGCTCACTTTTCCGTCGGAGGAGATCGTTTGCGTCCAGGGCATCAAAAGCACAATAAATCCCGATGTAAAAAGCGCCACTAGCAGGTACTTAATAACTTTTGAATACGGTTTTACATAAATAGCGGTCAAACTTTTTAGTCCGCTGGTTTTGTTGTCTAAAAAAGAAATTTCGTTTGTATCACCAAAAATGGTCTCGATTTTATACAGAGCGGTGATGATATCATAAAATGTATTAAGGCTGCCAATAAGCTTTTCAACCGAATTGATGACTAAAAAGATAATTATCTCCGAAGCGAGAAATTGCCCGACATTTAGTGCTCCGGTTTGCACCAGGTAAGCCCCGAAAAACAGAAGTAAACCTATGAAGCTTACCTTAAAGAAGATAATTCCCTTAAATTGCGTTTCAAGAACCTGATAGTGTTTCGTTCTTTGTGAAAAATAATTTTGTAGAGTTGTTTCCGTTTGTTCATTTAAACCCCGATTTGTTTTTTCAAGTGAATTTTGCTGGAACCATTCCACCAGCTTATATTTTTCGTTGGAGGTATTAACATTGGTTTCGATTCCTTTTTTACCGTAATACCGAATGATAAAAAAAAATGCCGCGCCTAGTAATATGGTAAAAATAAGAAACCAAGAACTATACATGGGAAGCAATAGTAATCCAAAAACGATACTGATAAGGGATAAGGAAAAGTCTAACAAGATTTTGCTGATACCTTTTTGCAGAGTCACCACTTCAAAGAACTTATTCAGTTTAGTAAATGTTTCGGTGGAAGGCTCGTTTTTTCCTAAAAAGTTGTTAATTCGGGTGGCAAGGTCGCCGAAAATTTTTTGATGCAGCGTTTCGTTAATACGCATTTGCCATAATTGGAAAAATCCAATAAACGCTGTTACGCAGATCGTTATGGTACTAAGTAAAATAAGTGACGCCGAGAAGCTACCTGCCATGATGTAAGTGACAATTCCCTGAATACCCAATGGAATAGCCAGGTACATTAGACCTTGCAGGATGGCTAAAAAATATATTTTAGAGATGATGGATTTTTCTTTCACCAACCACTTAAAGAGTAACTGAGGTTTGTTCATGCTGTTGTTTTTAGCAAATGTAGTAATATTTTACATTATAATAGTATTACTATTATATTTTATATTAATTTAATATTTTTTATATTTGTACTGTTAATATAAACAGCAATACATGCAGCTCGAAGTCCGTTTCAAAATGAATGACAAACTGTTTCTCCGGAATCCGGAAGAATCTGCTTTGGGAAAAAAAATTGTTAAGCAGGGATTAGGTTTAATTAATAAGCTTGGTTTCGAGGATTTTACATTTAAAAAACTGGCGGTCGAGGTAAATACCACGGAGGCCAGCATTTATCGTTATTTTGAAAACAAACATAAGTTGCTGGTGTATTTGATAACCTGGTATTGGAGTTTTTTGGAGTATAAGGTTGTATTCAGTATTAATAATATCAAGAGTCCGGAGACCCGATTGAAGACCTTTATTAAACTCATTACAGAAGAGCCTGTAACTGAATCATTAACTACCGAATTTATTTCGGAGTTTGAATGTTATAAACTGGTAATCTGGGAGGGTTCTAAGTCGTATCTTACCCGAAATGTTAGCAAAGATAACAAGGACCGACTGTTTAAACCCTACAAAGATTTGTGTGAGCGTTTTTCTGCCATCATTAAAGAGTACAATCCTAAATATAAATTTCCGCATTCGCTGGCGAGTACTATTTTAGAGATGGCTCATTCTCAAAAGTTTTTTAAACAAAATTTGCCGGCACTTACCGATTTTCCGAAAGAGCAGGACGATAAGAAGATTATTTTGTTTCTGGAAAGCCTTCTTTTTAGTGCGATTAAGGGATGAAGTAATTTTTTGTCAGTTTGTTAGCCAGACAACGTTGATTTAGCAGTTGGTCAGCGTCAGCCTGATTCGAGCTTTAAGGAAGGTTTATTTTTTGTGCCGAGAACTAACCCCAAATGGATGGAGGCTTACGACGAAAGCAGGAAAGCATTTGAGGTTAAAAAGAAGCTTTAGCCGTTAGATCACACGAAGGCGAATCGTTAATAAAGTTGCTGTACTGAAAGAAAATTTGGCATAAAAGGGATAAAAAAAATAACTTAGCAAAACAAAAGACCTTATAAAGTTAGGATAACAGTCGGGTGTGTGATGGGAGTGAGTGTTTTAGTTAAGACGAGACGGTGTCTTTTGAGAAAATATCGGGCCTTATGAAAGAAATGCGTATTACCGAAAAACAATTTGAAGAGCTTTTCGAGCTGTATTACGAGGAACTTTGCCGCATCGTTTTTCCTATCCTAAAGGATAGGGATGCTGCCCAGGACGTTGTTCAGGATGTATTTGTTAAAATGTGGTTGCGCAGAGAGGAACTCCTGATAACAACAAGTTATAAAGCGTATTTATATAAATCGGTGGTTTTTCGAGCTCTTGATTTTTTAAGAAAGAAAAAGAACGATCTGGCACTGAAAGAAGAGTTGAAGATCGGATACCGTCATTTTCAGGATGCTGATACTACGCTTGAGCAGAAAGAACTCCGTGACGCCATTGCACTTGGTATGGAGAGGATGCCCGAACAGATGCGGATTATTTTTCACCTTAGCCGGTTCAGCTCTCTTAAGAACCGAGAGATAGCAGAACAGTTAAATATTTCAATAAAAACAGTTGAAAGCAACCTCTCCAAAGCACTAAAATTCCTGAGCGAACATTTGGCTCACTTTTCCAAAAATTCCACTTTCAAAACGATCTGTTTCTTTTTGATGGGGTATTTGTTAAACCGATAGGGTAAAAGTATTTCAAAACGACTATATATTATACAGAGTAATTAAAATGGAAGACTGGGAATTAATACTAAAGTATATTAAAAACGAAGCTTCGCCAGAGGAAAGGAAGACAATAGAAGAATGGCTCCGGCAAAATGATGCAAATAAGGAACAATTTGATCGGGTAAAAAGTATTTGGGATAATTCAGCCACCCTGGCCCCGCCTTTAACCATAGACAAATCACAAGCCTGGCAATCGATTCAGAAACGGATTCGCAGTGAAATGAATGAAAAGGATACCGCCGAATTAAAAAATAAATCAACCTTGTCTTGGCCGTTGGCACTGGCGGCAAGTCTCGTAATTGCTGTTTTTGCACTGTTCCTCTTTCGTTCCGGTACAAAACAAAACGAAACCCTTACCCTGAAAACAGATGACTCAGGGAAGGAAATTGTGCTCCCCGATAGCACGAGAGTTTTTCTGAATAAGAACAGCTCATTGGCCTATCCGGAAACATTTACATCAAAAACACGGAAAGTCACCCTAACAGGCGAGGCTTATTTTGAGGTGGCAAAAAAACAGGCACAGCCCTTTATTATTGAAAATAAAAATTTCAAAATAACGGTACTTGGAACCTCCTTTAATGTTTCGGCTTATGATAAGAATTCCACTACACGGGTCGACGTCATAACCGGAAAGGTGCTAATCACCGGGAACAGTGGCCAGTTGGTTGTGTTAACGAAACAGGAGGCGGGTATATTAAATGCTTCTACGGGACAACTTTTAAAGGTAAAAAGTTCTGACCCGAATTTTTTATCCTGGAAAACGAAAAAACTGGAGTTTAAAAATACCGGATTCAATGAAGTTTGTGCGCGTCTGAAGGATTATTTTGCAGTTACCCTGGTGGTGAAGGATCAGGACATACTTAAGTGTAAGTTTACCGGCACTTTTGAGAACCCCTCGCTCGAACAGGTCATTTCTATATTAGAAAAAACTCTTGATATAAAGGCGCTTATCAGTAATGAGCAGGTAATATTTACTGGAAAAGGTTGTTAAGCCTATGAAAAAAAAGTTGGTAGTTGTATTATTCCTGTTCACTATTCTAACGACTTCCGGTCAGGAACCTCTGCGGGAGAAAAAAATTAGTTTAACTGCCGTAAATACGCTTTTGTCTGAGATTATTAACGGTTTGGGACAGACAGAAGATTTGCGATTTACCTACGGCAGTACAATCGACCTGGCTCAACGGGTTACCGTTAATTTTAACGACGTCCCGTTAAACATTGCTCTCGGAAAAATTTTTGAACCGGTTAATATTAAATGGGAAATTATCGGTAACCAAATTGCGCTGATGCCCGGTGACCCTTTACGAGTTAAGGTAACCGGAGTTCTGCGGGACAGTGTGGATGGAAATCCATTACCGTATGCCCTGGTGAAAATAAAGAATACTTCCTTTTCCACCTTAACTGATTTTGCCGGCAGGTTTTTGTTATGGAATGTCAGGGAAGGAGATTATTTTCTCGAAATAAGTACTTTTGGATATAAGAGCCAAATTTTACCTCTGGCCATAAAGGGCAGTATGCCTCCACTGCTGGTTAGACTGTCTCCCGAGACCATCACATTGTCTGAAACCATTGTAACTTCCGACAAAATAATTGAACGCCCGTCGGTTAGCCAAATGGAATTAAATCAATCACAGTTACAATGGAGCAAAGGAGTTTCCAACGATCCTTTGAATAGTTTAACTGCTTTGCCCGGGTTACTTGGACGTGTAGATATATATGGCACTTCCAATATCCACGTACGGGGAGGGGAAGCATTCGAAAATCAGTTTCTTCTCGATAACATTAAACTCTCATTCCCATTTTATTCAATTGGTCAATCGGTATTTAACCCCGATATGCTCGAAAAGACGGAGGTGCTGACCGGAGGATTTGCCTCAAATTACGGACAGTCAATGTCCTCGGTATTTAATTTAACTACAAAAACAGGCGATTATCAACAATTTAAGGGTAATGTGGATTTGAGTGTATTAAACAATTCGGCTCTGCTACAGGGACCTTTGGTGAAGGATAAATTGAGTTTCATCTTGGGTGTGCGGAAGAATAACCTCGATTTATTAAATCTGAATGAACATTCTAAAGCTTTTTTTATGGGCGACGTAAGCAGCAAGGTCACCTATGTGGTAAATCCAAAGACGAAGTTGAGTGTCACTACCATCAACGTGGTGGATAATCTTGATTTTACACACTCTCCGGATTTTCGTTTAAAATTAAGGGCTCAAAACGCTATTAATGCTCAAAATTTTCAGATGCAAAGTATTATCGGAAAAAAAATGTACAGCAAAACATCTTTTATGCACTCCGGTTTATCCACCTCTTCAAAGTTTGGAAAATACTACTATAATACTAAAAATAATTCTTATGGGTTTAGAGAGGACTTTACGTATTATCCGGATCCCCGGAACAAAATTAAAGCCGGGTTTGAATTAAATCTGGAGAACGACCGGCTCAATGTGTTTGATTATTACCGTGCCACTGATATTACTATTACTGACACCTCACAATTACTTTTAAATTTTAGGCTTACTACCATGAACGTGTCCTCCGCGGTTTATGCTTTTTACGATGGAAAGTTGTTTAAGCGTTTGCTCCTAAATGTTGGGGGAAGACTGGATTACTCTCAATTGAATTCCAATTACGATGTTTCACCGCGGGTTACGCTTGCTTACGAATTAACGCGCAGTACCAAGTTGTCGGGTAGCTGGGGGATTTTTAACCAAACGCCGGTGCTTTATCAGTTAAACCAAAACAACTCTCTAAAATCCAATTATTGTCAGCACTCTATTTTGTCGTTACACCAATATCTCAAAGGCGGACTCGAGGCGCGGGTTGAGGCGTATTACAAAAGGTACGATCGGCTGGTAATGTTTAATAACAAGTTGAATTTTGTCAATGAAGGTTACGGGGAGTCGCGCGGCCTCGAATTGATGCTGAAAAAGGAGCAGGGAAATTTAAGTGGTTGGATTTCTTATGCATTGTCGAAGACGGAACGCCGGAGGAATTTGCAGGATTTGGCTTACCCTTTTTACTTTGATCAACGCCACGCGTGCAATGTTATTTTAAATTACTCAAGAAAAAATGCCGGGAAACGCTGGATTTTTCCATCCGCTTATACACTTGATTTCAGGTACGCTTCAGGAACACCTTATACACCTATACTAGGATTAGATACTCTGTCGGGTAATCACATACTTATTGCCGGAGTAATTAATTCATCAAGAAACCCATACTTCAATAACCTTAATCTGAAAATAGTTTGGTTGCTTTACGCTGGAAGGGCTAAGCAACACACCTTTCAGTTTTACGTGGATATCTGGAACGTGTTCAGCGTCAAAAATCTTGTAGTGAGGCAGTACATTGTTAATAAAGAGCAGGAAACGGTTCTCGTACGAAATAACTATGCTACCGGTTTTTATCCCAATTTAGGGATCCGCATCGATTTTAATTCACACAAGCAGTAAAATTTTAAATCAAAGGTTTGAGTTCCCGTTTCAACGAACGCGTGGTACATCCAGCGTAACTATTTTTAATTTAACATATTTTTAGTTTTATCGGGTAGGGTATTCGGTTTTTAATACGACTTACCTATTAGGAAGCGCACTGGGGATTACTTCCAAAAAAGTTATATGATTAAATAAACCTAAAACTAAAAACCATGAGAAAAAAATTATTAACCTTGTCAATTGCTTTGTCGATAAGCAGCCTGACATTAACAACGAATGCACAAACAGCTTCACTTCAGGTGATTCATAACTGCGCAGATGCCGCGGCTTCCACTGTGGATATTTATGCTGGCACATCTTTGCTAATTAACGACTTACAATTTCGTTATTCGTCTCAAACATTTACAAACATTCCAGCTGCCACGGTTTTAACGATAGGAATTGCACCTGGCACCTCCACTAATTCTAACCAATCGATCGCAACGTTTACCGTTAATTTTGCAGCCAACAGTTTAAACATTGTGGTAGCAGACGGAATTGTATCCGGCACTGGTTATTCACCTTCCAATGCCCAGGCTCCTTTTACATTAAGTACCTATACAGCAGGTTTAGTGGCGTCGCCTAACGCTACTACCACTAGTATATTAGTACACCATGGCAGTACCGATGCTCCGACCGTTGATGTTGTTGCACCCTTAACCGGGGTAAACCCGACTTTGCCGAATGTACTGGTGAATAATGCTTCATATCCTGGTTTTGCGCCGTATTTAAACTTGCCTACTGCCAATTATAATCTACAGGTACGTGACCAATTCTCTGAAAATGTGGTAGCAGAATATGTAGCCCCGCTCTCCACTCTCGGGTTGGGCGGTTCAGCACTCACAGTTTTGGCGAGTGGTTTCTTAAATCCCGCGAATAATAGTAATGGTGCCGCTTTTGGATTATTTGTGGCTACTTCTTCGGCAGGTTCCTTAATTCCTTTACCAACTTCCACAGTAACGTCTACGCGCTTACAGGCTATTCATAACTGTGCGGATGCCGCTGCAACCCAGGTTGACGTTTGGTTTAAATCAGCCGCTACTGGCACCGCTCCGATTGTGTTGATCAATGACTTTGCTTTCAGATCGGCCTCACCGTTTATTGATGTTCCCGCAGGACAAACGCTTACTCTTTACATCGCACCGCCAACCAGTACCAGTGTGGCATCGGCGATCGCCACATTTACTTATAACTTATCTTCTTCCTCAAAATATCAGCTGATCGCCAGCGGTATTGTCAGCGGTTCAGGATATACGCCAGGTTCATCGCTTGCCGGGTTTAATCTCATAGCAAATGCTTCTGTGAGAGAACGTTCTCAAAATCCGGTTAACACAGATGTGTTGGTTTTTCATGGCGCTACCGATGCTCCCGCAGTAAATGTTGTGGCCGAAGGTGCTGGTACAGTGGTTTCTAATATGGCATACGGTACATATAACGCTACTGGTTATTTACCTTTAGCCTCAAACACGCCTGCTGGTAATTATTCGTTACACATTACAAATACCGCCGCAACTTCAACAGTGGCTTCTTACCTAGCGCCCCTCAACACATTAGGGCTTTCGGGTAGCGCTATTACGGTTTTAGCAAGTGGATTCCTTAGCCCGTCAAATAATAGCAACGGACCTCAATTTGGCCTTTGGGTAGCATTGGCAAGCGGCGGAACACTGATTCCACTTCCGGCATTTACTGCAACAACGGTAGTTACTTCGATTGCTGGGCAGGATGAATTAAGTAATACAATAGGGGTTTATCCAAATCCATTTTCCGATAACATTTTTATTAAAAATAGTAATAACACAAATAGTAATAGCACAATAGAAGTGAGTTTGTTTGATGTAACCGGGAAATTGGTTGGAACACAGAGTTCCAATGAAAGTTCAATCGAGTTCAATACAACTGAATTAAGAGCCGGGCTTTATCTACTTAAAGTAACCAGTAACGATGCAACATTAACGTATAAACTTATAAAATAGGTGTTCTCTCGTTTGTATGAAAAGGGCTGTTCCATAATTGTGGAACAGCCTTTTTTTTTAATTTGTATTGACTCCCTGATAAAAACGTAATGACAATACCACTTTTCAAACTCATAAAAATGGCAACAAATTGTTTATTCCCAGACAATCAAAAAAATGCGGCGATGAAAGTATTGTTTAGTTGGATGGAATTTCAATAAAGAAAATGGTGCCTTTATCCGGTTTACTTTCAAACCAGATCTTCCCGTCGTGGGCCTCCACAATTTTTTTGGTAATGGAAAGCCCTAATCCCATTGGTTGTTCACCTTCAGTTCCGTAGCGCCTGGCTTTTGTAAACGTGTCGAATAATTGGTTGTGAAGCTCTTCCGGTATTCCTATTCCTTTATCTTCGACAGTTAGTTTCAATAGTCCGTTTTCTTTTTTCGCGTAGAGGTTAATGGTACTTTTGGGCGGACTGAATTTGATGGCGTTACCAACGAGATTGCTCAGAGCGCGGTGTATTTTTTTCGAGTCAACACAGGCTATTAAGTCAACTTCCAGGTTCACGAAAATTTGTTGGCTTTTTTCATCGGCTTTGTGTTTTATTATCGATGCACATTGTTCTAATAGTACTTTTATGTTTACATCCTTTTTTAATAAAGTATTTTCACTGCTCAAATAAAGCGCTACAAGGTCATTAATCATTTCAACCAGTAAAAGACTTGTTTTGTTAATGACGCTCAGCATTTCATGATCCTGGCTCGAAAAAATATTTTTATCGAGGAGTAAATCCGTCAAACTACGGATTCCCGAAAGAGGACTTATAAGGTCATGAATAAGCATGTTCATGATCTGATCTTTTTCCAGAATATTCTGTTCAAGTTTTTCTTTTACAGTCAGTAATTCCTGCTCGGCAATTTTGGTGACAGTAATATCCTGTATGGCCCCAATAGAGCCAATAACCAGGTCATCTTTCACAATAGGTTCGGCGATAATACGTACCCATTTTTTATTTTTTTTTGCTGTAATTATTTCTGTTACCAGGTGGTACGGCTCTTCTTTTTTTAAAATGTATTGAGTTATTTGATCAAATATTTCACTTTCACTCTCACTAAGCATCGCTCTGAACGACTCTATGGTAGGGGTAAAATCGTTTTCCAGATCGTAGAGTAAATAGGTTTGTTTAGTAATAAACAATTCGTTGGTTATATGGTTGTATTGCCACCCTGCTGTTTCACCCAGGGTCTGGCTCACCTCCAGGAGTTTAATCGATCGTTCTAGCTGAAAATTTTTGGATTGAATTTCATTGTTTAGATTTGTTAACGATAAAACACTTTTTTTAGACTGTTTCCAGTTGCGCCAGAGCAGTATGATGGTCCAAATGGCCAATAAAACAATGGCGCTGGCTAAAATAATAATGATGGTATTCTCTTCACTTTTTCTCGTTAAAAGATCAACCTTATCTTTCCGTTCCAGATCTTCTATTTCTTTACCGAGATCGATATTTATCCTATTGATGCTTTCCAGCTCCAGTTTCGCTCTCAGTACTTTCCCCTTTTTAAAGTAGACGAATGCCTGTTCTATGTCGCCCTTTTTTTCGTAATAGTCCGAACAGAGCTCAAATAAACCATTTTGATTTTGTGGTTCAGCTCTGAGAGCTACTGATACTTTTAGGGTGTCAATTATTGCTTCGGCATCCGCTAACCTATTTTGTTCGAGGTAAATTCTTCCCAATTTTAGCATGGCAGTTTGTGCGTCACCTTTATCGTAGCCAAGCGTTTGATTATAATGAAGGCTTTCTTTCGCAATTGATTCAGCCGCCTGGGCGTTGCCCATTCTGTAATAAGGCCTGATCATGTTCCCCATTATCACAGCTTTAGCTGTTTCCATTTGCACTTGTTTGTCAGGATGAAATCCGCGGTTTTTTTCAATAAAACGGCAACCTCTTTGATAATAGACAATGGCACTGTCGTTTTCCAACAATTTCTCAAAGGCTAGACCTATGGTGTTCAGTAAACTCTGTCTGGTCCAGATGGAGTTATAGGATTTGTCTAAAGCAGAATCGGGTAAAAGTGATAGGGATTGTTTTATGTACTTTGCCGCCACTATATATTCACTTACTCTGTAGTTAGCAATGCCCATACCTCTGTAAAACTCTGCTTCTAATTTTGCATCCTCACGTTCCTCCACATAATTTTTTGCTTTAAGGTAATATTTGTAAGCCCCCGGGTAATTTTTATTCAACAAGCGAATCTCACCGTTTAAGAGTAGCGCATGCAGATATGCTAATTGATAAGGTGGCTCCGTTTTATAATCCTCAATGGCCAGAATCATGCTGTCGCCGTATAACATGGTTAAAAAGATACTTTCTTTTTTTGCATAGAAATGTAAAACGCCGGCTTCGTGTTTTTTTAGTAAATCCAGAGGGCTCGGATTCGGAATGGTTGAAAAAGCGGAATCCAGGAACCACTGCGCTCGCATTGTAAGGCCCCGGCCTGCCAATTTATCACTTTTAAAAATTATTTCATCAAGATATTCGGTATGCTCCGTAACAGGAGGTTTCTGCTTACACGAAACCAACAGCACTAAAAACAAATAGCAAATAAACCATAGGTTCACGTTTATGAGTATATACTTACCCTTTTGAAAATGGATGTGATTAATCATAAACGTAGTTAATGTGCTGATTCATGCTTAACTGTTGAAAATCCGGATTCATGAACCCGGGTAATGTTTGACCAAATTTTAGCGCTTCCTGTGAGACGATTTTAAACCCGAACCGAACCATTGGCTTACTATGATAATTTGGAACATCTTGTTCAGCTATTTCAAGCAGGGATTTAATCGAGTTGGTTTTACTTCCGGCAATTATTTTCCTAAAATACTCCCGTAATAAATTGTTTATCCACAAATAGATTGTTTTAAAGTCCTCAACTAAAGCGGTTTTTATCATTTGTTTGGTTTGCTTAACGAATTTAGCTAAATTTTTTATCAGATAAAGCCATCATCAGCTTTAAAACAATACAAATATTCCTGTAATAGCTACACTTATTCCATAAAACACAACATCTGTTATATTAATTCGATTTCGGGGGATGATGTTGGTTAAAGCAATTCACAAAAGAAGTGCTGCGTTTTTTTATTGAATGGATGGGGCAGGGATTTGGAATAGTTAAAAAGGCCGAGTTTAAAAATTGCTGCGCTTTTACCGTATAGCAGTGATTCGCGAACGAATCTGCTTTTTGGATGATTCGGTCAACGACCTGAATATGATCTTCAGGAGGCGACTTCTTTGCGCAGGATACCAATAAACAGGCAAACAGAAAGTAAACTGAAGTGGCGTTGATGTTTCTTAAAGCAAATCTTAGTTTCCTGAAAAAAATTACAGATCGTAAACCAATTTAGTACATTACTTCACATTTAGCCCTAACGAAAATGGCGGCATCGAACCATTCAAAATACCTTAAAAACTTTAAACAGTTCTTCCTTTTTTCTTCCTGATACAGGGATCTCAGACCCATTGTTGAGTTTCAGCATGGATGTGGACTTATAATAAGATGAAATATAGTTAACATTTACCAAATAGGAATTGTGCACCCTGATTAAGGTGTCATCGTATAAGTCATCAAAGTCCTTCAAATTTTTTGAAGAAATATAACGACCACCCCGGTTGGTAAATATTTCGGAATACTTTCCGTGCGCTTTTATAAATATGATTTCACTTTTGTCAACAACAAAGTATTCACTGTTGCTGTGCACGAACAAACGCGATTTGTCTTTTACATCTGGTGATACGTAACCAAACAGATTGGTGTTTTTATACACTTCTTCTTTTTGACGAAGCTTAAGTGCTTTAACAACCGCGGTTTTAAACGCGTTGGTGTCAATGGGCTTTATAAGATAATCAATCACATTGTGTTTGAACGCTTCAAGCGCGTAGTTTTCATAGGAACTGATCACAATAACATTAACGTACTCAGGTATTTTACTTAAAATATCAAAACCCCGCCCGTCTTTTAATTGCATGTCAAGAAAAATTAACTGGTAGTTGGTATGTTCGAGCAGTTCAAGCGCAGACTTCACCGAATCGGCTTCGTCCGTCACACTTATTTCGGGGAAATATTCCCTTAATAAATTTTTTATCAGCAAATAATTTATTTTATGGTCATCAACTATCAGTGTTTTCATTATTCGCGCGTTAGTCTAACTAAATTACCTAAATTATTTATCAGACTGAATCTTCCATGAAATTAGTGGTGAGCAGATATTCCAAAAATAGCTACACTTATTCCGTGAAACTTGACGAGTAATAAATAACTAATTCTAAGCGTTGTTGGCTGGGTTTTATTGGTCGCTATTAGCGCTTTTATCGGCGGATAAATGGCTTAATCCTTTTTTTATTTTTGAATCGATAATAATGGCAGATGCCTCCGTGTGGGTGAGTCTATGGGTTCGCTAATGCATATGAATAGATGTTTTCCCGTTCAGGGTGTAATTGCAACTGGGACCAAACATCGGTAGTTGCTCCTGCACAAGATCTAAATCGACCGCTTTTTTTAAACCAAATGTTTCATAAATTTTCGCGCGCTTGGTATGGATCTGGCGGCAGGGGTAATTACCTAACGAAGATTTCTTGTTTTATGTTGAAAGTAGCATGCATATTGAACGTTTCATCCTTCACCTTGTTGGTTACAAACGTTGGCGCAAAAAATGTAAACAAATGATGAGTCATTTTTATAACAAAGCGCACATTCACATAGGCGGGTTTAAATTGATGACAAATCTTATTTTATGCCAGAAGCAGGGGATGGCCATTTAAGCCGCGCCTTAAAAACGCCGTGTATCTAAAAGCTTAGATTCTTGGAAATTATTTAGCTGAAAACACAATCGCCAAAGTTCCTTCAAGGGGGCTGGTAGTTCGAACTTTAAGACTGGTTCTTAAGAAAAATAGGGGTTGGTCTAAGCGCAGGCTTCTTCAATAAACTGCCCCATATCTTGCCGAAACGGTGTTACGTTAAAGTCTTTTATTTTATTTTTTAACCGATCAAATAAACTGATGGAGCTCATGAGTTCTTTTTTTAACATTTCTCTGGCTTCGGTTTCACTGGCATTATTAAAGCACTCAAAGTTCAGATTGATGGAGTATTTCAACGCCTTTTCGACCGAACGGTGTTTTGATTTGTTCGCCGGGTTTTTAAGCGTAGGGGTGTAAGAAGGTTTCTGATGTTTAAAGAACCGCTCGAGGCGGGGATTTACTACCACGATGCTGATGCGAACTTCCTTTAGATCCTCACCGTAACTCTTGGATTGGAAGAAACTGTTTAGGTGGGTTTCCAGTTCGTTCATCACCGGCACATGTTTTAATTCTACAGTCGAAGCGGGAGCAAATTCAAATTTCATATTACTTGTTATTAGTCTATTCAAAATTAGCTCGCTTATTGGTACTGAATCTTATGCCAATATTAAACTTTTCATAAGTCCGGGTTAGGAATGATCTTCATAATCACTCAATGGATGGTAATGTGTTTAAGTAGTGTTTTACAAATCCTGACGATTACCTGATCGTTGGGGATTTTACTAACGATTTTGGTTGCACAAGTCGTCAGGATTTTTTGGTAAGTGCCCGGCCAATTCCCCTAGCTGATTTTGAATATCATCCGAAGGAAAATACAGAGGGTGAGGAGGTGATTTTTGAAAGTACAGCCAAAAGTAAAAGTCTGGAGAGTTGGACCTGGTACTTCTCTAACAACCAGGGTTACAAAAAATGTTACCGGCGTAATTACTTATGTTTACCCTGACACTTGAGTTTATCCAGCGGTACCGCTGCTAAAAAACAAATGGGGTTGCGCGGGCACTGTGGTAAAAAGTTTGATGTTGGGTGAAGTTTTTCATTTATTTATTCCAAACGCCTTTTGTATTTATAAAAGATGATATTTAATTTCTTGTGTTGGGCTTTTGCAAAAATAAAAGTTCTTAGATTTAAGTCGAATCACGGGGTTTTAAGCAAGCGTTCCATTCTGTAGCAGGTATTTATGTATTTAATGAAAAACTAAATTTGCTACCCCGGCCAACACTGCTTTCTACATTAATTTCTCCCCCCTGTCCTTCAATAAATTCTTTACTAATTGACAAACCTAGTCCCGTGCCAGATTTATTGCTACCGGGAATTTGGAAATAGCGGGTAAAGAGTTTGTTCAGGTATTTTGCGTCGATGCCTTTTCCGAAATCGGTCACTGAAAAAACTACTTTTTTTGTGTCCATCTTTTTTATCGCGATTAACACGTTACTGTTCTCAGAAGAATATCGAATGGCATTGGTTAACAGGTTAATTAGTACCCAGGCTGTTTTTTCGGTATCGGCTTTTACAAGGGGTAAATGTTCATCAAGTTTTGTTATTAAATTTACACCCTTGTGTTCAGCCATTGATTTTACTGCATCTAACGCATATTGTACTATTTGTTTAGGGTCCCCCGGCTGTATATTTAACTGGATGTTTCCAGTTTCAACCTGTGAGAGATTCAGTAATTCGCCCGTAATTTTCAGCAAGCGGTTGCTATCGTCCTTAATACTCTCAATGAGTTGATTCTGTTCTTCATTTATGTGCCCTGTATTTTTATTTTCAAGAAGTTGGATGCTGGCCTTAATGGCTGATATGGGTGTCTTTAATTCGTGAGAAATGGTGGCAATGAAGTTTGTTTTCGCAAAGTCAAGTTCTTTAAAAGGAGTAATATTTTTAAGGACAATAAAATGTCCCAGATGTTGAGAACTTTTTTCGCCGGTAGGGGTTATTGAGATGTTCACAATTTCTTTGTCAAAATAACTTTCTTTATTATTTGCGTATATTTTGAGAGGTTTTTGCAGTGTGACTTCCTCTGTATTAAGAACTAGTTCCTGAATAAGAGACCGCATCAAATCGTTTGTTAGGGCTACATCCTGAGCTGGTTTCCCAATTAAATCCTCATACCTGCAGCCTAAAATTTTAACCGCTTCGTTATTTACAAACAAGACGTTTTTTTGTTCATCCAATCCAATTACTGGGTCGTGCATGTTATTTACAAGTGTTTCTACCCTTTTTTTCTCTATCATGAGTTTGGAGAGATTGCTATTATTGTATTCTTCCAATTTTTTTGCCATTATATTAAATGAACTGGCTAACTCGCCAAACTCATTGTGGCTCTCAAAATTTGCCCGCTCACTATAATTCATTGCAGCAATTTGTTTTATACTCGCGGTAAGTTCTTTAATTGGATTGGCGATACTACCCGGCAGATTAACGAAAAGTGTAAACGCGATGAGAAAACAACAGGTACCGGTAATGGCTATCCACCAGGTGGATTCTTTCGCGGTTGTTTTAGCAATATTACTCTTTCTTTCAATGGCCAACATGTTTAAAAACATAAGGTCGGTGAGGTCTTTCCTGAGTAATCCATAAATCTGCGTAGAATTAAAGTTTGTTCTTAGTCTTTTCAGGTCCTGACCGATCTTGTCAGTAAGTTCTTTTTCACCAATTTCGGTGATGTTGTTTTGTTGTTTTTTAAGATTGATTTCAAATTCGTTCATTGTTGAGCTATCAACAGGGATTTCATCAAGAATAACCAACATCCTCCTGGCATAATCTATGGAGTTGTAGTTGGCTACAAGAATATTTTCCGTGTCGCCCGATAGCACTATTACCTGCCTTGACCCAATAATTGAAAGTAGCAGGATAAGCGTAAGTAAAATTCCCATACCCAGTGTTAGTTTCGTTTTTATTTTCATTTCAGTTTTTTAAAAATTATGAAAGTATAACCAGATCAATATCTGTACCGGTTAGTTTTATGAGTAGCTGATCAAAAACGGAGTTGCTTAGAATGGATTTGATCAGAGTAAAATGCGGTTTTCCAATGCAGATTGTGGTTATTTGGTTATTAAGTGCTTCATCCACAATTGCACCTGGAATGTTTCTATTCTCAACTTTTATTACCTCGGCCCCCAATTCGCTGGCTAATTTAAAATTATTGATTAGGTGTCGTTGTTTAGCTAGTGAAATTTTTGTGAAACTTTCGGCAGGGGTTTGTACATACAATACAAGCCATTTAGAATGATAGTAGTTTGCAAGTCGCGCGGTTTTTCTTATGATGGTTTTCGCTACTGTTTCGTTACTGTTAATGCAGGCCAGGAAGCGCTCGTGTCGTATACCGACGTTTTTGGGAAGTTCGGTTTCCACTTTCCTTTCCACCTGAGATGCTACTTCTTTAAGAGCGAGCTCCCGGAGTTGTAGAATGTGTTCTGGTTTAAAAAAGTTTTTGAGGGCCGCGTCAATTTTTTCGTGTTTATATATTTTTCCTTCTTTTAGACGATCAATTAATTCGTCGGCAGTCAGGTCTATGTTTACCACTTCGTCCGCAAGGGCAATTACTTTATCCGGTACGCGTTCGCTTACTTCTATACCGGTTATTTTTTTTATCTCGCCGTTCAGACTTTCGATATGTTGAATATTAAGAGCGCTAATTACGTTTATTCCGGCTTCCAAAACTTCCAGAACATCCTGCCAGCGTTTTTCATTTTTACTTCCTTCTATGTTGGTATGGGGTAGCTCATCAATTATGACCACTTCTGGCCTCAAATTAATAACGGCTTGTACGTCAAATTCTTCCAGTTCTTTTCCTTTATAGAATAGTTTTCTTCTCGGAATTACCGGTAACCCTTCCATGAGCGCCTGCGTTTCTTCTCTACGGTGGGTTTCAATAAAGCCTATCTTAACATCAATGCCATTTTTCAGCAATGCATGCGCCTCCTGAAGCATGCGGTAGGTTTTGCCAACACCCGCACTCATCCCAATGTAAATTTTGAATTTGCCCCGTCTTGACTTCTTTATAAGATCGAGAAAACGTTTTACGTTATTTTCTTTGTCAGTATTCAAATTTATCGAAAATAAATTAAAAGAGGCTATCGCCTGTTAGATAGCGCCTCGGTAAAATAAATTAACATTAAGTAATATTTAATTTTAGACATCGCGCGTTAGTTTAAATGCTTTCGGTGGAGATAATACCAATGGCGTTTTTTCAACTGTTACATTGCTGTAATCTAAACCATATTCTTTTTCATCCGGCAGGCTAAGCCTTTTTAATAAAAAATACGTTTTAAGAATGAGTTTATTTTTGAAAGAAAGTTCGTTTTCGAAACTCAGGAACCTTTCCATAATAATAAATTTAAAATCACCGGCAATATTATGTTTTTCGAGGGAGGTGTATCGGCTGTAGATATTTACTTCATTATTGTTAACTAATTCTTCAACCACTTTTCTAAACATATAATTAATTCGAGGGGCTACCCTAAACCCGATTTTAAATGTTATTCTTATAACTTCTTCGGGTTCCATGATATTTACTTTGTACGACATGTGATAGGGAATATCAAGAACATCTAAATGCACAAACCAATAGATATCGGCCCGTTTGGGCTGTTTATATAATATTGAATGCAACGTTTTTTCTTCAATCTGCCACTCGTTATCGGAGGAGGTAAGATAAACAAGATTTGTAGCGTACTTGGGTACAGTTAAATCATTGCTTAGTTCCTTTAAGATTGGAATCTTTGGTTTTAAGTCAACAAATTTTTGCAGGCTTTGTTTAATTTCGCTCGCACGATACCAAACATACATAAGAAGAAAGATCATGATGCCAAGTATCAATGTTACCCAACCGCCATGACTGAATTTTCTTAGATTTGCCGTGAGAAAAGCGAGTTCTATAGTGAGGAAAATGACAAGCAATAAGCCCACCCAGATTTTATTTACTTTTTTTACGTAAAGATAAAAACTTAGCAGAATGGTTGTCATCAGCATAGTAAGTGTTACCGACAGACCAAAAGCGGCTTCCATATTTTTAGATTCTTTAAAGTAAAGCACTACTGCTACACAGCCAGCCATTAATAAATAGTTAATGACCGGGATGTATAGTTGACCCTTTACATCTGAGGGAAAAACGATACGTAATTTAGGCCATAGCCGCAAACGAATAGCTTCTGCTACCAATGTAAACGAACCACTGAGAAGCGCTTGACTGGCGATGATTGTGGCCATTGTAGCTATAATGATGGAGGGATATAAAAACCAGTGCGGAACTAAACCAAAGAATGGATTTAAATCACCAAGTGGATTCCCTGTGTGTTGTAGTAACCAGGAGGCCTGGCCAAAGTAACAAAGTACAAGGCAGAGTTTTACATATAACCAACTTATTTGTATGTTTTTTCTCCCGCAATGTCCTAAGTCGGAATACAAAGCTTCAGCGCCGGTAGTACATAGAAATACACCACCGAGCAACCAGAAACCTCCGGGATGTTCGCTTAATAATTTGTAAGCGTAATACGGATTTAATGCTCTAAAGATGGAAAGATCATGAATTACGTGCGAAAACCCTAATACACCAATCATACTAAACCAAATTAACATCACCGGACCAAATAGCTTACCGATGATGGATGTCCCGGCACGTTGAATTAAGAATAACACGACCAAAATGCTAATTACAATTGGTATAACCGGGAGGTTGGGAAAGGTTGGCAGCAGACCCTCAATGGCGGACGATACGGATATTGGAGGGGTGATAATGCTGTCCGCCAACAAAAAACTTCCACCGGCAATTGCCGGAAAAAGCAGCCATCTTTTATATCTTCTTATTAATGTATAAAGAGAAAAAATTCCCCCTTCACCATTGTTGTCGGCCCTTAGGGTAATAAATACATATTTTAATGTAGTTTGAAAAAACAAAGTCCAAAAAATGGCTGAAACGCCTCCTAGCGCTACTAATTCCGTTACCGGTTTATCTTCCAGTATCGCCTTAAAGGTGTATAAAGGTGACGTGCCGATATCCCCGAACACAATGCCGATAGCTACCAGGAAGCCTGCGAAAGTCAGTTTTTTTAAATCTGTTTTTTCCATCAACCGAAAGTATTAATCAATTGCACAGCTTTTTATCAATTATTTATCGTTTAAGATTAAAGGCACTCCCTTAGTATTGCCCATTATAATTATTTTAGTGTTTGGAGAGGTGGCAATTTCCTTGTTGGCTTTGATCATTTCGTACTGCAACTGTTGTTCGCTTAAACCAGTATTGATAATTTTCTGATAATCAGCAATACCTTGTGCTTCCACACGTTTCCGTTCCGCTTCTTGTCTTTCTTTTTGTAGTACAAATTGCATCTTTTGTGCATCCTGTTCTGCATTTATTTTAGACTCGATAGTCACTTTAACAGACTGTGGCAGCGTAATATTTCTTACAAGCAATTGCTCCAGAACAAGTCCCCTGGATTTAAAATCTTTTTCAATGCCTTTAAATATTCTGTCCTGAAACTCATCTCTTTTTGTTGAATAAAGCGCGACGGCATCGTAATAAACAGCATTATCCCTGATTTTAGTGCGCGTAATGGGCCTTACAATCGTGTTTTTATAATCAGCTCCTATTTCTTTTAATATTCTTGGCGCCTGATCGGGAAGTATCCGGTACAACACCGTAAGGTCAATGATTACTTCCAGGCCGTCTGCTGACAGTACCCTTATCGCATCATCTCCACCTTTGTCGCCTTCATCGTGAACGCCTGACATAGTGTAGTTTTGCGTTTTTATATCAAACATAGTTACTTCAACCAGTGGATTGATAAAATTTAAACCACTTTCCAAAATGTTGTTATCCACCTTTCCAAACAAAGTCTGAACACCTGTTTGCCCGGCTTCAACTTGTTTAACAACTGAAGTCGCAATCCCGATAACGATAAGAGTAATTCCTGCTATATTCACTATTTTATAGTATCGATCTAACTTATAATTTACTCTTATCACAAAATACCCAATTGCGATAACGATAATCCCTAAAATAATAAATAACATGATGGTGTCCTCCTTGGTTTTTAATTGATTAATTTTTTATAAATGTACACTCCTTGTTTTACTTTATCGCCTTGGCAGCATTATTATTGCAACACCCACCAGGCATATCAATGATCCTAATATATCAAATTTATCAGAGATAACTTTGTCAACTTTCCAACCCCATAATAAAGATAATAACACAAAAACACCTCCATAAGCGGCATAAACCCCTTCGAAATTAGTGGTTTGCAGGGTTGGAATTAACCCTTGCAATATCAGAAATAACATTCCAACTAAACCATATCCAAAAGGCTTGTCATACTTTAGCCACATCCATACTAAATAGCAACCGCCAATTTCACAAAAACCTGCTGAGGCAAAGAACAATATGGATTTTAATGTACTCATGTCAAAGCCAGTTTTTTCTTTTAAAAATGAATAAGGTTAATAGAGAAGAACTAATTATTAAAATTATGGCTAATGGATAGCCAAAACTCCAGTTGAGTTCTGGCATGGACCTGAAATTCATACCATAAATACTGGCTATTAAAGTGGGGGGTAAAAATACCACCGATACTATTGTGAAAATTTTTATCGTCTTATTTTGTTCGATGTTGATTAAACCCATTAATGTATTTTGAAGGTATTCCAGCCGTTTAAAGATAAATGAAGAGAATTCCAGCATGGAATTAATATCCTTAATTAGTATTTTAAGGCGGTTGGTGTTTGAAAAATCTTCACATTTCATAAGTGAGGATACCACCCGTAGTTTGTCAACAAATCCTTCGCGAATGAACATGGCGCTTTCCTGGTATTCATTTAATTTAATAAGAACCTTCTCTTCGTTGGTAGTGTCTTTTGAAAGGTCTTTTCCCACCTGGGCAATTTCCTTTGAAATTAACTCCATATAATCTGAATCCAGGTCGACTTTTGTTTCAAGGAGGCCCTCCAGCACTTCACTGCCATTTTTGAAAGCTTTTTGGTTACGTTTTATTTTTTTGACCGTTTCTGCAAAAGAAGGTAAGTCCGCGTTTCGTTTGGTAATAAGAATGTCATTTAATAAATAAAAAATTACCGGGCATTTTTCATAAAAATTATTTCGCCTGATGGTAAAATCAGAATTGATGTAAATAAATTCTTCGGTTTCGTAGAAACGAGAATTGCTCTCCAGATCAGACTCTTCTTGCTGAAGGTTAAAATTGATTTTGAAAGCCGATTCAACCATAATGATCTCTTCCTCGGTTGGAAATTGTAGATCGACCCACAAAAACTGGTCTTTAGAAATGTCTTTAAAAGCATCCAGATCTTCTGTCTTTTTAATCGTATGATCTTTATGATAAAAAATTCTTAACATTTGTATGGATATAAACACAAAACAACCTGGCTGTTTGAAAATGAACCAGGTTGTTTTAGAATCATGTTGTATTAAATTATAATCTGAATAAAACTGCGAAAATAATTCTGTCTTCAAATTTAACTAAATCAGGTTTCCAGTTAGGATCTGGTGTTGAGGTGGTGTATCCTGTTTGAGAAGTAACCCCCCCATGACCAGCGAAATAATTTACGCTGGATTGACGGTGTACGTATTCCAGGCGAAATAATACATGTTCATTTGGCATCCAGTCCAGGTTACTTGAGTAATCAAATCCTTCAAACGGGTCTCCTGGATTGGCACTGTAAGGAAATGCACCAGCAGTGGTAGTTGGATTGTTGGGGTTTGGTAATGGACTAGCTTGCCCGGTTGGGTATAGTAATAGATAACGTCCGGGATTGTTCATATATCCGCCACCCAGAGTCCAGGCAAATTTATTTTTAGCAAACCACAAGCGGTTATAAAACATCACACTGCCAAAATATTGTGCAGGCCCTTCTGCAGTGCTTCCGTCCTTAAATCCATTTACTCCACCCCCTTTTTCAAATCCAATATCAGCAGTTAATGAAAACGCCATTTTGCTGATGCCCCGTGATTTTGGGTGATTTAAATACTTTACTAATAAACTATTATCTGAGTGGAATCTTTTTCTGTTCGGAATTAAGGCAGCATCTGCGCCATAGTAATTGTTGGTCAGCATTTTAATATTTTCATTAGGACACCAGGTAATGTTACCTCCTACACCGGGTTGTTTATTAAACATCCCATAACTTTGCCAGCCATTAATGATCCAGGGTTCTATTTTTAATTTTTTAGTGGCAAAAATTTGAACCCTTATACCGTTAAAGAACCAGGGTGTATTATCAGAAGTGAATGATGCCTGATATTCCCAATTTTCCACCTGGTAATATGAATTGAGTCCAATGTAGGACATAAACATACCGGCATCTACATTAATACCGTGTAAAACATTAAAGTGGTAACCGGCATTAGCTTCCGCTAAATAGCGGTAAACATCAGCCAGTTGATACTGACCTTTGTATGGACTATAATCATTGCGCGGAACCACTTGTGAACGGGTGCCGAACTGGGTAACAATGTGAGCGCGGGCGCCTTTATAATAAAAGTCCCCACCTAAATAAGCACCTGATACTTGCATTTCATTATTTCTTGCCAAAGCTGTGGAACCGACCACTGTATTATCGATGGGATCAGCAAATGAACGCGTGTAGTTAGCATCCAACATGACGGTTGGGGTAAAGTGTTTTCCTGCCAGTGTTGGAGTAGAGCGCCTATCCCCACCGTTTAACCAGGTCATGTCCATGCCTTCGAGCGGTTCTCCTTTTTGATGGTTAATTTGTTCTGTTGTGTCTTCTTGAGCATTGGCCAGATATCCGGTGGATATCAGAGCCATACTGAGTAATAGTTTTTTCATGGATTTCATTTTTAATCGACCTCTTTAATACCAATTGAGTGCCGCGTTTTTGTTTGTTTTTTAGTTGTTGTTATTCAAGTAGTTGTATCTATTTTTTATTTTAGGGCAATTTTGGAACCTATCATTTTGATAAAACCGTATCAATTTGAGCGTTTTTGTGTTTCATTCAAGGCAATATTTAATTTAAGAACGTTGACTTTTTCTGGCCCGAAAAGTCCGAAAAGTGGTCCTTCTTTTATTTGGTCTATCAAAGAGAAAATTTCAGCCTGGGGTCTATTCCTTATTTTAGCTATTCTTGGAACCTGCACCCTAGCTGCCTGGATAGAAATGTCCGGATCCAATCCGCTTCCGGAGGCGGTTATCAAATCAGCTGGTATTTGTTCTTTCCTTATTTCTGGATTGTAAATAAGAAAAGTATCTATTCTTGCCTGAACAAGTGTGAGGTAATTGACATTAGACGGACCTTTATTGGACCCCGCGGACCCAGCGGCATTGTAGTCAACCGCAGAGGGTCTTCCCTGAAAATAACGGTCATGGGTGAATTTCTGTCCAATATTTTTATAACCTACCACAGTTCCCTGCGCTGAAACGGTGACACCATTCCCCCGGCCAGAGCTGAAAAAACCGATGCCGGCAATTAATAAAGGATAAATCACCCCACAAAGGATAATGAGTACTGCGGTGAGTTTTAAAGAAGGTAAAATATAAGTTTTCATGTTGTTGAATTGTTAATTAAAAAAATAATCCTATCACCAGATCGATGAGTTTTATACCAATAAACGGTACGATCACTCCGCCTAATCCGTAAATCAGAAGATTCCTTCTTAACAGTGCGCTGGCACCGATGGGTTTATAATCTACCCCCCTTAACGCCAAAGGAATAAGAATTGGAATAATAATAGCATTAAATATCACCGCAGAAAGAATCGCACTTTCGGGACTATGGAGGCGCATGATGTTTAAGCCCTGCAAAGCTGGAATGGAAACAATGAACAAGGCAGGTACAATAGCAAAATATTTGGCCACATCGTTGGCAATTGAAAATGTGGTTAAAGTACCTCTTGTTATTAAAAGTTGCTTTCCAATCTCTACAATTTCAATCAGTTTAGTAGGGTCGTTATCCAGGTCAACCATGTTACCTGCTTCTTTGGCCGCCTGAGTGCCGCTATTCATGGCAACACCAACATCTGCTTGCGCCAGGGCTGGCGCATCGTTCGTTCCATCGCCCATCATGGCAACAAGTTTTCCATTGGCTTGTTCTTTTTTAATATAGTTCATTTTATCTTCAGGTTTGGCTTCCGCGATAAAATCATCGACCCCTGCTTTCGTTGCAATAAATTTTGCCGTTAAGGGATTATCACCCGTAACCATAACCGTTTTTATTCCCATTTTGCGGAGGCGTTCAAACCGTTCCCGGATGCCTGGTTTGATGATATCTTGTAACTCGATGACACCCATGATTTTTTCGTTTTCAGAAACAACAAGCGGTGTGCCACCATTTTCCGCAATTTCTTTTACTTTCGTTTTTATTTCAATCGGAAATATATTACCGGCCCTGTTGGCCAATTCCTTAATGGCATCGGAAGCCCCTTTGCGGATGCGGTTTCCATTTGAAAGATCAACTCCACTAGATCGCGTTTCTGCAGTGAAATTAATAAAACGGGCTTCTTTCAGGAGGGTGCTATCCGGCTCATCCTTTACTCCTAGAGTGTTAGCTAATTCAATGATGGATTTACCTTCAGGTGTTTCGTCGGCTAAGGATGCCAATACGCAGTTTTGAATAAAGTGTTTTTCATCAATACCTTCCGCTTTATAAAAGTTGGTCGCTCTTCGGTTTCCAATCGTAATGGTCCCGGTTTTGTCGAGTAGTAATACATCAATATCGCCCGCTGTTTCAACAGCTTTACCTGATTTAGTGATAACGTTGGCACGCAAAGCTCTATCCATTCCTGCAATACCAATGGCAGAGAGTAGTCCGCCAATGGTGGTTGGGATCAGACAAACAAATAATGAAATGAGCGCCGCTATGGTAATTGGGGTATTGGCATAATCGGCGAAAGGTTTTAAGGTAACACAAACAATGATAAAAACGAGCGTAAAACCGGCAAGTAAAATGGTTAATGCGATCTCATTTGGTGTTTTTTGTCTACTGGCGCCTTCTACCAACGCAATCATTTTATCCAGGAACGACTCACCGGGTTCGGTTGATACTTTTACAGTAATCCGGTCGCTGAGGACTTTGGTTCCACCTGTTACCGAACTCTTGTCTCCACCAGCTTCCCGTATAACAGGGGCGCTTTCGCCCGTTATTGCAGATTCGTCAATAGTAGCAAGCCCTTCGATAATCTCTCCATCTGTTGGAATCGTATCTCCGGCTTCGCAAAAGAATAAATCACCTTTTCTTAATTGGGAGGATGGTACCATCATAATTTCGTTGACATAGATTTTACCAAGGCCGGTGACTTTTTTTGCTGGTGTTTCTTCTCGTGTTTTTCTTAGAGAATTGGCCTGTGCTTTACCTCTTGCTTCTGCAATCGCTTCTGCAAAATTGGCGAACAAAAGCGTGAGCATTAACGTAATAAATATACAGATGTTATATGCGAGACTTCCCTGAGACCCGTCATTATTAAAGAAAATGCCGATAGTAACAAACAGCATGATGCTGGTTCCTACTTCTACGGTAAACATGACCGGGTTTTTAACCATCATTTTTGGATGCAATTTTATAAAGGACTGTTTCAGCGCTTCCTTAAGAAGTTGTTTTTGAAACAAGGATGTATTTTGAGTTGTATTCATGTAAGATGATTCAATTTTTAAGGATGGTATAGTGTGAAGTATTCAGCCAGAGGTCCAAGAACCAGAGCGGGGAAGAAGGCTAAGGCCGCAATGATCATGATAATAGCGTAGGTCATAACCCCAAATGTTCCTGTATCAGTCTTTAATGTACCCGACGACTCTGGGATATATTTTTTATTGGCTAAAATTCCGGCAATAGCAATGGGGCCAATAATTGGAAGAAAACGCCCAAGAATAAGAACAAAACCGGTAGAAATATTCCAGAACATCGTATTGTCTCCAAGGCCTTCAAAACCACTTCCATTGTTGGCGGCTGAAGAAGTAAACTCGTAAAGCATTTCGGAGTAACCATGATAACCAGGATTATTTAACCAACCCACCGTTGGATCTTTTGTGAAAAAATAGGATGAAAGGGCGGTACCCGCAAGGATTAAGAATGGATGCAACAAGGCGATGAGAGTCGCAATTTTCATTTCCCTCGCTTCAATTTTTCGCCCCAGAAATTCAGGTGTTCGTCCAACCATGAGGCCGGAAATAAAAACGGCAATGATGATGAAAATGTAGTAATTTAAAATTCCAACGCCACAGCCCCCGTAAAAGGAATTAGTCATCATACCTAACAACTGCATGGTCGTTGATGCCGGCATGGCGCTATCGTGCATAGAGTTTACCGAGCCTGTAGAAATGATAGTGGTAACAATACTCCAGTAGGCGGACGCCCAGGAACCAAAACGGACTTCCTTGCCCTCCATACTTCCGGCTTGCTGATTGATCCCCATTTGAGTAATAGAAGGATTACCGCCTGTTTCGGCAATAATTGTTGGCACCAATAAAGTAAGCATACCAAAAGTCATAACTCCGAAAATTACCCAGGCCATTTTTTTACGGTCGATGTAAAAGCCTAAAGCAACTATTAATGCCACAGGAATAATTACCTGAGCTATCATTTCTACCATGTTTGTAAAGTAGTTTGGATTCTCAAGCGGGTGTGCCGAATTTGCGCCAAACCAACCACCTCCATTTGTTCCAAGGTGTTTAATGGCGATCATCCCTGCCGCGGGACCACGTGATACCTGCGCGGTGTCGCCCTGAAGCGTAACAATAGTGTCTTTACCGCTAAACCCCGAGGGGGTCCCATTGAATACTAAAAGCGTAGCAACTAGGATACTTATTGGAATAAGGATTCGGGTCAGCGATTTAAGAAACAAATCAAAAAAGTTACCGAGTCGCTCACCTGATTTTTCCTTTAAGGCGTTGAAAACAACAATTAACGCGGCAATGCCGGTAGCGGCTGAAACAAACTGAAGAAAGGTGATAACGGCTAATTGAGATAAATAAGTTAAGCCAGTTTCTCCTGAATAATGTTGGAGGTTGCAGTTTACTAAAAAACTGATAGCGGTATTAAAACTTAAATCAGGACTCATTGATGAATTACCATCAGGGTTAAGAAATAACGATCCCTGGATGAGTAACATGATGAACGCATAAACAAACCAAATCAGGTTAATGGTAAGCAGCGCTTTCACATGTTGTTTCCAGGTCATTTCCTTTGTGGAATCAATTCCGCAGATGCGAAATATAAATCGTTCGAGCGGTGCGAGAAATCTGAGACTGTTTTTTTCACCCTTAAATACTCGGGCGATGTATTTTCCGAGAGGGAAGGCGAGTAATACCGTTAAAAAAAACGTGATCAATACGCCTGTAAATTCTGTGTTCATCGTTTTATCCATTTTAAAATTTTTCGGGTTTAAGTAATACGTAAATCAGATATCCGAATACGCAAATGGCTATTATGAATAATGCTGTCATAGTTCTTTCTGTATTTTGTTTTTGACACGTGAGCAAATTTTGTAAATGATGGCAGCTATAATTGGTATAAAATAAACCAAAAGCAGCAGGAGTATTTTTATGGATTCTTTCATGATTATTAGATGTTTTCAAAAAAATCAATACAAATGAAGAACAGCCGAAAACAGAGAATTCCAGCGGAAATTAATAGTGTTGTCGTTAAAACTTCCATATCGTATTTTGTTAATTGGTTTTTTTGACTTGTTTTAAGTTGTTTGTGAAATCATAGCCCGCTCGCTGAAACCTGTTTTTGGTATTCTGTTAGCAAAGCTTTGTTCATCATGCCTTTAATTTTTCTGCTCAAAGGGTTTGCAAAGTCAAAGATCGAGGACATTGAAAAGAGGTAAACATTCTCTATCGCGTTCCTTACAGTTTTATTTCCTTCCAGTAACATTTTTTCGGCTATGTTAAAACAATGTTTCACTTCACTTAAGTTTCCTTTTTTAATGAGCTGTTTCGTAAATTCCGCAAAGCATTTAACAGAAACATAGATGTCCCGGGGAGTGGAAAGTTTTTCCAATTCAGGATTTATCTCAGGTAATTCATCACCAAGTATTTCAATGAATTGGTTTTCAATGATCCGATTCTCGCTAAACGTTAAATCGACTTTGATTTTCAGCAATTCGGTGGTTGCGTTCATTTTGTGTTTTTCTATCTAAATTATTTGGTGAAGAAGTGTTCTGTTAATGTGTAAATCAACGCGAAAAAGAATATTACAAACACCACAACGCTTCCAATTATGTCTAATTTATCTGCGTCTTTGTATGTTATTTCTTTTTTCATGCTTGCTTTAAAGCAAACGCCGTTCCCAAAAAAGGGCTTCCAAGGTAAACGGTTGATTTCCTGTGGATTGAATTTTTTTTGATCGAAAATGAAAACAAAGAAGCCTATCATTATGATAGGCTTCTTATCAATTAGAGAAGGTAATTAATGGATGTTAAATTCTTCCAGTTTTCTGTAAAGTGTGGCAATGCCAATTTCTAATAACCGGGCAGTTTCTGCTTTGTTGCCTTTTGTGTAATTGTACACTTTTTGAATGTGCAGTTTTTCTATACTGGCCAAGGAAAATGCTGATATGGGACCACTTTTGGAATCGGGTTGTGCTTGTTGAATTTCAAGTGGTAAAAGGTCAGGTGTTAGCGTATCGGTGTTGCAAAGGATGGTGCAGCGCTCAATAATATTTCTTAATTCGCGGATGTTACCAATCCATTTGTAATGTTCCAGTTTTTCAAGAAAGACTGGGCTTACTGCCAAATTTTTTTTATTCGTTTTAGCTGAGAATTTTTTCACAAAGAAGTTGGTAAGAGGTTCAATGTCTTTTGTTCTTTCCCTCAGAGGAGGTAAATGAATTTGGAAGATGTTTAAACGATAATACAAATCGGGGCGAAAACGTTTTTCATCACACTCCACAACCAGGTCTTTGTTGGTGGCCGCAATTAGGCGAAAGTTAACTTTTGTGGTTTTGGTATCACCTAATTTAATAAACTCACTTGTTTCGAGCACCCGTAACAACTTAGCCTGAAGTTCCACAGGCATTTCAGCAATTTCATCTAAAAAAAGCGTTCCTCCATTAACTTCCTCCAATAAACCTTTTTTGTCTTTTGTGGCACCAGTAAATGCTCCTTGCTTATGTCCGAATAATTCACTTTCTATAATTTCCTTGCTAAACGCGCTACAATTCAGCGCCACCATGACCTTGTTTTTTCTACAGCTGGCAAAATGAATCGCTTCGGCAAATACTTCTTTTCCTGTTCCGGTTTCGCCTGTTAGGAGAACTGTTGTATCGTTAGGAGCAACTCTAGCTGCCAGTTCAATAGCCTGAACGATACTTTTGGACTTACCGATTATGGTTTGAAACGAGTATTTTTCACTTACCTTTTCTTCCAGGTGACTGACTCTTTTTTGAAGCATTGTTTTTTCTACTGCACGATACAAGAGGGGGATTATTTTGTCGTTATCGTCGCCTTTTGTAATGTAGTCGAAGGCCCCCTGTTTAATAGCTTTTACACCATCGGGAATATTGCCATATGCAGTTAACAAAATGATCTCAATGAGCGGGTAAAGGGCTTTAATCTTTGCGGTAAGTTCAAGTCCGCTTGAATCGGGAAGTTTAACATCACATAGAACGACATCAATATTATTCTGTTCAAGTTTTTTAAGGCCTGTTTTCCCGTCACCGGCCTCAAACACTTCAAAACCTTCCACACGAATAATACGCGCGAAAAGAGAGCGAAGTTTTTCTTCATCATCTATGACTAGAATATTACCTTTTTCCATAATAAGATTCAATTGAATAAAAGGTTGAAGTTACTTATTTCTTTTAAGATGTTATTTACCAATACGCATTGGTCAAAAAATCAATTAACTAATTAACTACAGCTAATCAATTAGATGATATTCCGTCAAATAAACTGTAAAACTTCTAAAAACAGATAAGTGGCTTGTATTGCGATGCACATTACATTCAAAATCCTAACCAGTCGATTTTCGGTGGTGTTAAAACGAAGGATAAAAATGTACAAGGAGCAGGCAGAAAGAATAGCCGCAGCCAGCAAGCATGACTGTGGAATTATTCTAAAGAATTCAGCAGCACGTTCCGTTTGATCATCATGCCTTTGGGCAATAACGATCCACAGGGTTTTAATATACATGCTGAGCGCAACGGAGGCGTATGCTATAAACCACCCTATCTTTTTCATTGCTATGTATTAATAAAATGTGATACTATTGAAATTTACCCTCTTCTGCTTGTCGGAATCGAAAAGTTTAGCCAGTCTTTTTCATAGTTAGTACAGATTCTGGAATCACCAGGTCGAGGGTTCATTTTTTTGCCCACTGCCTAAAATTCAAACACGTACAATAATCGCTTTCACCACAGATTACACCCATCTACTCGGGACTAAAGATCACCACGCTTTTCGTCATCCTTTCTTTTGCAGTAGTTGAGGGTGTGCTTGCTAAGACAGATGATTGATACCAAAGTGGCTTGCTCCATGTTAGAATTTTATTAATTGATACCCGTGAAGATAACAAAAGTCACGCAAAATTAATATCAAGTTCTGCGGCATCGATCTTATCAATTTCTTTTTTTGCTAAACGTCTTCACCTGGTTTCACTTGCAGTGAATGTGTGATGCGCTTGGTGTGAACCAAAAGTGAAGTTTCTTGCGCGGATTAAGCAATAATTTTCCAAAAAAGAAAAATAAATCTCAATTGCCTCTCTGTCATGAAACAACTAAACCCCACTCAAAAATCCGGTTCGTACCGTTGCTCCTCCGTTCAGGGGTGTTTAAAAAATTCCGCCAACTATTCTTTGGTATTATTAAATGAAACCAGGAACGGGTTCTGTTTTCCCACTTAATTAATTAGTTAGAAGCTCTTAGTGGTTTTTCCCTGAAGGGTTGAATCCATCGGGTGTTGTTGTGTTTCAGTGATTGCAGCAATTAGTCATGACACGTCAATCTTTAAAGGCGAAGATACACTTGGAGAGTAGATCCCGAATGGGAACAAAATTAAACTATCAACTATAATGGAACTTAAAATTACTTGTCATGTACTCAATACCCACAGCTAAATTTTCTGGTTTGTATGATCAGAAAAACAAATCACCGGAACTTATTTTCGCTAAGGAAATCCAAAATAAAAAATCAATTCAATTTATTGTCTTAATTATTCTTACTTGTTTTTTTGTGGCAGCTTCTTTTGCACAAAACCTCCCTTCAGCCGGTGCAGTTTTGAGCTTACAGGGGAATACCGGTATAGATACTTTAGGGGGATCACCTGTGCCGAGAGCTGTTGGTTTACCTGATAATTTCTGGACTGTTTCAACTACCTTGTTGCCTGGTCAGGCGGCTTTGATCATTAATCCTCCATATCAGAATCCGCAAAATTGTAATCAATGGTCCCCCAACCAAACGATCCTTCCCTGGAATAAATGGATTACACACCCCATCCTCAATGCATGTGGTACGCCCGGTAGTTATACTTGTCAGCCGAACAGCATTAATGAGTTGTATTTTACGAGGCAATTTTTTCTGCCGGCCAATACTCAGCTTCAAATTGATTGGGGCGTTTGGGCCAGTGATTGGGTGCAAAGCATAAAAGTAAATGGGGTGTATGCCTACAATTCTTACATACAAGGCAATGCTACGGGAGATAACCGCCAAAACGGCGTTAAGCTCAAGTGGTGCAAATGGAACGCAGGCGGTATCAATACAATTGTTGTTCATGTGCGAATGAATCCCAATAGCAATGCACAGTGCAGAATTGCCGGCATGAAGGTTGAATCCTGGGGCAATGCCACTTATATGACAATTAGCGGCAATCCCACCGTGTGTGCTAATTCAGTTAACCTGTATGCAGGACCCACTGCTACTTCCATTAACATACAAGGCGCTACCACCTACAGCTGGACTAAACCACTTACCTGGACCGGGAACTCTACCAATTATACGATAAATACCACAGCAGGTGCAAACTCAGGTATATTATCTGCGGGTATTTATTCAATAACAAATACCTCTACACTTTGTCTGGCTTCTGGCGCTTATAGCATTACGGTGGTACCACCGCTAACCGTAACGCCCAGTTCAGCGACCATCTGCGTCGGCCAATGCTCCTGGCTAACGGCAACCGGGGCAGTTACCTATACCTGGTTCGCTCCTGGAAATGTGGTGATTTCAAATGCCACAACCGTTAATGTTTGTCCCACAGCGAATACTACTTATACGGTGAAAGGAACAACTGCCCAGGGCTGTATTTGTACCAGAACGGTACCAATTGTGGTGAGGCCGGTTGCCAATATAACCGTAAACTCTTCCACAACGGCCTTGTGCAGGGGCAAAACCGCTACCTTAACGGCCGTTAGTGCTGTTACGAACTTTACCTGGATTAGTCCACCTAACACAACAACTACAGCGAATCCACTGGTGATAACGCCAAGCGTGACTACTACCTATACCGTCTCCAACAGAAACATAAACGGTTGTGTATTTACCAGAACCGTTAGTTTGTTGGTCAAGCCATCCCCCACGGTAAGCGCGATCGCAAATCCTTCGGTGGTTTGTTTCGGTCTTTCCTCCAGACTTAGGGCGTCCGGCGCTCAGACATACTCATGGGCCCCGGTGGTGTCTTCTTCATCCACAGTCATGGTTACTCCGGGCGCTACAACAGTCTATTCGGTTACCGGTACGGCCAACAATGGTTGTAAAAATTCGGCAACCGTTCAGGTAGCGGTAATACCCAATCCAATAATTTCCGTTAATCCGCCTTTTACGTGTACCGGCATTACCAGTACATTAATAGCCTCAGGAGCGGTAAATTACACCTGGTATGTTGGAAGTCCTTCTACTTCTACCGTCTCTGGCATACCAAGTCTGGTAACCAATCTAAGCACCGGTTATTATTCTGTTTGCGGAACGGGTACTAATGGATGTCGCTCCTGCACGTCGGTTGTACCTGGTAATCCGGTTCCATTAGCACTCAGCAATGGGATTCTTTGTACCAATGCCGGTTCTTGCACAACGGTGTCAGCTACTTCTACTTTAACTGCGCCGGTTAACTATACCTGGCAGCCCGGCTTAGTAAATGGGTCAAACCTAAACGTTTGTTTGCCAAATGTAGGTACGGTGTATACGGTAAATGCTACTTCCACGGCCGGTTGTCCATCCAGCCGAACCCTTGCCATTACCGTTGCTACTAATTGTTGCGCGCAACCAACAACCGGGTTGGCACAACTCAGTAACTTTAGTGGTACGCTTACCAACACGGCCTTTTTGTTAAACGGACCAATAACGGTGAGCGGATTAAGCCGTCTTCAGGATTGCGAGATATGGGCAACTCCGGTAGCTGAGATCAACATTTTGCCCGGGGCCGTGTTAGACCTCGACCATGTGCATTTGTTTGCCTGTGGAATTAATATGTGGAATGGCATTGTGGTGCAGAGTGGGGGCAGAATTACCACAGATTACCAACAAACACGGCTGGCCAATACCTTGATTGAGGATGCGCTCACCGCTATAAAGGTGGACAATGTTTTGAACGGTAATTATGTAGCCGGTAACACGCCTATCGAAATACAACGGGTTATTTTTAACCGGAATTATGTCGGCATACAGGTCAGCAATTCCGATCCCGCTTTAAATTCCCTTCCACTAGGTATTACGGGTTGCGTTTTTTCAAGCCGCATTATGCCATACACCACGTATCCAAGCCCCATTGTTGTAAATAGCTGGGATTGCGCCGAAATATGGCCGGGTACGTTTTGGGGCAACATTCCCGGCTTAAAGGTACCCGCCAGTCCCACGGCTACCAACGGGTTGGCTTCTCCGTATTTGCTTAATGGTTATGCTCAGACCAACCTTAAGTTGCCCTATACGAATCAGCCCGGGCACATTGGTATTAAAATAGAAAACATTGGTAATACCAATAGTTTTATAGGCACACCCGGTGTTGATATTGGAAACATTGTGGAGAGTTATATTTTTCCCGATTTTAACCTGTTTGACGGATTGGGCAATGGGATAGATATTACCAACGCCAGCGTAACACTGGCCGGGAATGTGTTTCAGAATATGCAGGTTTATAACTCTCTGGCAAATGGTGGATTATTTGGAGGTCACGGCATCGTGGATCGGGTGACCGGTCGGATGAACACCCGCCTGAGTCTCATTAAGCCAGGCTTGTATGAAGTAGGTAACCGGTTTTGGAATTGTGTAACGGGCATTAACGCAAGTAATGTGTATGAGCTAGACGTTACTGATGCATTGTTCAGGAGTAACCACACGCTGGCTAGCGCGCTTACTAACAATATGCCGGGTGATACGGGCATTGTGGCGGAAACCAACCGCTTTAACTATAATGTACATAAGTGTGAATTTAATAACCTGAAATATGGGGTTGTGTTTAATGCGAGGGCCAACGGCATTGGTTACAATTTAACAGGTACCCCCGGGGGTGGCGTTTTTGCACGGGAACTGCACGTGGACAAAAATTATTTTGGCCCGCAGGTGCTGAGCGCCAATGCACAGGGCACCTCCTACATGGCCGAAGCCGTTCAACTGAATTCAACTTTTACACCGTTGTGGAATAACCTGGGACGTTCTTCTGTGAACAGCAACCGCATCGATCGGGTTTACCGGGGTATTTCGGTAAACAGTCTGCAAGACCACAGCCTTTCAGTAACCGGCAACTCGGTGTATATAGTGGACGATAACGTTTTTGGCACGCCGGCCTTTGGTTATGGGGTGGCGGCCTACAACGATGCCGGCAACCTCACCATTTCCGGCAACACCCTGCAGGCTACGTGGCCGATTGTTAATGCCAATAACGTATCGCTGGTGTATTGCCGCGCTACGCAGGGCCCCTGGATCCATTGCAACAATTTTAGTAACAGCCGGTTTGCCGTGCATTTCGACGGGGACAATAGTGGTACCGTTTGGGAAGGTAACACCATGTGTACACACTTTGCGGGTCTGGCGCTGACCAATAACGGCATCATTGGCCCACAGGGCACGCCCGCCAACCCCTGTGATAATGAGTGGGTGACAACCTGCGCTCCATGGGGTCAATTCAATGCGCCCAACGAAACCTATTGTGACAACAGCAATCCGGCCCTGTCGCCCCTGTATTGTTATGCGCTGCCACCCGGCGCAGGCTGGGTGCCAACCAATAATAATAATCCCGTTAATGGCGGGCCGTTTTATACATGGGGGCAAAGCCTTTTCTGTGCCGGGGTGCACAGCCCCACCCTCAATTGCAACGCCACCTACCCGGATATCCCCAACTGGCGTATGGCTGGCCAGGATGTTCAGTTAACCGAAGCAATTGAAACCAGCGTGGAGGGTGCAGGGGTACGCGTATTCCCGAACCCCACCACCGGGCAGTTAAACATTCATTACCCGGAACAGGCGGAAGCGGTGAAGGCCACCATCTGTGACTTGGCCGGCAAGCCCCTGTGGCAGGTTAACCTGGTGGGCAATGCTCCCCATCAGATTGACCTGGGAGAAATGCCCGCTGGACTTTACCTCCTGGAACTAAAAAATATCGGTGGTAAACCGAGATATTACAAATTGATCAAAATGGACTACCCCCGCTAAACTTTGAGTCGTCAATCGGGTGATGCTATACGAACTACTACTTAAATATTGAACTTAAAAAATACACGATGAACAGATCTTATCAATACCTTCTTGTTATGTGGTTTTACTTAGGTACCAGCCTCAATGCACAAAATGAATTTAGCAAATGGTATTTTGGCAACCAGGCGGGCCTTGATTTTTCCACTCAACCCCCGACGGTGCTCAGCAATGGCATAGTCAATACCCCCGAAGGAGTCGCCAGCATCTGCGACAATGTCGGCAATTTATTGTTTTATGGTGGGGGTTCCTCCATTGTAAATAACACACATGTATTAATGGCCAATGGTACCGGTCTGTTTGCCGGGAATGGTTCCTCTACTCAAGGTATGTTGTTTGTAAAACAACCCGGCAATGCCAATATTTATTATGTGTTTACCACAGATATGACAGCCAATTCTAATGGGTTTTGTTATTCCATTGTGGACATGGCCCTGGCGGCTGGCTTAGGTTCGGTAACCGTTAAAAATGCTCCCTTGTACACACCCACCTGCGAAAAACAGGTGGCTGTGAGACACTGCAATGGCCGTGATGTGTGGATTATAACTCACCATTACGGCACCAACGAGTTCCGTACTTATTTATTGACGGCTGCTGGTATTGCGGCCAACCCGGTTGTTTCTGCCATTGGTGAAATTCCTGCCGGTAATTACGCTTCTACTGTTGGGCAACTCAAAATTTCGCCGGATGGTAAAAAACTGGCCATGGCCACAGTTACTAGTTCCATTCCCAACAGTTTGGGCGACGGTGGCTTTCAGTTGTTTGATTTTGACGCCGGCACCGGGGTGGTGTCCAATTCCCTTAGCTTAGTAAGCAGTCAGAATTTAACCATGGGTGCAAACGCTTATGGTGTGGAATTTTCGCCTGATGGTACCAAACTTTATGGCGCCACATCGCCAGGTTTTTCACCCAACTATACGTGTACGTTACACCAATGGAATATTTGCGCCCCTAACAGCCAGGCTATTATCGCATCTCAGTATTCTATGGGTCTTACGGGCCCATTTGTGGGTTCGCTTCAGAGGGCTATTGATGGTAAAATATACCTTACCCCAAGTAACTCCCAAAGTTTACATGTCATTAATAACCCCAACGCGGTCGGGGCCGCTATGAATTTTGTACTCAATGGCCAGAATATAGCTCCGGGTGCGGGTCGCCTCGGTTTACCCAATTATATCAACCTGTACACACGGGTGCCTTACTCCGCGTTAAGCAATACGGTGGCTTGCCAAACGGTTTCTTTTTCGTCGCCTCC
>Ga0075158_10000104_pt1 | contig 60428 bp, 49 predicted proteins | sample JI91814BDNA_FD_70968 | JGI IMG/M metagenome (GOLD analysis project Ga0075158, IMG submission 70968) | Wastewater effluent complex algal communities from Wisconsin, to seasonally profile nutrient transformation and Carbon sequestration -... | ecosystem: Engineered > WWTP > Effluent > Algae... | reverse complement strand
AAATACCTGGTTTACAGTAAGGTGAGTTTGCGACATATAGCGAATATGCTTTGCATTCCAATAATCAGAAATTCCATTTTGTAAATTATATTTTCTTTGTAAATCATCAAGACAGGAAATAAATGGAGGATACGGATTATTAACCACATAATTTTCTTTCAAATTAAATTTCAAATAGAATACATTTAACAACGCTAAGATTACAATCAAAGTAAAAAAAATAGCTTGAGACTTAAATTTATTTTTTGAAAGTAAAAATAGAGAACTTCGAAAGGAACTTACTCTACTAAAATTTCTATCAGTAAGCATTCTATTAAATAGTTCTGCTATGTAAAATAAAATCGAGACAAATGGAAATACGTATATTCCCCACACATATCTAAATCCACCCCAAATACCAAAAAACGCTTGAGATAATATAGAGAATAAGTATAAAAACAAAACATATCTTGAATAAAGAACTAATACATTATTTTTAATTGAAACATTAAACGAATAATAGATATTTAACGCAGTTCCAATCAAAAACAAAATAAACAATGGGAGCTTATCTAAAAACAATTCTTTAAAGAACTGTATAATTTCAGGCATTGCAATCTTTACATTTTCAATTATCTTAAATTGAAATAGTATCTTTTTAATTTCAGAATAAATCGGAATTGTAGGAATTTGAAAAATATTATAATGACTTAAGATTTTTAAAGTGGCAGAACTGAAAGCAAGACCGAAAATAAAGTAAATAAAAACTTTTAAATATTTTTTTTCTAAGCGGTAATCTTTTATAGTTATTAATGAAAAAAGGAAAGGAAAAAAGAAATTATATATCAACTGTTTATCGGATGCTAATGCTAACGTGGAAATCAAAATAAAAGTAAATACATTCACTCGATTAAATAATTTAAAAGATAGAAAAAATAAAAATATGCTTATTAAAATAGACCCTGAATGGTAACTAGGAAATAAAAAAAGAGCGATGTCTTCCGGATAATTAGAAATTAAAATGAGCCATAAAGGTATACAAAGAGTAACCCCTTTTATGATACGAGAAAAAGAAAAAAATTCTAAACTAAGACTAAATAATAAACTAATTGAAATAATTAGAGAAAACGAAAATAATATTGAATATATAAAAAAGGAAATAAATAAATTTTTACTAAAAATCGATGTAAAGAAAAACAAAAAAGCATCCGGGAAAAAATAGGGAGCCGGGGTTAATACCCATAATCTCCAATTGTAATCTCCTTCCCAGAAATCTCTAAAGAAACTAGGTAAATAGAGCAAATCACTATTGGTATAAATGAAAAAATTTTGCCAGACCGATTGATTAACTAAAATAAAATTACTAGAAATTAAAATGCAAGCTAAAATGAATAAATTAATTCGACTTAAAAATTTCATTTTATATTTCTATTCAATTAAATTCTAGTTGAGACTTTTATGAAAATTCTAATGAAAAAGTTTACTCTTTGTATTGCAAAATTACATTTAATTCAGACGATATTTCTCCCTTCCCCAAGGCTGAATCAAAAGAAAAATTCAAATTAGCAGGAAACAAGGTCTCCATATAAGGAAAATTTTTTTCTTCTTTAAAATGTCTCTGCCTATCTTTAATTATACTTCCCAGATATTGAAAGGACCCAACCCAATCTTCACCTACTTCAAAGCCCTCTACGGCTCCACTGGATCCGTAAAAAGTATAATTTGCTTTATAGGATTTATGCAATAAATCTCTTTCTGTCATTGTAAACTTTCTATTAAATCGGACAATGAATCCAGGAGTTTGCCTGGAATGAAAATACATATAATTACTGAGTGATTCCCATGTTTCAAATTTCTTAGAGCGAACTATGGTTAAATTATACGTATGCGCTTTTTGTAAAGGCTCGCGACAAATTCCTTCACTGTTAAAATTTTCACATAGCTCAATGGAAGTAATTTTTAACTCAGGTGGATTACAATCTGTAACCCCAACGAAAATAATAAAAATCATTGGAAATAAAAATATATTTTTGTAGAATAACTTCATAGATTTCTCTCTGTTTTATTGAATCTGTTTTGATTGATTAAAATATTCGCGTAGATTAGTGAAATAATAAATTACTTCGTTGTTTGTAAAAAACAACGGGGCTGTATCTGTGCTTTGCAATTGCCTACTTTCGTATTTGTAAACTACTTCACCAAAAACACCGTGAAATAAATATACCTTGTGAAAATCATCTGTTGTTGATGCGATAATTGTATTAAAAAGTGTTTGATATCCTGGAATTATTTTTACAGTATTATCCAGCTTAAGATATGTATTTGCAACTTGAATACACTTTTCTTTCATCTCCGGTAGTTCTTCTCTATTTATTCTTCTTTTAAAAGCAAGAATTCTAGATTTATTGCCGGGAGGGTTAAATCCAATTTCTGCAGGAGATGGAATCCAGGATGTCAATGGAATACTTTCAAAAAGAATTTCAGAAAAACTTTTTCTCAGAGTATCTTTTAATTTATAATACACATCTTCTTGTGTAAAAGATATTACTGTAAATCCTAAACTACCTTCCGGACGAATAATTTCTTCTTTTCTATATATACTTTTACTCATACTGACCTATACTTCATAATTAAACTTGGAATTTCTTCAAGACCAATCACTTTATCGACTGCATTTTTTTTAATAGCTTCTTTTGGCATTCCAAAAACAACACAGGACTCTTCATTTTGAGCAACTGTAAAGGCTCCCTGATCATGCATTTCTTTCAATCCATTTGCACCATCATCTCCCATACCGGTCATGATGATTCCCACTGCATTTGCACTTGCATGCTTTGCAACAGACCTAAATAGAACATCTACTGATGGTCGGTGTCTACTAACTAGTGGACCATCAGAAACTTCAACGTAATACTGTGCTCCACTTCTTCTGAGCGACATATGCTTGTTACCCGGTGCTATTAATGCAATACCCGGCATTACTCGATCTTTGTCACTTGCTTCTTTAACTTCTATTTTGCTTAGCTTGTTTAGTCTTTCAGCAAATGCAGCAGTAAATTTTTCTGGCATGTGCTGAACAATGACTATACCCGGGCAATTTACTTCTAATTGAGTAAGAATATATTCTAATGCTATTGTGCCACCGGTAGAAGTTCCAATTGCAATCACTTTATCAGTTGTTGTTAAATCAGTCGATAAATGTGGCTTAGTTTTAATAGAATCTATTTCGGATAATGATGATTTTGCGCCTGGTTGAAAATTGCGTATATTCATTTTTTTAAGATTAGATATCGAAGCTGCCTTTATTGCATCGATAAATAAACGTTTGGAATCCGATAGAAAATCTTTTAAACCGACAGATGGTTTAGTAAAAACATCAACAGCTCCATTTTGTAAAGCTTGCATCAAAGTGGGAGAATTTGCCTGCGTTAATGTTGAACACATGATAATTGGAGTTGGTCGTTCTTGCATTATCTTTCTAAGAAAAGTAATTCCATCCATTCTTGGCATTTCAACATCTAATATGATTACATCGGGCCACGATGTCTTCATTTTTTCAAGGGCAAACAAAGGATCAGAAGCTGTAAAAAGTAGACTTAATTCAGGCTCTGCTTGAATAATCTCAGTAAATACCTGTCTTACTAGCGCCGAATCGTCAATAACCGCTATTTGTATTTTATTCAATTAATCATTCTCCTGTCTCTTAAGCCAAACATTTCCACTCCATACATCAAAGTGAATTCTTCTAGCTCTATTTCCACCTAAATTTTCTGAAACTAAATTTAACTTATACTCGCTTACAATCTGCCTGGCTAGATCAATATTTTTATCACCTACTCCCATATCTGGAATACTTTTCTCAGCAGAGGTAAACATATTTGAACCTCCAAATAATTTCACCAAGTATTCAGATGGTTTAGTATTTGACTTTCTAATTTCCTTTAGAAACAATTCCCAGGCTTCATCGCCGTATTTTCCATTTAATTTAACGTTATCACTATCGAAATTTATTCTACGAGTTGGCAGCATATAATGACACATCCCACCCTGTCTTTTCACTGGATGCCAGAGACAAATGGAAACACACGATCCTAGCACTGTTCTTATTCTTGTAGAAGAATCTCCCCAAAAGAAATCTCCGGGCATTAAAAAGATTTCGAGTATATGCTCCGGTAGATTCATTTTTTCCTATAAATTGTAGGTCGAACCATAACAAGTTGATCAGTTATTTCAAGCAAAGTCTCAGAATGACCAATGAATAAATATCCACCCTGGTTTAATACAGAAGAAATATTTCGTATTAATTTAATTCTAGTTTCTTTATCAAAATAAATCATTACATTTCTTAAAAATATCACATTAAACATACCTAATTTTGGAAAGGGCTGATTTAGATTCACGCTTAAAAATTGAATTTCCCTTCTTATAGCATCCGAAATTTTAAAATAACCTGAATTTGAATTGATTCCTTTCAAACAATATTTCTTAAGATATTCAATTGGAATTTTTTCAGATTTATCTATAGGATAAAGCCCATTCTTTGATTTTTCTAAAACTCTAGTGCTAATGTCGGAAGCGACTATTTCCCATTTGCCTCTTTTGATTTTATCCTCTAAAAGCATTGCAATGCTATACGGCTCTTCTCCCGAAGAGCAGGCAGCACTCCAAACACGAAATGGATTTGACAGGGGTTCAACATTTAGAATATGTGACTTCATAAATTCAAAATGAATTGGCTCTCTGAAAAAACTTGTTTCATTCGTAGTCAAGAGGTCAATGAATATTTGCCTCTCTTCCTGATTTTTAGAATCTAATAAAATTTTGGAATATTCTTCATAAGAATTGATTTCGTAATATCTTAGCCTTGTGGCAAGGCGATTACTAATGAGAGGTCTTTTAGAATCCCCCATGCTCAATCCGGCAAGTTCAAAAATTAGCTTCTGAAAAAAATGAAAATCTTTATCCTTAAGAACAGGAATTTCCATACTGCTAAATTAAATACTCTTTGCTTCCAGACTTACCTGTTCTTCTATCGAAGAAAGTTCAGTAACTGATAGAACTCGATTAACATTTAATAAGATTACAAATTGATTTTCCAATTTTCCAATCCCTTGAATAAACTCTGTCCTAATCTTAGAACCAAAACTAGGTGCTGGCTCAATTGATTGCGATGGTATATCGATTACTTCATTTACTGCATCGACCAAAATCCCAATATCAATTGATTCCTCCTCATGCTCTACTTCTACAATGATTACACAACTCCGCTTTGAAATAATACTCTTTTCTCTTCCAAAGCGAACCGGCAAATCAATAATAGGCACTACATTTCCCCGTAAATTGATAACCCCCTTTACATAATCTGGCATCATTGGAATAGAGGTTACACTTGCGTATTCCTTAATCTCTTTGATACGAAGGATTCCTATACCGAATACTTCCGTACCCGATAAAAAAGTTAAGTATTGACTTTCTTCTATACTCGATTTTTTCATTTTTATTCTCTAAAACTTTTCGAAGTCATCGCTAGTTTCTAATCGAGTTACAGTTTTTTGTATTTGTTTAGGCGAACTAGATAAAGGCGTTGTTTTCTTAGAAGTAACGACTTTCGATTTAGTGCTGTTAGCCTCTTGCTCGGTTTTGAAAAAAGTCATAGCAAGTCGAAGAGCCTCGGCCTGCCCTGTTAATTCTTCAGAAGTAGATGCTAACTCTTCAGAAGCAGAGGCATTTTGCTGAGTAACGGAATCGAGTTGCGTGATAGCTTTATTTATTTGTCCAACTCCTGATGCTTGTTCTGATGAACTTGCAGCTATTTCTTGCACTAAATCAGCTGTCTTATGAATCGATGGAACAATATCACCAATTAATTTTCCAGCTGTCTCTGCAATTTGAACACTTGACGAAGCTAAATCGGAAATCTCATTCGCTGCAACTTGACTTCTTTCTGCCAATTTTCTCACCTCTGAGGCTACTACTGCGAAGCCCTTTCCATGCTCACCCGCTCTTGCTGCTTCTATTGCAGCATTGAGTGCTAATAAGTTGGTCTGGTATGCGATGTCTTCCACTATTCCAATCTTCTGCGCAATTTGCTTCATTGCTTTTACAGTTTCTAAAACTGAAGTTCCACCTTGCACTGCATCTGTAGCTGCCTTAGTTGCGATAGAATTTGTCTGTTTGGCATTATCCGCATTTTGATTTATATTTGCATTCATCTGCTCAAGAGAAGCACTCGTTTCTTCTACGCTTGCTGCCTGCTCACTCGAAGATTGACTTAAGCTCTGCGCTGTAGAGCTTACCTCTTCTGCTGCACTGACCAGTGCATCTGTACTACTTCTAACTTCATTTATAATCTGAGTTAGTTTCTCAACAGTATTATTAGAGTAGTCCTTTAATCGTCCAAAGGTTCCTTCATAATCATTTGTGATGCGCTCGGTTAAATCACCATTAGCCAATGCTCCTAATACTCGCACAACTTCCTCAAGACCAACGGAGCTAATCTCCATTAGCTTATTGATTCCTTCACTTAAGTTTTTATAAAAACCCTCTTTTCCATCTATTGCAATTCTCTTTGTAAAATCTCCTTTAACGGCTCCATTCACAATATCATCGATTTCTCTTTGGATATGCAATTGGCTTGTTATATCGTTCCATTCCACAACACTACCGAGTTTTTCCCCTTTATCATTAATGACTGGATTGGCGGCTAACGTAAAGGATCTACCTCCTATTTGTATGGTTGCATTGTGAGTCGTTGACATAGAGCCAAGAATTTGTCTTTGATGAGATGGATTTTTATGGAAGGAATCAATATTCAATCCTAAAATATTTGAAGCATTAAACCCTTGAAATTGTTTCCTGATATCTGATTCTGCTCTTTGAAACATTCCGTAAATGGCTTTATTCATGTAGACAATTTTCATATCTTTGTCAGCCATCATAACGTTAGTTGCAACATTATCGAGAGCAACTCGAATTTGTAAATTTTCATTCATAGTTTTTTCCAATTCTTGTTTTGCAATTAATTCAGATGTAATGTCTTTCCACTCAACAACACTACCTAGTCTTTCACCTTTGTCATTTATAACAGGGTTTGCGGCTAATGTAAATGTTCTGCCACCAATTTGAATAGATGCATTATGACTGGAAGTAAAATTACCCAAAATTTGTTTTTGATGCAATGGATTTTTATGGAATATATCTATGTTAATTCCCATGATATTATTCGCATTAAAACTAGGAAATTGCTTTCTAATGTCAGACTCTGCATTTTGAAACATTGTCTTGATGGCTTTGTTCATGTATACAACATTACGATCATTATCAGCCATCATGACGTTAGTCGTAACATTATCCAATGCAACTCGAATTTGCAGATTTTCTTTCATTGCCTTGTCTAATTCTTCTTTTGCAGCTTTATCTGCCGTTACATCATACCATTCAACCGATGTCCCGAATCGAACACCTTTCTCGTCGATAATAGGATTTGCAAATAAATTGAAACTTCTTCCTCCAATTTCAATAGATGATTTAAATTCGGAATTTAAATTGGCGAGAATGCCTTTTTGATGTGCCGGGTTTCTATGAAAATTATCTATATTAGAGCCCATAATGTTTGCAAGATTAAAATTAGGAAATTGTTTCCTGATATCCGCTTCAGCATTTGCAAACATCTTCTTGATGGATCTATTCATGTATGTAACGTTACGATCATTATCCGCCATCATTACATTTGTGCTTGTGCATTCGAGTGCAACTCTAAACTTTAGATTTTCGATATTAGACAATTCCATTTTCTTAATAATATTTTTTACAAAAAACCAGCCTATAAAGATAATTAATACTAAACCTAAATTTAAGCTCACTAGAAAAATTTTGCTAAACTGAATGCTATCTCTATTCTTCTGTTGATTTTTTTGAGTTACACTATCGAGACCTTTAAGCAACTCATCAAACGAATCCATATATGTTTTTAGTTTTGGATTTAAATCATTGCGATATTTTGCAGCGGCTTCTTTAGTTTGCCCCTTTTCGACAATCATATCACGGATTTCTGTGAAGCTTGCTACATATGCTTTTCTATTTTCAACTACTTTAGCTAATCTTTCTTTGTTTTCTGGATAAATAATTAGCGATTTTAGAATTTCTAGTTTCTTATCAATGACTTCTTTGTTTTTAGAAACTCTCTCTGCAATTTGATCATTGCTACTTTTGTCTGTAACGAAAAAATATTCTGCTGTAGCAATCGCATTATCTCTGGCTGCGTTCATAGCCTCTTTTGCCGAAGAAAGTTTTACTAAATCCTCTTCAATTAATTTATTATTCAAATTTCCTAAATCATCAATTTGAAAATAAACTACTGTAGTAATTATAAGCAATAATGACGCAAAAGCTATTGTTATTGCTGTAAATTTTGTTTCTAATTTGCCTTGATTAAACATAAAACTTCTCCCGAACACACTCTCGATAATATTTATTTCTATATTTTTATTTTCAATTCTAATTATTTATTTCATTTGATACTTTTTCTAGATAACTATTAATTAACTACATCATCGATTAAAATTTCATCAAAAGAAGAAAGCTCTGCAACTGAAAGAACTCGATTTATATTTAATATGATTACAAATTGATTTTCAAGTTTTCCAATGCCTTGGATAAACTCGGCTCTAATCTTCGCGCCAAAACTAGGAGCCATTTCGATTGCGCCGGCAGGAATATCAATTACTTCGTTCACTGCATCAACTAAAATTCCTATATCAATTGATTCTTCTTCATTCTCGACTTCAACTATAATAACACAACTTCTTTTAGATATTACACTTTTTTCCCTTCCTAATCGAACAGGTAGATCAATAATTGGAACTATATTTCCTCTTAAATTAATCACTCCTTTTATATAATCTGGCATCATTGGAATTGTGGTTACACTTACGTATTCTTTTATTTCTTTTATACGTAAAATTCCAATTCCAAATACTTCGATGCCAGATTGGAACGTTAGGTATTGACTTTCTTCAATGGTAGATTGATTCATTCGTTTCCCTAAAATTGCTCGAAGTCCTTTGCTTTATTGATTGAATAGGTTGCTTTTTCTTTCTTTGTAATTACAGATTCTTTTGCATACGGCATTTGCTTTTTAATTGGATGCGAATACTTTTGATGCATTGTTTCATTTGAATTTGTGTCCGTTTTAAAGAAAGTCATGGCAAGACGAAGTGCTTCGGCTTGTCCTGTTAACTCTTCTGAAGTGGATGCTAATTCTTCTGACGCAGAAGCATTTTGCTGAGTGACCGAATCTAGTTGGGCAATTGCTTTATTAATCTGACCTACGCCTGACGCTTGTTCAGATGAGCTTGCAGCAATTTCTTGCACTAAGTCCGCCGTTTTATGAATAGAAGGAACAATGTCACTAATTAGCTTACCTGTAGCCTCTGCTATTTGAACACTCGACGATGCTAAATCTGAAATTTCATTCGCAGCAACCTGGCTTCTCTCTGCTAATTTTCTTACTTCTGAGGCTACTACCGCGAAACCTTTCCCATGCTCACCGGCTCTTGCCGCTTCTATGGCAGCATTAAGTGCCAAAAGATTTGTTTGGTATGCAATATCTTCAACGATTCCAATCTTTTGCGCAATTTGCTTCATTGCATTAACAGTTTCTAATACAGAAGTTCCACCCTGCACTGCATCTTTTGCAGCTTTTGTTGCAATTGCATTTGTTTGTTTGGCATTATCCGCATTTTGATTTATATTAGAATTCATTTGCTCAAGAGAAGCGCTTGTTTCTTCTACACTAGCAGCCTGTTGACTTGATGATTGACTTAGACTTTGGGCAGTCGAACTTACCTCTTCCGCTGCACTCACAACTGCTTCAGTGCTGCTACTTACTTCATCAATAATTCCTTTTAACGTCTCTACGGTATTATTAAACGAATCTTTTAACTTTGCAAATCCTCCTTCATAATGATTGATGATTTTTTGAGTTAAATCTCCCTTTTCCAAAGCTGCTAATGCTGGAATTAAATCAGCTACTATTCTTGCAGTTTCATTCGCTAATAATTTTTGCTCTGTAATGACAGTCGCAAATTTAATTATTTTATATGGGCGATTGTTTAGATCGAGTATTGGACTATAAGTTGCCTGTAGCCAGATTTCTTTTCTTCCTTTTCCAAGACGTTTGTATTCGGCTACTTGGTATTCTCCGCGATTTAATGCCGCCCAGAATTTTTTATATTCCTCCGAATCAGCAAAACTTGGCTCTACAAACAAACGATGGTGTTGGTCTTTTATCTCGTCTAACGTATATCCCATGCCCGCTAAAAAGTTATCATTTGCATTTAAAATAGTCCCATCCATTCTAAATTCAATGATTGCTTGGGATTTATTTATTGCAGTAATCTGTCCTTCAAATTCAGCATTCTTTAATTTTTGGTCAGTAACAACCGTGGCAAATTTAATTACCTTAAATGGCTTTCCATTTAAATCTAAAATTGGATTATAAGTTGCCTGTAGCCAGACTTGTTTTGCACCTTTACCAATTCGCTTAAATTCTCCAGACTGGAATTCTCCTCGATTTAGAGCTTCCCAAAATTTTCTATAATCATCTTTGTTTAAAGCATCATTTTCTACAAACATTCTATGATGTTGTCCTTGTATTTCGCTTAACGTGTATCCCATACTTTGGAGAAAATTTTCATTTGCTGTCAGGATAGTTCCATCCACGCTAAACTCAATTACTGCTTGAGCCTTTTTAATAGCTGCAATTTGTCCTTCGTATTCAAGATTTTTTAATTTCTGATCAGTAACTACAGTAGCAAACTTAATAACCTTAAACGGCTTTCCAGTTAAATCGAGAATTGGATTGTAAGTTGCCTGTAACCAAATTTCTTTTCCGCCTTTTCCAATTCTTTTATATTCAGCAGTTTGATATTCACCACGATTTAGTTTTGCCCAAAATTGCTTATAGTCCTCGCTAAACGAATAATCCTTTTCGACAAACATCCTATGATGTTGTCCTTTTATTTCAGCGAGAGAATAACCCATATTAGCCAGAAAATTATCATTCGCATTTAAAATTGTTCCATCCATATTAAATTCAATGACTGCCTGTGCTTTTTTTATTGCGGATATTTGTCCTTCAAATTCTATATTCTTTAATTTTTGATCCGTGATCACCGTAGCAAATTTTACAACCCGATTCACTTTCCCATTTATATCAAAAATTGGATTATAAGTAGCCTGTAACCACACAATTCGATCGGCTTTTCCTTTTCGTTTATATTCTGCTTTTTGAAATTCTCCACGAGATAATGCCAACCAAAAATCTCTATATTCATTACTATTGGCATAATCAGAATCAACAAAGATTCGATGATGTTGTCCCTGAATTTCCGACAAAGTATAACCCATTGTACTTAAGAAATTATCATTTGCAGTTATAATTGTTCCATCCAGATTAAATTCAATGATAGCCTGTGATTTATTAATCGCGGATGCGTTAGATGCTAGATGAAATATAGTCTTAGATAGAGTTTCAAATTCGTCCTTTGAAGGTAAATCTAAGCCAGGAATTATTTCTCTTATATTTAATTTTTTAATTACACTACTGGAAGATTGGATAATGTAAACAATTCCACCTAAAAGAAAAATTAATACGAGCGTAGATCCAATTCCAGTAAGCAAATGAATTTGAATTATATTCTTCTTTCCTTCATTAAAATCTAAAATAGCTTTTTTACTATTTTCTTTTATCAAAGTATCCAAAGAAGAATCCAATTTATCTATTGATTCAGCATAAGAAGAAGATAAAGGACGTAGAGACTGTGAATATGCCTGGTCTGCTGCCACAAGCTTAGAACTTAAAACAAGATCTTTTACAACATCGATTTGTTTGAAATATTTTTCAAATCCCTCTCGAATTTTTAGTATCGAATCTTTTTCTAGTAACTCATCTAGTTCATCTATTAGTTTTGCGGACTTATACTTATTAGCCTCAATTCGAGAAGCAGTTATTTTTAGCTTTGCTTCCTCCTGTGGAATAAATAATTCTGCACTAGCTGCAGCAGTGTCTTTTGTAATTGACTTGAGGTCTTTTATTAAAATTATTTTTTTGTATTCCAGAGAAATAAACCGATCAAAATCTTTTTCATAGATTGTAATTTGGTTTTTTGTGTAGAAAAAAGAAATAATTAATCCAAAAACAACCATCAAGAAAACAAAGGCTAATTTTCCTTTGATAGAGACATTTTTTAATAACATTAATTTTCTCCAATCCTAATTTGAATGCTATGCGATTTTAACATTTGTAAGATTTAATGATACAATTTTTCTTTCAACTTCTTCTACTCGTTTGAATAAAGAAGGGATATCTATGATTAGCCCCACCTCACCGCTTCCAAGAATTGTAGAGCCACTGATTCCGCGTAATTTTTCAAATACTTTTCCAAGTGGTTTTATTACAGTCTGAATCTCTCCGTGCAGAGTCCCAATCAATAGTCCTGCATGCTTGCCTGCATACTGAATAACTAAAATATTTTTTCTTGCATTTTGTTCTTCTTCCGTCTGAAAAAATTCGCTTAATCGTATAAATGGAAGAACTTCCCCTCTGAGGTTAATATAGTTTTTCCCGCCATTGTTTCCAACTATCTCTTCTTTAAATTCAAGACATTCCACTACCAGATCTAATGGAACTACATAAAACGAATGGCCAACTTTAAATAAGAATCCATCTATAATTGCTAAGGTCAAAGGAAAGCGAACTTTAAATGTTGTCCCTTTATCTTTTTCAGTAAATACCTGGACACTACCGCGAAGAGCATCTATGTTTTTTTCTACTACATCTAAACCGACACCCCGTCCAGAAATATTTGTAATTTTATCGGCTGTTGAAAATCCAGCTTTAAAAATCAATCTATATGTTTCTGCATCTGATAATTGTTTATCAGCTGAAACTAAACCTTTTTCAATTGCTTTTGCTAAAATCTTTTCCCTATTTAAACCCTTTCCATCATCCTTTACTTCAATGACAATACTTCCTGTCTCATGAAATGCATTCAATAAAAGCTGACCAATTGCAGGTTTGCCCTTAGCCACCCTTTCTTCTTTCGATTCAATTCCATGGTCTATAGCATTTCGAATTAAGTGCATTAAAGGATCGTTAATTTTTTCAACAACAGTTTTATCCAATTCAGTTTCTCCGCCGGAAATTGTTAACTGAATTTCCTTACCCATCTCATGTCCAATTTCTCGAACAGTCCTTTGAAAGCGGTTAAATGTTTCCCCGATCTGAACCATTCTAATTTTAAGGGCAGTCTCCCTGATTTCACTAATTAAATGATTCATAAAATAAGCAGATTCAGATAATTCGGGATCTGATCTTTTTTGCGATAATTGATTGATATTTGCACCACCAATAACTAACTCACCAACAAGGTTAATTAAATGGTCTAACTTTCCAGAATCAATGCGGATAATTTTACTTTCCCGCGAAGAAATCTCTTTAACTGACTTTGTTATTTTTTCATCTTTAGTTTGTTCCGGACTATATACTTCAATGTCATTAGAAATTTTTTCTTGAATATTTAATTCTTCTTGTGGATTATCTTGATTACCCTCGACTTCTACCGACCTTGCCTGGTTTCGTTTCCATTGATTTAATTGTTTTAACTCTTCTTTAGAGATTGTGTCCATCTCCATTAAAATTCTAAGAAGCCCACGAACTTTAAAATCTGGATTTGTAAGAAAATCTAAAATTTCTTGATTTGTTCTAGTTGGTGGTAGGATACTAATCGCACAATCATATTCAACAAACTCAAATGCTTGCAAAATAAAACTTATTTCTTTATCCGATTTATATTCAATTTCGAAACCTGTAAAACAACTTTCGGAATCGATTTCATGCAATTCTGGAATGAGTGATGTAATAGTTACAAGATGAATTATTTCCCCATCTTTATTTAAATATTTCAAAACAGAAAATGGCTCGAGTCCATCTCGAAAAGTATTCGGTTTAAATCGTAGAGAAATATGCCAGTGTTTTAATGTTTCCCCAACTTGAATTGAACTGGGGAGAATATTTTTTTTCTCTACTTCTTCTTCCTTTTTTTCAAATTCAACATTTGCTTTGGAAAGAAACTGATTAAGCTTGACTAATAATTCCGCCTGAATTGATTTTATACTGTCTTCCAGCTTACGATCATTAGCCGCGTATTCAATTAAATCAGAAATATGGTCTCTACAATCTAACAGTAGAGTAATCAGTTGTTTTCCTAAAATTATTTCTTTTTCCCTAACTTTATCAAGAAGACTTTCTACAACGTGAGTAAAATTTACCGTCTCTTCGTATCCAAATATTCCTGCCGACCCCTTTATTGTATGTATGGAGCGGAATAATTCATGAATTTTATCATCTGTGACAGGATTTAATTCTAAAAATAAAAGAATGCTTTCCATTTTTTGAAGAATCTCACTCGATTCTGAAATAAATAATTCTTTTACTTCTTCCAAGTCAGCGTTCATGTTGAATGCACCTTCTTCTTTTGAGTTCCGTATTTAAAGGAGTATTTTTTTCGCTCTTCAGGGGTTAATATTATTTTATCTCCAAAAAAACTAACCAAGCCATATAAATCGAGAATAGCAATTACGCAATTTGGATGGGAAATTATTTTGATTTTTTTATTATTTTTTTTTGCTGTATTCTTTACTGAAATAAATAATTGAATCGCTGCTGTATCGAAGTCATTTACTTTCTCTAAATCTATTAGTATATTTTGATTTGCCTCTAATACTTGCAAAAGTGAATCTTTTAACTTTGAAACATTGTAAATAGTGCATTCACCAATAAGGTTCACTTTACAGTGATTGTTCTGATTACTAATTTTTATTTCTAGGCTCATACATTAAGGAATTAATTTGGAAATTGCACTTAATAGCTGCTCTGGTGCGAAAGGTTTCACAAGCCATGCTTTTGCCCCAGCTTCCATTCCCTTTTTTTTCTTTTCTTCTTGGGATTCAGTTGTTAACATAATTATTGGAATAAATCGATTATTTTCATCTGCCCTAACTTTTGAAACAAAAGTTAGTCCATCCATATTTGGCATATTTACATCACAAACAATTAGGTTTGGTTTTACTGTGGGTAATTTACTTAGCGCATCCATTCCATCGACGGCTTCGACAACTTCATACCCAGCATGTTTTAGATTCATGGACACGACTTTGCGAAACACAGCAGAATCATCTATAATTAAAATCTTTTTGGACAACCTTAACTCCTCTCTAATTTTATTGGTAAAAATATTTCCGCAAGTACACAGTTTGTTCTTCTTTTTCCGGTATGGTCTACTGCATTATGAATAAAAAACATTCCATTGTGTTTATTAATTATAAAGTCGACCACAGTAAGTCCCAAACCAAGACTAAATTTTTCGACGGCTAAAATATCCTCCACCGGTGGATGAATCCTGAAAAAGGGCTCTAATACTAATTTTTCTTTTTCGGGTGGAATTCCGCCATAGGATTGCTCATCAATTTCATTTTTAAATGTAATACAAAAATAAGTTCCTGTCACATGGGCAAATATATCGATTCTACTTGATCTTACAGAGTATTTGTATGCGTTAATTAAAAGCTCTTCAAACACCAATTTCATTTTTTCGAGATCGATTTCAATTTTACTAGTAGTGTGAATTGTTGGATAGGCAACTGTAATGTCTTTATTAGCCATAAAAGGAATTATCTCTTTTAGATAAGATGGAAAATCTTTAATAATTGTATTGGCAGAATTTTCCGTAATCACAAACTGCTGCTCCATTAATTCTACAACTGTTCCCAATCCCTGTAGCACTCGCCTACTGTATTCGTTGTTTTCATAAAGTGTATCTAAAATTTCTTTATTCACTACATATGTATCACCCTGATCGACCATATCCATTTTCAACATATCTAATAAAGAAATCGTTACTCCAACTCCTCCTCCCTGTGATAAAGAAGTAGTTAAATTAAAAATTGAATTCTTTTGGTAGGAGTCTTTTCCAGTAACTCTTAAAGTCTCTTTGTAATTAAGCCATTCCAATTGCCCCCTGAGCTTAATACTTTCATTTAGAGTGAGTTCTGCTTCTAAGTCTTTTAAATACTTATATTCAAGTGCCTTTGCCATAGAATGTCTAAACAAATCCAAGTCTATTGGTTTTACAACGTAATCAAAAACACCGAGTCTCATAACTTCAATAATTGTGTCAGCAGCATCTAGTGCGGACTGAATGATAACTACAGCATGTGGATCTATAATTTTTAATTCTTCTATAAAGGTCTTACCGTCCATTACCGGTAACATTAAATCCACAATGAAAACAGAGAATTTTCTTGTTTTTGCAAAATCAAGAGCTATTTGACCATTTCCTGCAGTTTCAGTAGCTATGCCTAGCTGGTTGCAAATACTCTGTAATAATACTTGATTTTCTTTTTTGTCTTCTACAATGAGAACAGGATATCGTGGAATTTTTATGTTTTCGTTCATTTCTCTAAGCTTTGGTCCAAAAATCAATAAGGCAATTTGATTTCACATTTGTATAGAGCCCGAATACTTGAAACACATTCTTTTCTTTAAGCGGGAAAAAAGTAATTATTGTAGAATTAATATTCAAAACTAGCTTCTTGACTTTGGTAAGGTTTCATAAATTAAAAGAAAGTCAATAAATTTTTCAAAGAATTACTTTCTAATTGTTTTCATATAATCCAATTTTTAATTTAGCAATTGTGCCTTTATCTTTTTCACTTTCTAACCAAAATTCCCCTTGATCTATATCAACTAATTTTTTAACCAAGGCTAATCCTAAGCCCAATCCAGATTGCTCGGAAACTTCTCTTTCAAATTGAACAAAGGATTCAATTCGTTGAATTTCTTCCAGGGACATTCCTCTCCCAAAGTCTTGAATTGTTAAATAATAATAATTGTCTTTTATAAAACCATTAATTATAATTTTAGTCTTCATCCTGGAAAACTTCATTGCATTGTTTAAAATCTCTTCTAGAATTTTATTTAATCCTTTTTTTGAGAAAAATAAATTCGCATTTTCAATTTTGAGTTCTAAATCATTTTCCCTATTTTCACTTTTTGCAAATTGAAAAAGTAGTTCTGGAATTTCTTTGCTTATATTTTGATAAATCTCATTCTTAATTCTATCCCTATGTTCTGAAGTTTTTTGTTTTATTGATAGTTCGGTGAAGAGCACATAATTCTTTGTTATTCGCAAAAGTTTTTCTCCAGCATCATGAATATAGAAAGCATAATCATGAATATCCTCTTTCGATAAAAATTCTTCCTCATTGCATCCATCCAATAATAGCTGAGAAAAACCAAGCACTGCATTTAAAGGAGTCAAAAATTCGTGAGGAACGGATCGAATTAAATTAAATTTCAACTCTTCCATTGATTTTTTAGCAGCCTTACTTTTTTGTATTCTATTTTTTACAGCTTCTAAAAGTTCTGTATTTATAAATGGCTTTGTAATATAATCATCTGCTCCAAGCACCATACCTGATCTTATATGCAACCTTTCGGATAATGCTGATAAAAAAATAAATGGAATCACTGAAAGCAAGGGCTCGGAACGAATACTCTTATAAACTTGAAATCCATCCATTTCTGGCATCATAATATCTGATACAATAATATCCGGCACAATTTCAAAAGCTTTTTCTAATCCCTTCTTTCCATTTTCTGAGGCAAATACTAAATAGCCTTCATTTGTAAATAATTCAATCAGATTCTCTCTTATTAGCTCATCATCTTCTATGATTAATATTTTATCCATTCTTACTTCCTAATAATTCATTGGTAATCTAATATAAAAATTAGTGCCATTTTCAGGTGAACTAGTAAAATGAACTTGACCCTTGTGCAGTTCTACAAAATTTTTTACTATATTTAATCCAAGGCCAGTGCCGGAAATATTTCCGACATTGCTTCCTCTATAAAAGGATTCAAAAATTTTTGCCTGGTCTTCAATTGGAATTCCAACGCCGTTATCTCTGATAATAAATTCAATATAATTATCATTGAGTAATACTTCTATATTGATTGGAGTATTGCTATGGGAATATTTTACGGAATTGCTAAGTAAATTTTCTAAAATATGTGTAAGTAAATTAGCATCCAGTTTAAAGAAATTGTTTTCTCTTTCAGGAAAAATTAGTAAAAATTTATAATTTGGATAAGTAATTTCAAACTTTAACTTCAGATTCTCCATAAAGTCTTTTAAATTAAACAAGGCAGGTTGAAATGCTACGCTAGAAGACTCAGATTTACTTATGCTAAGAACTCCTTCCATTAACTTATTCAAACTTAACGTTGCATCTTTGATTCGATTGTAATGCTTATCCCTTTCTGTTTTTCCGTAACTTTCCCCATACTCTTCTAACATTTGTGTAGACATAGAAATGGTAGTCATTGGTGTTCTAAATTCATGCGAGACTAACGTTATAAATTTTGATTTCAGTTCATTTAATTCTTTTTCTTTTTCAAGAGCAATTCTAAGTTTATCTTCTGTAATAATTCTTTGTAAAACTTCTTCCTTTAATTCTTTTGTTCTCTCACTTACTCTATCTTCTAAACTTCGATTTAAATCTATTAGACTTTTATTTACTCTTCTTATCTCTGTCATATCCATTATTATAAAGCATACACTCGTTATCCTCTCCTTTTTATCACGAATCGGAATATAACTAAATTGAAACCATTCGATTTCTCCATTCTTGTTTAAAAACTGGGATTCATAATGAATTGGAACTCCATTTAGCGCATAATTAAATTTTTCCGTAAAAACGGATGTGTCTTCCAAAGGCAAAAATTCTAGAATAGAATAACGATCAAATATACTTCTATCAAATCTTGAAATTAAAAATTCCTTTGCATTTTTGTTAAGGTATTCTATTTTATAATCCGTATCCAAAAAGAAATAATACTCCCTTGTATTTTCCAAAATTGCTTTTAAGCGAATTTCTTCTCTCTGGTATTTTTCTTCTTTCTTTCGAATATTACTAATATCTGTTGCATATCCGACTAGCTCTTTCTCGTCGGAAAGACTATTTGCTAAAATAAAAATTGTATCGCTATACCATTTCCATTCTCCGTTTCTTTTTTTTATTCTATATTCAAACGTAGTAAATTTTTTTTCTCTACCGGCTAAGACTGCTTCGATATGCGATATATACCCACTTTGATCGGCAGGATAAATTTTTTCTAAAAACTCTTCAAGAGAGACTTTATCATTTTCTATTTTACCATGTCCAAGCAGTTCATAAGTTTTGGGGTTTAAAAACTGAATTTCTTTTTTTTTTTATATTAAATAAATACACAATGCTCTGCGTAGAATTTAAAATTGAGTTAAATATTAAGATTTGTTTTTCTTGATCCATCTTTTTTTTAAAATATAGCGATAGTAAACTATATATCCAAATTCTTTCATAGGGTAAAGTAGTTTTGAATAAAATTTTCTTTGATCTTCCATCATTTTTATACGCTCTCAAACCTCATCTTTGTATTGATCCTTCTTCAAACCATTCATTTCATTTTCCTTCTTTTCTACAGAAATGGTATTTCTTCTGATGGGCATTCTTTCATAATCTATTTCTCTATACCCAAAAAACTTCTTTTTCCCTAGACTAGCTTCTAAATCATTGAATTTAGTTCTCGGTTTTTTTAAAAAATGAAAGAAATTTACATTCGAAAAATGCGCTATGAAGAAGCAAAATACAAATTAGAGCGTGAGCTACAAGATGCATTTATGGAAGGAGAAACTTTAGTAAGTGTTGTTCATGGAATTGGAGAGGGGAAACTTAAACAACTCACACTAGATGTGGCAAATAGTTACGATTTTCTAAAAATCGTAAATACAGAAGCCTTCATTGCACCTAACCCGGGAATTACTAAAATCGAAATTATGGGAATTGACAAACAGGATTTAAAAAGATATAAAAAATGAAAGATACAAAATTAGAAATCTTAGATGTAACTCTTAGAGACGGGGAACAAACCCAGGGAGTAGTTTTTTCTTCTCAGGAAAAATTAAACATCGCAAAATTCCTTTTGCTAAACACAAAAGTAGACAGAGTTGAAGTAGCCTCCGCCCGAGTTTCAAGGGGAGAAAAGGAAACAGTTCGAACGATTATGAATTGGGCAGAAAAAGAAAACCTGTCTGATCGAATTGAAATTCTTGGCTTCGTTGATAAAAATGCTAGTGTTGACTGGATTTTAGAATCCGGTGCTCGAACCCTTAACCTACTAACCAAAGGATCAGAAAAACATCTTATTCATCAATTAAAAAAAACAGCCGAAGAACATCTTGATGATATAAAGGCGACTATCGATTATGCGATTTCTAAATCGATTCAAGTAAATGTATACATGGAAGATTGGTCGAATGGATTTTTAAATTCACCGGACTATGTTTCCAAAATGGCAAAAGCTATTTCTAAATTTCCAATCCAGAGACTTTTTCTACCCGATACCTTAGGCGTATTATCACCGGATGAAACCACAAAAGCCATTTCGTTTATGAAAAATATTCTCCCCACTACTAAAATTGAATTCCATGGTCATAATGATTATGATTTGTCTGTAGCAAATTGTCTCGCAGCGGTTAATGCGGGAGTATCCGGACTTCATGTTTCAGTCAATGGACTTGGGGAAAGAGCCGGTAACTCACCTCTCGAAGCAGTCATAACTGCCGTGCATGATAAGCTTGGAATTAAAACAAATATTATAGAATCTGAAATAACAGCCCTTAGCCGCTTAGTGGAAGTTTTTAGTGGAAAAAGAATTTCTGACAATAGACCGATTGTTGGTCAAGATGTGTTTACACAAACAGCCGGCGTTCATGCAGACGGTGATAAAAAAGGAAACTTGTATGCGAATGCAATTCTTCCAGAAAGATTTGGACGTAAGAGAAGTTATGCGCTGGGAAAATTAGCCGGTAAGGCAAGTATTTCTGAAAACTTAAAACAACTTGGTTTGGTTTTAAGCCAGGAACTAGAAAAGAAAATCTTAGATAAAGTTATCGAAATGGGAGACCAGGGAATCATTGTTTCGACTGAAGATTTACCATTTCTAATTGCAAATCTTTCAGGAGAAGACTTAAGCACAACGTTTCAAATTCAAAGCTGTGAAGTAATATCCGGAAAATCAATTTCACCGTCCGCAAAATTAAAAGTAAAATATAAATCCAAAGATTATTTTGCCGAAGGAAAAGGCGATGGGGGTTATGATGCATTTATGGATGCTCTTAGAAAAATTGCGCATGCGAATAACTTCGAATTGCCAGAACTGTTAGATTACCAGGTAAGGATTCCGCCGGGTGGGAAGACTTCTGCACTGGTAGAAACAATTATTACATGGTCAGGAAATATGCAAAGCAATCAAACCAATACATTTAGAACTATCGGTCTTGACTCGGATCAAATCTCCGCTGCCATTTTAGCAACAGAAAAAATGCTAAACTTGATATTGAAATGAGCGGAAAACTTCTAATAGCCGGTCTCGGAAATCCGGGTGATAAATACAATGGGACAAGGCATAGCATTGGCTTTGCAGTCATAGACAAATTAGCAGACAAACTGGGAACAAGTTTTAATTCTGATAAAAAATGTCCCAGCGCAGAAGCTTCATTAGACTTAAAAAAAATAATTCTAATTAAACCTTATGAATTTATGAACTTATCGGGAAATGGAGTTTCTCTTTTTATGAGGAAAAACGGAATTGCCCCTTCTCAACTATTAGTCATTCACGACGAAATAGATTTCGAATTTGCAAAATGTAAAATGAAAATCGGTGGAGGGCATGCAGGTCACAATGGATTAAGAGATATCATTGCTAAAATTGGAACTGCTGATTTTCATCGTTTACGTGTTGGCGTCGCTAAACCAACCGACGGACGCCCTGTAGCAGATTATGTTCTAAGTAAATTTTTACCGGAAGAAAAAGCCAGGCTGAATGAAATATACGATCTTTGCTTACAAAAAATTCAAGACTGGATTAAACTATCATGAACCACAAAATATATATAAGAGTTCCAGGAACGTCAGCCAATTTAGGTCCGGGCTTTGATCTTTTAGGAATGGCACTCAAAATATACAACGAATTCTTTTTTACTATCGACTCCAATTCAAACTACACCACCTTGCGTGTTGATAACACACCGCTTCCCTTTGCGGGTAAAGAGGATTTGCTTCAAATCGGCTATAAAAAATATTATGAATTATTTTTACCTAAAATAAATCCAATCCCTTACAATGTAAAAATGGATTTAAATCTTCCATTTAAAGGTGGTCTGGGATCTAGTGCTAGTGCGCTTACTGCTGGTTTTGCGCTCGCTAATTTTTTACACAAAAAACATTTCGCAAAGAAAAATCCAGTTCCAGTTTTAGATAAAATACTTTATGAACTGGCTATGATGGAAGGACATCCAGACAACACAACCCCTGCTATGCTCGGTGGGTTTGTTTTTTCCTACTTCTATGGAGGAAAAATAGTTTTCTTCAAGGAAAAATTTCCGAATTCAGTTTCTCTTTTTTTATTTATTCCTCAAATTGAAGTCTCAACAAATGATTCCAGGAAAAAACTCCCTGACTCATACCCAGTCGAAGATGTAATTTTTAATATGAGTAGAATCGCTACCTGGCAGCATTTCTTTAAGACAAAAGAATTTTCTTTGCTAGAAAGAGCAGTTGAGGATAAGGTACATACTCCTTACCGCATAAAACCAATTCCGCTTTTACAATCGGTTGGAGATTTTTGCTTAAAATCGGCGGCAACTTTTTCGCTCTCCGGTAGCGGACCTACTATTCTAATATATGTAGAGAAAAAGAATGCTAAAAAGTTTTTAGAGAAATTTCAAATAGAACTTTCTAAAAAAAATAAATCTAATATCGCCTACACAATTCAAAAAATGGATGTTGATCATGCAGGCGTATTAATAAAAGAAACTAAATAAATTTTGGTTAACTTTAATTAGCCTCTACTCGTTCAATTTTACAGGTGTTAATAATAAAGGTAAAACCTCCCGATGGGGAAGGAAGATTTGGATCGTCTGGAGTTTTACTTTCTATATCAGTTTTTAAAACACTGTATTCAATTATAAAGCTAGCATTTGAATCTAGACTTCCACCCATTTTTTTAAATTCACTCAAATCAAATACGAACTTTTTATACTTACTTGTCATTCGCATTGAATCAGGACTATAAATGAGCTGGTTCGTTTTCTCTATACTAGCCCACAGGCTACCTAAATCTTTTCCGCGGAACAAAAAGGTATTAGCCGCTTTTATTTCCTTTTCAGGTTTGGTTTCCTTTTTATCTTTATCACTAGCTGTTTCATAGGAATCAAATTTTATATCGACTTCCTTTTTGGGGCTAAAATCACTTTGTTCCTTTTGAAGATTAGATTCTTGTGATTTATTTTCTATCTTTGCATCTTTAGAATTTTCTTTGGCATCCACATCTTTTTTTGTGTTTGCCTTTTTCGTTTCCTTCGAAGTTGAAAGCGGTTTACCCCTTTTGGTTTTTCTATTTTTTTCCTGTGCGAAAAGAGAAAAAGAAATAAAAAATATCATTATAGCAATTAAAATAATTCTCATAATAAAAACTTCCAATTACTTAACATGGTATATTTGCACAAAATCAACAGTATTCGCTTCTCCGCCGGGTGTTCCAGATAGTATGACTACCTTGTCTCCCTTGACTACAAATTCTTCGGAAGAAAGTTTTTGCTGCATATAATTGATCATATCCGGAAACTTATCCATAATAGGAATGATAAATGGATATACACCGCGAAGCAAATTCATTTTACGCGCTGTCATTAAAAACGGAGTAAAAGAATAAATGGGAACCTGCGGTCTAAACTGAGAAGCAATTCGTGCAGAGAGTCCACTTCTTGTAAAATTAACTATGGCTCTAGCTCCAATCGAATCAGAAATTTGCTCTGCTGCTGTTCCTAAAGCAACTCTTTCATTTGTTTCCGTTGGTCTATTGGCTCTTCTTTGAGAACCAAGATTTGTATAAATAGTTTCTGCTTCATGAATAATTTTACTCATAATGGAAACAGATTCTAGCGGATACTTACCACTTGCAGATTCTGCGGATAACATCACAGCATCTGTTCCATCTAACACAGCATTGGCCACATCACTTGCCTCAGCTCTAGTCGGGCGCGGATTATCAATCATAGACTCGAGCATTTGAGTAGCGGTAATTACCGGTTTGCCCAAAAGATTCATTTTACGAATCAATTCTTTTTGGATAATTGGAACTCTTTCTGTATCAAGCTCAACACCCATATCACCGCGTGCTATCATAATTCCATCACAAACTTCTACAATTTCATCGATATTTTTTACAGCTTCTGGTCTTTCAATTTTTGCGATAAGACCTGTAAAAGTTCCATGCATATATTGCCTTGCTATTTCTAAATCCGAAGCTCTTCTTACAAAACTAAGCGCAATATAATCAACTCCGAGCGAAAGCGCAAATTTTAAATCATCAACATCTTTTTCTGAAAGTGCAGGCGCAGTTACAGGTGTCCCCGGGAGGTTAATACCCTTGTTATCCTTAATTGTTCCACCTACGATTACTTCTAACAATGCTCTCTCTGCTTCTTTAGAAATTACATTCAGTAGAATTTTCCCGTCATCAATAAGAACTTTATGACCTACTTCGATGTCAGAAATTAAACTTTTATACGTTGTGCTAATTTCTTCTCTTGTTCCTAAAAAATCATTTTTAGTATTGATGTAAATTCTATCTCCCGTGTGAACATCAAACGGTCCATCTTTCATTTTTCCTGTTCTAATTTTTGGCCCCTGTAAATCGGCGAGAATTCCGAGAGGACGACCGGAACGTTGTTCGCATAATCGCAATGTATCAAATACTTTCTTATGACTCGAATGATCGGAATGAGAAAAATTCATTCGCGCAACATCCATTCCCGCATCAATTAAATCGGAAATGGTCTTTTCATTTGCTGAGGCCGGTCCGATTGTGCAGACTATCTTAGTTTTTTTATTCGTAAAGTTCTTATTCATAAACTGTATTTCAGTCACCTTGTAGATTTTGTCACGTTCATTTTTGAAAGAGTCGACATTTTATTTCTTCACTTCAATGAAGCTTCCGTGATCGTATTTAAAATAATGAATTTCTGGTTTTGTATTTTGTCCGTCTTCTGAGGTTATCCATTTTTTCCCTTTTATTTTATCTCCCTTTAACTCAATCTCAGAAATACCCAATTGATAAAGAGTTGAATTCAAAGAAATATATTTACCTTCTTTTAATCCGTAAATCACTGTCTCATCTCCCCCTCTTGTTGGAGTTTTCACAATTAATTCCTTCACTTTATCACCGTCTAAATCTTTATAAAGTATTGGTCGGCTTGTATAAATACTAGAAGATACCGGTTCAAAAATTCCATCTGTTTGCTTGAGGATAATACTGCGAAGTCCGCTCGATTCACTAAAATACGCATCCAAATTTCCAATCTGAGCCGAGGCTATAAAGTAAGATTCTTTTGGAAAATTATCTCCTGAAATTTTGCGAAGACTAAAATTTAAATAATTAAGAAATATTCCCCGTTTTTCAAACTCATTACGCATAATGGTAATTGCATTCATGTCTCCTTTAAATTTTGTATTGGCAACTGTATAATCTGAAAATTTCTCTTCTGTAAAATACATTCCATCTTTTGCGGAAATATAACCCATATAAGGAGAAGTGTCTTCTTCTGATTTTTTCGGTTTTACTTTTTTGATAACGCTGATTTTATCTGCAAAGGTAATTAAATAAACTTGCTCTCCATTTATTACCCTTGATTCAGAAGTATTCAGAAATGCATTTTTTTTTAAAACTTTGATTTTATATTCCTTCCCAAAGATTTCTTTTGTATCATAGTTATATATGGTTGGTTCTTTTGCAGTTAATGCAAAGTATCCTTTCTCGGAAATGTATTTATCTTTGAGTTGAATTTCTGCCTGTTCTTTTGTAACAGGATAATTAATTGAATTGAGTATAAACCCTTTTTTATCTCCAGAGGAAATTTCATACCAACTTCTTTCGGGTCCACCCATTTCCAAATCAATATTATTACTTATAAATGGATCATACTGTGCGCCACTACCTACTATACTAACCATTGTAAATTGATCGATTTCGGAAACTTTTTTTGAATCAAGACTCGGTAATTCATATAAAAAAGCTTTATTGGTTTGAACTATTGCAAACGCCTCTTCTTCTTTATTTGTTTTTTCATTGTTAGTTTTAAACGGATAAAGAGTAAACCAGTCTTTGCCGGCAAATAAATCAACTGAATACACGTATCCTTTTTTTCCATTGAAAGACACTGACGCCCATTGATTGGATTCATCTGACTGTGGATTTATCGTTTCATTGGTAAAAATAATTTTTCCACCGACTGGAATATTTTCAATCTTGGATTTTAAATCAAGCGCGGTTTGATAAAGTGCAATTCCATTTGGATTTGTTACATACGCATAATTTGAATTATCTACTACCTGATCCAAAGGTTTTGTTTCTGTAGCCGATGCGTTTTGAACTGATTCTTTAGATTCATTATTTTTGCATTGTGTGAAATTTAAGGTTACAACAAAGACCAAAAGTAATGTAACTATTTTGTTTTTTACTTGTATCTGATTCATTTTATTCTCCATTTAATTTTTAACTTCTTTAAACAATCCATTCTTGTATTTATATTTTTTTTTGCTAATTTTTTTATTTTTGTAGTCCTTCTCATCTAAATAAAGAAAATTTTCATCTATTTCATATCTGTCAAGAAAATCTCCCGGTAGCGGAATAACTTTGTAAGCCCCATTGATATATCCATAAAAAGCAGGAGTTGTAAAGGCTACCCTTGACATTGATTCATTGTCCATACTCGAAAATATTTCAGGGATTCCGTCCTTATCCAAATCAAAAATTTTTATCTTGCCTCTATCACTAATTTTACCTGCAAATACAGTAAAATTCTCTTTGTCTTTTTTATAAAGAAACATTACAGGCTCTAATTCACCAAATCCGGAAGAGTTTACATAACCTATAAAAAGATTCACTAGCCCATAATAAGTATTTTCTTTTTTCTTTTTACTTGTAAGCAGGTTCTGGTAAGCATTCAGGAAATTGAGAGATGGTATATCTTCATTTTGTGCGAAAGTTTTTTCCAGTAAAGACTTATCTTCATTAAACTTAGAATTCTTTAATGTATAAAGAGTAAATTCTTTCGGTGTAAAATACTTAACATTCTGTTCAGAAATCCAAGCATCAAATGGAGATTCATTAAAATGTTCAGGGGTGATTTGCATTTTCATTTTGCGAGATGGATTACTCATAGAAGTAAAATAATATTTAATACCATTTTTTTCTTGTGATTCAATTACATTAATAAACTCATCTTTTTTTGAAAAACCATTTTTCATATTCTTCTCATTTATTACTTCGCCGCCCGGTTCCTTTAAATAAATAGGAGCGGATACTAGTGCATATCCACTCAATTGTAATTGTTTTTTTTCTGCGACAGATTTTGCTTGTTCTAAAGATTCATAAGAAATCGCTATATCTTTTACGAATCCATTCTTATTATCTTTTGTTTTAACTTCATACCATCTATCTTCACCGTAGCCTTTTATGTTCTCTATTGAAGAGCCTAAAGCTAAGATTTCCACAATGGAAAATTGATTTAAATTTTCTAAAACCCTTGCATCAAAAAATGGTTTTTCTAAAAGAAAATTTTTTTCATGTTTTAGAACAAGATATCTTTTTTCAAGAGGATTTGTAAAAGTTAAAATATCTGAGGAAAGAAAATTTGAATTCAAAATAAATCCATTTCCTTTTTTAGTTTCGATTCTAACCCAATTCTCATCTGAGTGCTTTGAAATAATTAGAAATTCTTCTCCTTTTTCTAGAACGCCTATTTTCCTGTTTATGTCCTTAGATTTATAAATAGGAAGCCCGTTTATATTCACTAAAATTGCCTTATTCTCAGTCTGGCTATCTGCCGTTACTAAAGAGAAAAAGCAAAATAAAAATAGAAATTTTAGAAAATTTGATTTCATAAAAGGCTATAGGAGAAATTACTCTACCTTGACAGAAAACTTAACGAACCGATACACTTGGTAAAGGAAAAAAATTATGAGTTCCCAAAAAATTACCCAAATAATGACCATCTTTTTTATTATTTTTAGCGCATCCTATTGTAGTGCAACCATTCATTTACAGGGCGAAATTCATCACCCTAAAACCTCGGATAATTGGGATTTAACTCTCGAGCATCATAGCCCGAGAAAAAATACCGTTGCCAAAAAATATCCCGTAATTATTTGCCATGGGCTCGTGGGAAATAGAAATTATTTTAAAATCAAAGAAGAAGAGTCTATCGTCTATCGTTTAATTTCCAATGGATATGATGTATGGCTTCTTGATTTACGAGGAAGAAAAGATGCAGGAACACCCTCCCTATTCTTTGGCGATAAAAAATATGACTATAGCTTTGATGATTATGCAATAAAAGATGTTGATGCTGCCATCTCCTATGTTCTCGATAAAACAAAGGCAGAAAAAGTAAATTGGATTGGACATAGCATGGGAGGTATGGTTGTTTATACACGACTTGGAACATTTAAAGAAAATAGAATTGCAAATCTAGTAACGCTTGGCTCTCCATTTTCATTTCCTAATACAACAAAGTATTTGAAAGCAATGTCGTCTAACTTTACTTTTCTACTGCGAGTTCTTCCTGTTATCCCTTCAGCCAATTTAGCACATATGGAGTCGGATTATAAAATTCCACTTCCAAATACACCGATTCGCCTATTTTACTATAAAGAAAACACAGAAAAAGAAGTAGAGCATGCATTAAAAAGTTTAAGCACAAATAACGAAAGTCCAAATGTATTAAAACAATTTGCCGCAGGAATTGAAACCGGAGAAATTCTTTCTCTAGATAGAAATACATCTTATACTGCAAATTTAAAGAATATAAAGGTTCCCGCACTCTTAATAGCTGGAAGAAGAGATCATTTAGGAACACCAATGATTGTAAGATATGTCTATGACAATATTACAAGTAGCGACAAAACAATGTTTGTCGCAGGTCGCGCCGATGGGTTAGCAGAAGATTACGGACATGTTGATCTGGTAATGGGAACCAATTCAGATAAGGATATAAATATCCCGATTACAAATTGGCTAAATGAAAGAAATAAATAATAAGAATGAGTAGGAATTTTATGAATATACTAATACAATTTTTTCAAAATACAATATTTTTGCCTAGTACCGGCAAATCAAAGAACCCACTTGCAATTTTTTTTACAAAGCAAACATTAATAAGAAAGAAATTTTTTAAATTCGAAGTGATAGCTCTAATATTTCTTTTAATATCTTGTGCAACACAGACTCCCAGAAATATTCCAAAGCATAATTTTAGTTCCCTATTACAGGTAAAAGAATTTACACCGAAAGAGCCAAAGTTAATTTCTCCTGTCGTAATCTATGAGCCAATTTTATTAAAAGAATCTGTTTTATTTCGAATAGAGGACAAAAAAGAAAAAGGACTTATCGCTTATTTAAATGATAAAGGTTATACAGTATACCTGATAACGTCAGGCGAAGTAAGTCCAAATTTCAAAAATCATTCCTTAGAATTTGATTCTATTTTAAACCAAATCGCGCAAAAGCATAGAAACCGCGAAGTGATTTTGGGTGGAACTTCTCTCGGTGGACAGGCTGTTTTAGAATACATGACAATTCCATTTGATCTAAATAATTATGCACGTGTTGCAAAAGTATTTTTTATCGGAACGGGAATTGATTATAACTATACTGGAAGCTTTGCCGAAAAGTCCGATCAATTTGGATACGAAGAAAAACTAGTCAGTGAACTTTGTCCTAAGGGAGTTAAAAATCATTTTTGTTATAAATACATTCGTTTAAATAATAGCCTACAAAAAGTGGACAATTCAAAAAAGGAAATGTATTATAATCGAGTTCCAAAGATTGGAAATGATTATATATCCCGTTTTCATTACTCAAAATTACAACTTCCGTATTTATTTATCTATGGAAAATTAGATAGCATTAGCCCAGAAGAATCTATTTATCCTCTATTCCATAAGCTGCGCACTGGCTCAAAAATGGATTCAAGAAATACACTTTACGAAGCGAGTGAGGCTAATGGGCAATCAATTGACTATGACCATGCTGATTTATTTTTATATCCAGATGTAAACAAAGAAGTATATTATAAACTTTATCGCTGGCTCGAAAAATAAAACAAGGAATAAAAAGATGAACTTATCTAAAGAAGAACTAAAAAATACTTTAGAGTCTTACCTAACAAACAGGCTGTCAGGCAAATCAAGTGTAACCGACATGATACCGTTAAGCGGTGGAGCCTGCCAGGATAATTACCTCCTCGATCTAAAAGTAGATTCAGGAAATTTTAGCGGTGAACATAGATTAGTCTTTAGAACAGATAAAGGTGCGTCTTTACTTGCCAGTCTTTCGAGAGTTGATGAGTTTAAAGTCTGTGAATTAACTTCTAGCGCAGGGGTTAAAACACCTAAACCCTATTGGCTTGAGACAGATACCAATGTAATTGGAAATCCATTTTACTTTATGGAAAGAATTTCCGGAAAAGCGACCGGTAGATACATAGTAAAAGATCCATCCTTAAATAAAGTTCGAAAAGCATTTACAGAGGAGTTAGCTGATAACCTGGCAAAAATTCATCGTATAACACCAAATAGCTGCAAAGACGAAACCCTGAGAGATAACTTAGCAAGGCATAAAGGAAAAAATCCAAATTCAATTGCACTAGAAGCTATTGCCGAACTAAGAGAACAGGTATCCAAATTAAAAGAGCCACACCCCGCCATGGAGCTAATCTTAAATTGGCTTGAAAAAAATGCAGCTGATACTGATTCTGAAGTTCTTGTTCATGGAGATTTTAGAACGGGCAACTTCATGGTATCCGCTGAAGGACTCCAGGGGATTGTAGATTGGGAATTTGCTCACTGGGGTGATAGGCATGAAGACATTGCCTGGCTTTGTATGAGAGACTGGAGGTTTGGGAAACTAAACAAAGAAGCCGGTGGCTTTGCTGATAGAAAAGAATTTTATTCTCTCTATGAAAAATATTCAGGCATACCAGTAGACAGTAAAAAAGTTACCTATTGGGAGATAATGGGAAATATCCGCTGGGCACTCGGCTCAGCACAGCAAGCAGAAAGACATCTAAGTGGAGCTGATAAGGGAATTGAGCTCGCAGCCATTGGAAGAAGAACCTGTGAAATGGAATTTGAAGCAATGAGGTTAATTGAAGATGCAAGATAGACCGGATGCAAATGTATTACTAGAAGCAATTCAGGATTTAATTATAAAGGAAATATTACCTGCATTAAAAGACAACGATGCACTCTCTTACAAAACACTTGTAAGTTGGAATATGCTGGGAGTCATTGGAAGAGAAATTAAATACGGCGAAATATTTTTAGACAAAGAAATCGAAAGAGTCTCCAATTTCTTACGTGAAAATTCAATTTCCTTTGTAACAACTGATACAGAAGAAAAAAATTATCTCGCAAAAATGGAACTTTGCCTTTCCTTAAATGAAAAGCTAACAGACTATATCCGCAGAAAGAAAATTGCTAACGAAGATAGTGAGCTCTGGAGTTTAGTAAAAGAATCTCTCAGTGAAAAACTGAGAATCACAAATCCAAGATTTGGAACGGGTGAATAAATGAAAGCAGGCGTATTGTATCAAAACGAAACCCACTTAAAAATTGAAGAAGTAAAATTGCCCGAATTAAAACCAAACCAGGTTAAGGTAGATATAAAATGTTGTGGAGTTTGTGGCTCGGATGTGCATATGACCATTCACAAACAAGTCAGACTAAAGCATTACCCTACAATACTAGGACACGAAGCAGCAGGTGTGATCAAAGAAACCGGGGAGTTGGTAACAAAATTTAAAAAGGGAGATAGAGTTGTAATTTCATCCGGGCTTGGATGCGGTAAGTGCCCTCAATGCCTGAATGGAAGACACAATCTTTGTCCCGACATACAAGTATTAGGCGCTGAAATGAATGGAGCCTTTGCAGAAGAGGTTCACATAGAAGAAAGACATCTCACCCTACTCCCAGAAAAAATCCCATTTGATCAAGGTGCAATTCTAGCAGATGCAGTCTCTACTCCCTATCATGCGCTCAAGTTTGTAGGTAAGTTGCAAGAAGGAGAAACAGTTGCTATTTATGGTTGTGGTGGACTGGGGATACATGCCGTTATCCTGGCTCGTGCTCTTGGAGCTAAAAAAGTAATCGCACTTGATGTAGACAGCGGTGCATTGGATAATGCCGGTCGCTATAAAGCAGATGAATTAGTTGATCTTCGCAAAACTAAAAACTCAGGAAAAACATTACAGGAATTGACTAATGGTGTAGACTTAATGTTAGATTTTTCTGGCTACTATTCTAATTTTGAAGATTCAATTCGTGCCATGAACCCGGGTGGGCGAATGGTGATGGCTGGAATTAGCAAGCATCCATTTAAAATTGGATTTTCTTTTATGATAATCAATAAACAAATTTCGATTGCTGGCTCATTGGGTTGCGATGCAAGGGCTTTACCCGAATTAATAGAACTTTACCTGAGCGGCAAATTAGACTTATCCACTTCTATTACTTCGCATCATCCTCTCGAAGAAGTTAACAATTGCCTGGAAGATTTATACGGAAGAAAAGGAAATCCGATTCGGTTTATAATCACTCCAAACGGGAAAATATAAAAAATAATTATTGCTGTATACAAAGTAATTGCTGTGCAGCACCACAGGTCACGCCACCCCAGATATCAGTAAAATTATTTACACTGGTATTTGGATTTTGCCCTCCGCAAGAACTGTTTCCGACTCCATTCCAGTTTGTGCAATTAAAAGCAGAAGTAGTCCAATCAGTATTTAAACCGGTCCAATATTTTGCGTTAGGCGTTGCCTGATTCACAAATGTGGCGGGCATTAGTCCGTTTGCGTTAGTCGTTGCTACTACCGTAACTCCATCTACCTGGTAGTAAGTTGTGTTAGGCAAGAAAATCCAATTTGTATGCTCAGTTCCTCCACCCGGACAAAATGGTAGTAAACAGGCAGTTCTTCCAATGCCAGCAACCATTGCTTTGAATAATCCACCACCCGGTGGTTTACCTGCATCAGAATTACAAAGAGTATCCGCTGTTGCAGGAGAATTAAAATGGACTCCTGGAAGATATCCGGCAGAGGTAACAAAAATTCTTTTATTGGCGAATGTAGTCACAGTAATATCAATATTTGTCGAAGTGCTACCTCCACTATTTGAGGCAGTGATTGTATAGCTAGAATTTGATTGCACCACGGTTGGCATTCCTGAAATAGCGCAAGAGTTACTTAATGTTAGCCCCGTTGGTAGAGTTGGTGAAGAATTACAAGAAGTAACCGTTCCAGTAATTGTCGGAGTAATTGTAGTAATTGTAACAAAATCAGGGAAGCTATAGGGACTTCCTGTGTAGGTAAGTGAAGTTGGTGGAATATCAACAACAGAAAGATCAAAACTCGCAGTGGAAATACCGGTTGTGTATGTGGCAGATACTGTATAGATTGAATTGGAGGTTATCGTTGTAGGTGTTCCAGAAATCTGACCGGTTATAGTTGAAAAATTAAGTCCAGCAGGAAGTGCCTGGTCAATAGAAAAAGATACAAAATTTCCAGTAATCGTAGGACTAATGGTTGTTATACTCGAATTCACAGTTAGTTTGTATGGCGAATTTGGATAGCTAATTGCAAAAGTATTATTCGAAGAAGCCGAGGCAGATGTATTAATAGTTTTGCTATTATTATTTAATAATGTAGAAAGCAAGGGAAGTTTGGATCGCTCCAAGTTAGGTTTACAAAATAAAGTTAAAAATATAGAAATATAAAATATGTATACTAGAAAATTTTTACTTTTCCATACTTTCTGACAGAAAATAATAGAATCAAAAGACTTTATTCTTTTTCTAAGAAATATTTTCATTGTATAAAGAGTAACAAATTTAATTGAACTAGTTTTCAGAATTAAAAAAAAAATTTCTAAAGCTAGAAATAAAATCCAAAAGAACTAAAGTAAATATAAATTAGTTAAAGAAAATTTCTTGACAACCTAAGATTCTATTGCTATATTAGCGCCCTAATTTACTGTAAAAGGTAATCATGGAAAAAGATAAAAGTCCCAAAAACAGAATTAAATATACCGTTGAAAAAACAATGGATGCAATCCCAATATTGGATGCTAGCTCAAATATTACCGAAATTCAACCTGCATTGCCAATTCAACTTAAGGACACTGATTCTCATTCCCTAACGAATTCAGAAAAAGAAATAGCAAATAAAATTACAAAAGAAGAAACTCTTCCAATTGAAAATAATTCAAAGTTGGAACAAATAAAAAAAACCACTGCTGCAAAGGTAGAAGCAGTAAAAGTAAGTGCTCTTGCCAAAATGGAGGCTATAATAAATAAAAAAGAGGTTAATAGCAATAATACGCCCGAACCTCCTCCTGAGGCTAATGTTGATAAACCAAGCGCAAAAGCAAAGTATTCTCTACAATTTAAAATGATGTTGGTAATCTCTCTTGTAATTGCGACGACTGTGTCTGTGATGATTGCACTTGCGACTTATTATTTTAAAGAAGATAACAAAAAAAGAATCCAGGAAAACAATCTAGAATTAGTTCGAATTGTAAATTCAAAGGTCGTAACAGACTTAGTAGCTGAAATAAATAAAGGAAAAATACTAGCCCTCACACTAAAAAAGGAATTTAAAACAAAGTCCCAAAAGAAATTCTTTATTGATCAATATTTTAAAAATGATAATAGTTTTATATATTTAGGAGTTTATAAAAAAGTTGATGGGGAAATGGAAGTAGTCGACAACACTTTCAACCAGGAATTCTTAAAAAAAGTTTCTCTTTCAGAAGAAGATATACTTATTCCAATCAATAAAAACCTGTCCTATTTTATAAAATCTTTTGATGGTGTTCCAACCATTTTAAATACAAGTCCAGGATTTCAAGAAGCATCAATTTGTATTAGCATACCAATTGAAGAAGGAGAAAAATCAGAGTATGTGCTAGTAATACTTTTGAAACTAGAAAGAATTCTAGATGCTTTTAAGAAATCAGGAATCAATACAACTTATATGGTGAATGGTGATGGAATGGTTTTAGCGCATTCGGATATGAGTCTTGTTCAATCAGGAAAGATTTTAATGTCAACACCCATTGTTAGATCCATGCTTACTAACCAGGCGAATAACGGTCTCGAATCATTCGAAGACGCGGACGGAAAAAAATATCTGGGCTCATTTAAAAAATTAGGATTTGCTAATGCTGGAGTAATTTCAGTTGTAGAAGAAGACATTGCGTTTAAACCAGTGTATCAAATTCAAGAAAGAAATATTCTAATCATGATCATTTCTTTGTGTATTTCGCTAATTATTATTTTTGTCTTTGCAAAATCAATTTCTACTCCTGTGTTAAAATTACTTGGAGAGACTATTAAAATATCAAAAGGAATTTTCCAGTTAGACATTAGCCGCTCCACTAACGATGAAGTGGGAGTTTTAACAGATTATTTTAAAACAATGGCGAAAGGCTTGGAGGAAAGAGAAAAAGTAAAAAGCATGCTAGGAAGTATGATCGACCCGGTTGTGGTCTCGGAAGGAATGAGAGACTTAGCAGCCTTAAAAAGAGGCGATGAAAAAACAATCACTGCTTTCTTCTCAGACGTCGCTGGATTTTCTTCTATCAGCGAGCAACTTACTTCAGTAGAGCTTGCCGGGTTACTCAATGAATACCTATCTGCTATGACTTTAATATTAAAATCACACGACGGTGTATTGGATAAATATATTGGGGATGCGATTGTTGGAATATTTGGAGCACCTGTAGCGGTAAATGAGCATTATCTGAAAGCGTCACGGGCTTCTTTAGAAATGATTCATAAACTTTCCGATCTACGTGAATATTGGACTAAAAATAATTTATACAACAAAGATGCCCAGGAGATGGACATTCGCATCGGACTCAATACCGGTCTTGCTAAAGTTGGATTCATGGGAACAGATGCAATGGGATCCTATACAATGATGGGGGATACTGTCAATTTGGCGGCAAGGCTAGAAGCAGCCGCAAAAGACTATGGAGTAAATATTTTAATTTCTGAATCTGTAAAATCGCAAATTGAAGAAGAAATGTTTACACGTAAATTAGATCTAGTTCGCGTGAAGGGTAAAAATGAACCGGTGAAACTCTATGAGCTTATTGCTAGTAAATCAACAGTATCTTCTAATATAAAAGAAGCTACAGAATTATACGAAGAAGCTTTACGTAACTATCTAAACACAGAATGGATAAAAGCAATTTCCCTTTTAGAAAAATCGGAGAAAGCAAAAGGAAAAAAAGATAAGGCATGTAAACAATTAATAGAGAGATGTGAGTTTTATAAATTAAACCCTCCTGATAAAAATTGGGACGGCGTTTATACAAGAACTCATAAATAACTATGAAAAAGATATTTGATAGATCCTATTGGATAATACTATTATTACTTTTAATTATTTTTATAACCTCTTTTCTTTTATATAAAAATATAAATGCGGGTGCAAGTGGAAATGACAATGAAGTGATTGGAGTATTAACTTTTAAGCATAAGACAATCGAAAGAAAATTTGATTCCGATGTAATATGGGAAAAAATCGATTCAGGTTTAATTATTCGTAATAAAGATACAATCAGGTCAGGTGAATTTTCTGATGCTGTTTTAACTCTTAAAGATAAAACAAAAATTAATATAAATGAAAATAGCATGATTTATCTAGATATTTCAGAAGGAGATATTAATTTAAATTTTGCTTATGGCTCAATGTCCCTCGCAAAAAAAGAAGATGGAACTTCAAATACTACTTTAAAAATTAAATCAGGAAATAACACAGTCGAAGTAAAAAATTCCGAATTGACACTTGAGAAGAAAGGCAAAGAAGAATTATCCTTCCAGGTAAACCAGGGATCCGCAAAACTTAAAAATGGCAAAGAGGAAAAGGAATTAAAAGAAAACGAATCGGCTAAATTAAATAAAGATGAAATTGCAGTCTCAGAGGTGAATATTAATTTACTCAGTCCACCCGATGGAAGTATTTTTTCTGGAAAAGAAGAAACTGTTCCAGTTGAATTTTCCTGGAGTGTAAAAAATGCGAATCAATTAAAACTAGAAATCGCATACGATTCCCGTTTTCAAAATATTTATGCAACCTACAAAGCGGCAAATAACTCTTATACTGCTTCTCTACCGCAGGGAAATTTTTATTGGAGAATTGTTTCCGAGAAAAACAAAGGAAAAAAGAAAATCGATAGAGAATTTAGTTCGTTTCGAAAACTAACAGTTTACAATGTTTCTCCTCCCGTCATTCTCTCTCCTAATAAAAATCAAGTTTTTACTTATTCAAATCTTCCACCCATCATTGCTTTCTCCTGGAAGAAATTAGAAACAGTTCGAAATTATAAATTAGAAATTAGTAACTCTAATTCTTTTACTGAAATTATAAAAACTTTTACAATTTCCCAGACATCTCTCGGAGTAGATAAATTAGAGACAGGAAAATACTTCGCTAGAATTATCACGGAGCCTATACGAGAAGAATTTAAGCCAGAGACTTCAAAGACTGTTTCTTTTTCCATTGAAAAAAATACAACCCTAGAAGCACTCCAATTAGTCAGTCCTAAAAAAGGACAAGAATTCAGTAACCTTGTAATTAACAAATCCGGGGTATTCTTTCAATCAAAAGATGCAAGCGAGATTTCAAAATATAACTTTCAAGTTTCTTCTAATCCCGATTTTACAAAAATTGTTTTAGACGAAACGCATGATGTCAACCAATTAACATTAAAGAAAAATCTTGACATTGGAGAATACTATTGGAGGGTAATCGGTATTACTCCTTCTGGACAAAAAACACCTACTTCAGAAGTAAGAAATTTTTCGGTTAAAGAAAATCAGAATCTAGAACTCGTATCTCCAGCAAATAACTCCTCGCTGGATTTAAAAAACAATCCAATCTCTTTTCGTTGTAAAAAGCCCAATTACAAATCAAAGTTTTTATTTGAAGTTTCAAAAGATTCAGAATTCAAAGAAATAATTCATACCACAAAGACAGACGAAGTATCAAGTTCTTTTTCTTTACCGGATGAAGGAAAATACTTCTGGAGAGTATCGTCGTTAGCAGAAGATGAAACAATCATAGCAAAAAGTTCAATGTATTCTTTTCAAATTGAATCATTCGAAGAGCTAACAGCGATTTTTCCCACAAGAAATGAGAGGGTAGATATGACTCCTATTGATTCTATTAAATTCAAATGGGAAAAGAATTCAAAGATTACACAATATTTATTCGAGCTCTATAGAGATTTAGGCGGGAAGAAAACTCTATTAGTGAAAGCGAAAACGAAAAATTCTAGTTACCTATTAAAAGATTTAAGTAAATTAGATGAAGGAAATTTTACCTGGACATTACAGGATTCTTCTTTAAGTGATGATGACTCTCCTAAAAAAAAGAAAATTTCAATTCCTTTTAAAATTTATTTATCAGCCAAGCCCGGAAAGCCTGAAATAAAAACTCAAAAGAAAATGTATGTGGAATAAATTCTTTTTCAGTCTACTCCTTGTTAGCCTAATGGGGACTTCTTTAATAGGGCAGGAGTCCTTTGACCAGGAAAATCCTGTTTTAATCTGGGAGCCCATTCCTAATGTAACCACTTACCAACTTCAAATTAAGAATAATTCAGATGAAATCATTTTCGAATTAGATTTAAAAGAAACAAGTTACAACTTAAACCTAGAGCCCGGAAAATACTCTCATCGTGTTGGCTCTTACAATAAATTTGGAAAAATCTCTTCTTATTCAGAATGGTTTCCATTCGTAATTTCAAGATCACTATCCCCTGAAGTTACAAGTGATAAAAATATAATTGGAACAAAAAAGGAAAGCCAAACAGTCATTCTAATTGAAGGGAAAAATTTTTACCGCGATACTAAGCTTTCTTTAAAAAATGATTCCGACTCAGTTAGTATAACAAGTATTAAACTTAAAAAAGGAATTTTTGAAGTAATCGTAAATAATGAAAACACAAAAGTAGGATCGTATGATTTAATTTTAGAAAATCCCAGAAAGAAAATTCTAGTCCTAAATAATTTTTTTCAACTAAAAGACTCTGATTCTATATTGCCGACAACACCAACGGTTACTCCAGATAATCCTCCTATTTCATCAGGACCCTACCCTTATTGGAAGCAGGCCTGTAAATCAATGCTTTTACCCGGGTGGGGGCAAATCAATAAAGAGCATTATTTCTCAGCTGTATTTTTTAACCTTGGAATTCTTTTTTCTGCAGCTTATTATAAATCTAGCTCTGACAACTTTTATCATGAAAAGCATACATACAATCAAACGGTTTTAAGGGGAGCTTTATATCAATCTTTAGAAGGACAGGATATAGGTTTAATTTATAACTTTATAGCCAATGAAAATCAATACCAGAGAGCAAAGGCAGCAGCGGGATACACAGGTCAAGCTGGAATATTAATCGCCTCTATTTATACATTGAATATTTTAGATGCCCTTCTCTGGAAAACAGACGTTAGCCTCACAAATAAAGAAGCCTCAATCCATCTCTATAGCAAGATTCAATCATCTCCAATAGCTAATCCCAATTATTCTCAAAGCACTCTATCAAATAATGCACAACTAGAATTTGGATTTAAAATTCAATTTTAGAATTTCCTTCTATTGCAAAATTTATCTATACATAGCATTTGGTTATTTTAGATAACTTTAAATTCATAGGACAAATTTGCATGAATCGATTTTTACTAACATCCCTACTTCTTTTTATATCCTGTATCACATCCCAAAAGAATTCTACAAAGCAAATCCCTTTAGTCGAAAACTTAGATATAAAACAATTCACAACAGGCAAATGGTATGAAATCGCAAGAATACCAATTCCAATCGGTGGCGACTGGGTGAATACAACTAGCACCTATACATTAACGGATGAAAAAAATATTTCTGCTCTCTATGAGGGCTATAAAGAAAAACCAAACGGAGAAAAAAAAGAACTAAAAGGAAAAGCAGAAATTATTTCCCCTTCTCTCTGGAGAATCTCTTATCTATTTTTTATTTATAGCGATTACCGAATTATTAAAGTTAGCCCTGACTATTCAACAGCAATGATTACGTCCGATTCAAAAGAATATCTCTGGATACTTTCTAAGACTCCATCTATGAAAGATTCAACCTACCAGGAGTATTTGACTTTTGCCAGAGACAATTCTTTTCCTGTTGAGAAACTAGAAAGAGTAAAGCAAGAATGGTAAGACGATGAACTCGTTCGAAAGTTTTATTCAAAAAGAATTAGAATCTATCAAAGCAAAAAATCGTTACAGGAGTTTACGACTTCCTCATGGTATAGATCTATCGTCTAACGACTATCTCTGTTTATCTAAACATCCGAAAATTATTTCTGCACTAAAAGAAGGCTTAGATATTTACGGAGCAGGATCAGGTGCATCTAGACTCATCCGTGGACATAGAGATGCATATGAGAGAGTAGAATCGGAATTTGCCGCCTGGGTTGGGTCTGAGGATTCTTTATTTCTTGCAAATGGTTTTGCGGCTAATCTGGGATTAATCGATGCCCTGTCAGATCCACGCACAATTATTTTTACGGATAGGTTAAACCATGCATCGATACTAGATGGAATTAGAATTTCTGGTGCTGTAAGAAAATATTACAACCATAGAGATATGAATCACCTGCGGGAGCTACTTCAAAAATCAGATACAAAGTCTAGAAAGATAATCGTATCGGAAACAGTATTTAGTATGGATGGAGATTTAGCTTATATTCCAGAATTGATTCAATTAAAAAAAGAATTTGATGCCTGTTTAATACTAGATGAAGCACACGCGCTTGGGGTATTCGGAGAAATGGGAGCCGGTGTGGCTTTTATTAAAGGTAGCGCCAACTTTTCATTATCCGATATTGACTTTAGAGTATATACGGGTGGAAAATCCCTTGGACTAGAAGGTGCGCTCATAGCATGCTCCAATCTCTCAAAGGAATTTTTGATTAACAAAATGAGAACCTTTATTTTTTCCACAGCCCCCATGCCGATAGTAGCACATGCACTTAGAGTATCAATTGAACTAGCCAAATCCATGAACGAAGAGCGAAGGAATATATTAGAAAATGCTAATTTATTAAGAAAGGGACTTCGGGAAATTCAATTAGAAACAATGCAATCAGAATCCCAAATTGTGCCAGTTGTTTTATACGAAGAAGAAAAAGCACTAAAAACAGCTAAAACTTTACAGGAGAAAGGATTTGACATCAGAGCGATTCGTCCGCCTACTGTGAAAGAGTCTAGACTTCGAATCAGTATAAATGCAAATTTGACTAAAGATATTATTTTTAACGTTCTAGATTCTTTGAAAGTATGAGTGAGACAGAAAATAAACAAACTGTATTTATTTATCATCTTGTATTGCGCGCTGAATTTCTATCCCAAATTCGGGATAACTCATATAAACCGCTTCGATTTTCGGAAGATGGTTTTATTCATTGCACAGAAGGAGAAGATATGACTGTTCTAGTTGCCAATGATTATTTTTCAAAAGCAAATGACCTACTCATTCTTAAAATAAATCTAAAAAAAATCCAGGCTAAGGTTCTCTTTGAAAAGCCAATCCCGATACAAGGAGGAGGAAATTCTCATTTAAAAAAAGATGTTTTATTTCCTCATATCTATGGAAGTTTAAATCTAGATTCTATAGAAGGTATTGGAACTATGCCTAAGATAAATTATGTATTTCATTTTCCGAAATCATTTATGACTCAATCCCAATTTATAGAAGGTAATCGATGGACTTAAAATCACTGCATGTTTTAATTACGGGAGGCAACGGAATGTTAGCCTCTGATTTAAAAAAAGAATTAGAAAAGGAAAATTGTAAAATTACTTCTTTAGATGTAGAGGATTTAGATATTTGTAATGAAAAGGCTGTTCACGGAAAATTAGCAGCACTTAAGCCAGATATATTAATCAACTGTGCTGCCTATACTGCCGTTGACAAATGTGAAACAGAACAAATCGCCTATGAGATTAACGGGACTGCACTAAAGTATCTTTCTGAAGCCTCAGCTAATAATAAAATTAAACTCATTCATTTTTCTACAGATTATATTTTTTCAGGGGATTTTAAAAAACCAATTCCAGAAGATTGGAAACCATCTCCTATCAATAAATACGGAGAAGGAAAACTTAAAGGCGAAGAAAATATTCTTCATACAGACGGACTTGACTTTTTAATTTTACGAGTGCAATGGCTTTATGGAAAGAATGGAAAAAACTTTATCGACACAATGTTAAAACTTTCCAAAGAGAAGACAGAGCTAAGTGTTGTAAATGATCAAATTGGTAGACCAACGTCTACTCCTTATTTGGCGCAATTGATTGTAGCTGCCCTTAAAAATGACCTGGGAGGCATATACCACTTAGGTCCTTCTGATTATTGCTCCTGGTATGACCTCGCAGCCTATGTGCTCCGAAATACAAACTGCAAAGTAAAACCAATTCCCTCTACCGCCTACCCCACTCCAGCCACACGACCACTCTTCTCTGTTTTAGGTTTGGATAAAATCAATGTTGCCCTACATGGAAATCCTCTCCTTAAAAAAACCTGGAAGGAATTGGCGGATGAGTATTTGAAGGTTGGCAAGGATTAATTTTAATTGTTATCCCATCCCTTCAACTTAGTCTATGTTAAATCTTTTTCCCATTTTATACTTGAAGAATTTTAGGCTTTTAAGGATAGTCAAAACTAGACGAAATTAACGACGGAGAACATTTGTGGTAACAATCAAAATTGATGGTGTAGAATACAAAGTAGACGAAAAGAAAAACCTCATCGACGCAGTAAAAGAAGTCGGAACTGATATTCCTTATTTCTGTTATCATCCATCTTTAAGCATAGTCGGTATGTGCCGTATGTGCCTTATCGAAATTGAAGGAAATCCAAAAGTGCAAGCAGCTTGCAACACTCCCGTTAAAGAGGGATTATCCATCATCACTAAAAGCAAGCGTGTATTAGAATCAAGAGAAGGCACGATGGAGTTTTTACTTGCCAACCATCCACTCGATTGTCCTGTTTGTGACAAAGCAGGTGAATGCGATTTACAGGATAATGCATTTTCTGCAGGCAAGGGTGTTTCCCGTTTTGAATTTGAAAAACGTAACGTTCCCCAAGAAGAAATCGGGGATAATCTAATGATTAACCACAACCGTTGCATTGTTTGTTATAGATGCGTTCGATTTGAAGAAGAGCTTGTAAAGGAATCAAACCTCGGACTATTCCAAAGAGGATATCATTCACTCATTGGCTTAGCAAATGAGAAAACGATTAAACATAACTACCAGGGAGCACTCTCTGATATTTGCCCAACAGGTGCTCTTTTAAATCACAAGACATTATTCAAATCAAGAGTATGGTGGTATAAGACCGCAAAGTCAATTTGTCATGGATGTAGCACAGGATGTAATATTGAGACGAACGTTCGGGACAATAAAATGTATCGCTATATGACAAGAGAAAATGCGGAGCTTGGAATGTATTTCCTTTGTGATAAAGGTAGATTTGATATAGAATGGATGAATGAAAATAGACTCTTTGCCTACTACGAAAAAGGAATGCCAAGTGAGAGCGCAAAAGTAATTCCTAAAATCCTAGATAAAATTCAATCAGCAAAGAAAATTGCAGTCATAGGTGGAGCACACGAATCCAATGAAAATCTCGCTCTAATCAAAGCTCAATCCGAGAAATTCGGAAAAGAAGTAGTCCTTGAAGCAAGAGTGATTAAACCACAATACTTCCTTCCAGAGCAAGTTGACTTCTTAATGACAACAGATCCTCATCCAAATACAAAAGGGACTTTTGACCTTGCTTTTAACTCGCAAGGAGGAATTGATTCTATTGTAAAAGATTTTAATGATGGAAAAATTGACCTACTCTTTATTTTGAAAGAAGATATTCCTGCCAATCTAAAAGGACCTGGAACAATTGTAGTATTACACACAAATATTACTGCTTCTGTAAAGGACGCAGACTTTGCTGTTCCAATCAAAACATTTGCAGAGCAATCAGGAACTTTCACAAATAAAAATGGAATCAAACAAAGTTTTGAACTTGCGATTCAACCTTTACAGGGTCTTCCATCTTCCGGTGATTTCTTTAAACGATTAAACTTAGAACTTTCTATGAAAAAAGAGGAGTTAGCAATTGGCCACAATTAATGTTGTAAACGTAGTTAAAAAGCACCAGTTTGCCTGGTATGAGAAGTTTTACTTTTACTCAATCTCCAAAGGTTTATTTATTACTTTAAAACATTTTTTAAAGTCTGCTTTTTTAAAAGGATATGTTACCGTTCAATATCCAGATGAAAAACGTGCCTACTCTTCTCGCTTTAGAGGAATGCATTCTCTAAAAAGAGATGAGCAAGGTCGAGAAAGATGCACTGCTTGTTTTTGCTGTATGTGGATTTGTCCGGCTGATGCGATTACTATTGAAGCAGCAGAAGTTCCGCCTGAAAGACAACACCTTCATCCAGAAGATAAATACTCAAAGCGTTTTGATATTGATTTACTTCGTTGTATTTTCTGTGGACTCTGTGAAGAAGCCTGCCCTAAAGGCGCTATTTATCTTGATGGCGGTGGTGAAATGGCCGCTGACAACAGATATGATTTAATCCTAACAAAAGAGCGCATGACTCAAAAAGTCGGTGGTCCAATTTTAGGACAAAGAAACTAATCTCTCACCTTAAGCTAAAGGATTTATCTTTTTGATAATCCTTTAGCTCTATTCAATAAAACTTTTTCAAGCGAAGACGCAAAGAAAAAGTTAATAATCTAATTTATTTAAACAGAAAAAAAGTATTACTTGCAAATTATTTCTAAGTAGAAGTACGATGATTTTTTTAGGTATCCCTAGTAATCGTATCTTATAACCAAGAATGAATGAATTAGAAAATACAGCCTCTGTCTGCATACTTTGCAATCAGGAAAAAACTCCTGATGGAGTGACAACGAATGGAATATTCAATTGCATAACCTGCGGAAATGAATGGATACTAGAAAAAAGAAAGTCACAACGTATATCAAAGACACCGGCTATTAACGATTATGCAAGTCTCATCACAGAATTTGTCAGCATATTCGATTCTAATTTAGATTTAAAAGAACTCTGCGACAAAACACTTTCCATATTTAAAACAAAGTTTGGAATCAATCAATCAGGATTTTTAGTGCATGAACCGGTGAATCAATTCTTTAAGTTTGAAAGATACCTTGCCAATACAAAAACAGATTCCGCAATTACAAAACTAAAAACAAATGCAGAAGATTCTTCTCATCCATTTACAGAAAGCATTAAAATCGTAAAACCATCCTTACGTTTACTTTCAGATAAAAGTAGATTTGATAAAACATATAAAAAAATTACAAACGGAACGACCTGTCAAATTTTAATTCCAATCATTTACAAATCAACTCCACTCGGTATCATTGTATTTGATTTCGATGATAAAACTAAAGCAGAAGAGAAATTTCAACAAAGCGAAATATATCAATTAATCTCAAATCAAATAGCTGTCGCACTCTATCATACAATCATTTTCAACAAATCAAATACAAAGTATCGCCAATTTGTAAACCTTCATTCTTCGGGGCTAACACTGAATAAACACTATTTAAATAATACACTGGAAATTATTAAAATGTCTCTACTTACAATTTCTGGTTTAGTAGATACAGATGTGAATGTTTTATTTATTTACAATAGAAAATTTAAAGTTCTTACTTCTCACAAATTAATTAGAACTATTGACTCTTTAGATTTAAGTCAGGACTCGATTGTAGTTGAAAACTTTGAAGAATATAAATCTTTTTTTAACAAACAAACCCCTACTTTACTCGCTACAGAAAATGAGCCTTTATCTAGAAAATTAGGATTTACCGGCAAACAGATATTAAACCTTCCTTCCTTTACTCTAGAAGTAAATGATTATGTTTTTTTACTCGGAAGATATTCTACTATTTTATTTACTCCCGATGAAGTAGAAGTATTAACAGCCTATTCTGAATTAGTGAAAATCACAATCGACAATGCATTTTTATATCATAAAATGGCAAAGCAAGAAAGACTCGAAAAAGAAGTAGAAATCGCAAAAGAAATTCAACAAAACTTATTACCCCGCGAAATGCCACTTCATCCCAGGTATGAATTTGCTGGTCTAATGATTCCCGCGCGGGAAATTGGAGGAGATTATTATGATATATTAGTATCTCCGAATCATAAAGAAACGTTATTCGCTATAGGAGATGTTTCGGGTAAAGGACTTCCCGCGGGAATGGTAATGGTTGCCGCCCGCACTATTATTCATTCTGTGATAAGAAGATTAAGTGAACTAAAAGAAATTGTCACCGAATTAAATTCTTATCTTTATTATAATTCTCGAAACGCGGCAACAATGCGTTTTATGTCATTGACCTGTATAAAATGGTCTTTAGATTCAAATGAATTTGCTTATTGTGGAAGTGGTCATGGAAATTTACTTGTGTATAGAGCTAAGACCAATCAAGTAGAAGTTATATTTACAGGTGGAACAATTCTTGGAATCATGCCGGATATAAGAGAGTATTATTCAGAAGGAATAATTCATTTAGAGATAGGAGATTCTATTTTGATGTTTACAGATGGAGTTACAGAGTCTTTAAATACGCGGGGCGAACAATTTGAAGAAGAAGGACTTATCAATTCTTTTCAAGCGCATAATAGAAAAAAGCCAGCAGAGATTCTAGATGGCATTTACAGAGACATAAAGAATTTCTCTGTAAATCTTACTTCACAGCATGATGATATCACGATGTTAATCATTAAAAGACTAATATGAATTATTCACAGGAAACAATTTTAATTTTTAATAAATGCTATGATAGACTAAAACCATTTCATAATCTTATAAAAAACAATACACCGGTTCTAGCTTTCTCCGGAGGCGAGGACTCTACTCTACTCGCAAACTTTTATAAATTTCATTTTATACAGTCAAATTCTCCCGAGCCAATTCTATTTCATTTAGATCATTCAATTCGTAACAACAAAGAGCAGGAAAAACAAATTGAAATAGAAATGAAAAGCTATTCAACAAAATACATTCTAAAAAAAAAAAAATTCCTGAATTAGCTAAACGTCTTAAAAAGAGTCTAGAAGAAACCGGAAGGATTTTTAGATATAAAGAATTAAAACAAATAGCTAGAAAGGCGAATGGCTATATAACTACAGGACATCATGTAGACGATTATTTTGAGACTCTGCTTATTAATCTAATTCGTGGTGGCGGGTATTCTGCATTAAACGCTTTACCCATTTATAGAAATGGAATTTTTAGACCTCTGCTAGTATTTAACACAGAAGAAATAAATACCATTTTTAAAAATGAAAAATGGAATATATACGAAGATGAATCAAATGAAAGCGAAGAATACTTACGAAATAGACTAAGAAAAAAAGTCATTCCACTTTTAAAGAAAGAAGGTTTAAATCCAAACAAAGTATTCGAAAACTTTCATGGAGAAGAAGAAAGTTTACTCCTTGAAACAAATCCAAATTTAAAAAATAAAAAGCCAGGCTTTATTCGAATCGACTACAATGTTTTAGATTCCATGAATACAATGCAGCTAAAACAAGTCTTAGATGTTTATAGCTCCGTATTGCAAACGCACCCGGTTACAAAAAATATACTTCTAGAGATAAAAAAAGAATTAGCAAGGAATACTTCTTTTCTAATTGAAAACAAAGAATTGTATTTCTGGAAAAGTAAATCGAGTGATTTATATTTAATACCCAAAACATCCCCTTCCCTATTAAAGGCAAAAATTGTATCGAGTAAAGAGGAAACAATTGTGCATTGGAATGAGAAGACAAAGTCTATTTTAAAAACGCTGAGATTAGATTATTTTACAAATGGACTTAGAATTCTAAGTAAAGGAAAGCACTTTGAAGTATCAGAGTTATTGCGGGAAAAACATATACCAATTCCAGTCAGAGAATACTTACCAATTATTTTTAGAGATAATAATCCTGTTGCAATTTTATTTAGTTTATGGGATGACAGATTGAGGGATTTTATAGGAGACTTATATTATGAGCAAAGGTAATTTTATTATTCAATCCTCCGCCTTTCATTCTTCTCACGTTGACTGGAAAAAAATACCGGAAAATCCCACTATGCCACAAATCGCTTTTTGTGGACGCTCCAATGCAGGTAAGTCTAGCTTACTCAATGCAGTCTTAGAGCGAAAAGAAATCGCAAGAGTATCAGCTACCCCGGGTAAGACTCGACTCATTAATTTCTTTTTATTAAACGACCACTACTTCTTAGTTGATCTTCCTGGATTTGGTTACGCAAAAGCTTCCAACCAAACAAGAGATGAACTAATCGATATAGTAAATGGCTATCTAAATCATGTGAAGACGCTTAAAATATTGTTTGTTTTATGTGACGCAGCAAGAGATCTTCCCGAAGAAGAGAAAACTCTTATAGAGACAGCGTTTGAAAAAGAAATAAAGCCTATTTTAGTTAGAACAAAAGTAGACAAGCTAAATCAAAAAGAAAAAGCCAGGTTAAAAAAGGAAACTAACTTCTTAGAGCACGAATTTCCGGAATTACAAATATTCCTCACTTCTACAAAAACTAAAATGGGAATATTAGAATTACGTAATCTTCTTTTAGAATACTAAGCTACTGTATCTAGAGAATGACCTGTCGCTTGCATCAAACCAAGTTTCACAAGTGTATCTCTGAAATTACTCTGTAACTTCATGATAGTGTTCATAAATGATCTTGATTTTTCGACAAATTCTTTATTTCGAAGTTCATCGAGTTGAACGCTGATACGACTTTTTGTTTCTCTTAGTTCTTGCTCTCTAGCTTCATCCTTGATGTCAGAGGGAGTTTTAAAGTTTGGATTGCTATAGTATGTTTTTTTAAGAGAGAGATCAATTTCTGTTTCAATTTGCTCAAGCTTCTCTTTTAATTTGCTTTCTTGCATGGTTAGACCATCATTTGAATTCTCTGACTTTCTAACTGCATTGAAATCAATTGCATCATCTCTTAAAGCGGGAACTGCTCTCTTAGATGTTTGTTGCTTCGCTTCGGTAATAACAGAGGTTTCTCCGCCAACAGCTACAAGCTTTCCATTTCGGAATTCGTAATCAATTTTAATATCTAGATTTCTAATTTCTGCTTTGTCACGGATAGCCTGGGATTTGAACTCAGCAACATGATCTAATTCATGAGAAATGACATGCATAATCGATGTGCTAGCCGGGGACTTTTCTAATTGCCCATGCCCAATGTATTGAATCGACGTATCCTTCTCATTTAATTTTTGAGAGGACAACTGACTTTGATAGGATGTGTTGTTTATACCATTAGTCATCATATTAGTATCCTCGAACGTTTTTTTTCATTTATATAGACTTTTTTCTTGCACTATACAATCCTTTTGGAAAAAATCAAGCATTTTTGAACGAACGCGACTTTTTTCATCAAAAGTATTAATTCTTAGATATATTATGACTCATTAGATAGGATTTTCAGTCATTTCGAACATCTCTTTGTGATTTGATTTATCACAAATGCGTTGAAATGATGTGAGAAATCTATATGACTTAGAACAATTCTTATCTTTAGCTTTAAGGAATATAGACCTCTCACAATGCTCCAGCATTCGCTCCAGGTATTCGCGATCTAACGCCTTCGAATGTTCGAGGTGACTGGAGGAAAAACCCTTATGCCAATGAAATTGTAATGTTACAATTTACGGGAATGTCTTTTGGGTTTAGTTTGCTTTTTCTGAATAACCTTCTGTTAGGCAGGTTTTAAGTGCTTGTTTATCAGTAGAAAGCTTATTTAAGAAAGTTTGAAATTCATATTGATTCAAGTTGGCTTTTTTTAATCCTTCTCCAATTCCAACATAAGTGCTTGGATCAGATTCCCAATTTAGAATTCCATTTTTTCTGGCAACGGATGCTAAGTCTGTTTTGTATTCGTTATCAAATCCATTTAAAAAATAAATTGCAGTTAAATCGCGCACATCCATGCGATAAAGTTGTAATTGGGCTTTTCCCCCACCTGAGCTAGAGCCACTGATCGATTGTAAAGAGCCGGATATACTTTGCACGGAGTCAGAAAGTTTTGATATGGAATTGGAAGATGTAGAGATTCCATTTACGGATGTGGAAACAGAGCCTACCGATTCAAAAATCTGACAGTTAGAAAAAAACAAAAGACTAACAAAAGCTATTAATACTAATTTCATAATAATCTCCTAGATTAATTTTACAAACAATACCATATTCATAAACTTGAAATCAACCTAATTTTTTACTCCAATCACAATTGCTTGAAATGGTTTTAGCATGACTTTGATTTTTTTCAATATACTATCAACTTCAAGACTAAAGATTTTTTCCCCTGTCCAGTAGTCATTCATATCATTTAGTTTAATTTTGAATGGAATATCTAGCTCTATCCACTCTTCTTTCTCGGTTGGATTCCAGACTGCAAAAAATCCTGCTTCATTGATAAAACCACGCGGGAAGCTATTCCCAAACATGCCGAGCGGAATCGTTTTCTTTCTCTGGCACATTTTACTCAATCGCAAAGTCTTTTCTAAAATTTCAATTCTATCTTGCTCGATGGTAACAAGGTTATCACTGACTAAAAGAATTCCTCCACTCATAGCCATAACAGTTGCCATGAGTATTGTTTGAGCGGGATTCATTTTGTTTTTTTCTTTTCTGACAATTAAACAATCAGGATCATTTAACCACCAATTTCTATGCATAAAACTACGATTGATTGTATTGATTAACCCTTTCTCTGTGGATAATGCGTGTTTGTCTTTTAGCAGTCTGCGTTTAATTTCAGGATACCAAAAAGGTGTAACATCACAGCCAATTCTCATTCCATCAAAGATTCCAATCGATGGAATAAGAGGAGCACCGCATCCAAGTAAAAATGTATTCTTCCCTACTACCTTACGAATCAATTCCAGAGCCTGTCTATAACGCTCAGACGGAGTTAAACGCTTGTTATACGGAAGTCCGGGAAGAGACGCAGAAAATAAAAAATCTAATTTCAAATAATTATACCCATAGTCGCGGGTAAATGTCTTAAATAAATTCTCTAAAAATTCAATTGCCTTGGGATGAGTTACATCGAGTGTATAGGTATAATCCAAGCCCCAGAGAGGATTCCAAATAGCAGGAACTGGATTTCCTTTTGCATCTTTTAAAACAGCTTCCGGATACAATGTAAAAAAAGAACTTTTCTTACGAACTAAAAAAGGAGCAAGCCAAATACCGGGCTTTAAATCCTGCTTTTTTATTTCTTCTGCTAAAAAGCGAACACCCCGCGGAAACTTTTCATTCACCACAGTCCAGTCCCCAATTTCATTTTGATAGCCATCATCTATTTGAAAAAATTCTACAGGAAGTTTGCGGTTTTTAATTTCGTGTAGATTGGATAGAATAATTGCTTCTGAAATATTAGTGTAATAATAATACCAAGAACACCAACCCGTTGGAACATCTTCTTCGTAGGGTTTAACTTTATATTTTTTACCGAGGTTGACTCCAAACTCTTCCAAAACTAATTCAGGAGGAGTATCAGCAAAGACTTCCTGTTTTACCTGTGTTAAATCAACGGGAACATTATTTTTAAATTCTGGAGTGCAGTAAAAATCATAGATAATAGAAAGAGAGGATACTTTCTCTTTGTCCCAAACAATATGAAACTTTGTGTTCTGGTTTCCAATTTCATTTACGCCTAAAATAAATCCTTTATTTTCAGTTTTAGAATGAGCGATTAAAAAACCTTCACTAATAAAATTCCCTGCTTTTCCAGAATGATCCGTATAAATATTTTCCTGACCGTATTTTAAAAAGCCAAGTAGCTTAGGTGAAATATCTTTTTCTTCCGGAGAATAAACAGAACTAAAACTCCAGGACTGATAACCATGTTGTAAAATTTTTAAATTAGGAAGGGAATCTTTAAAATCCAATTCGATTTTTAAATCTAGTATTACAAGCCCGATAGAAGGTCTTTGATGATCAATCCAGGATAAGTCGCCCGAATAAATTAAATTACCGGCTTTATCCTTTTTTTTAGTAAATTTTAATTCGAATAAATTCTCTTCGCTGAGATACTTATTTTCAGAGTGCTTTCTAAACTCAGAAAAATAGATTTTGTTAAAAATTTTATATTTTAAAGTGGCTTTATTCATTTTGTCCTGCAATTGTGTAATATTAAGTTAAAAATTAAAATCATAAAAACGAGCCTAAAGTATTTACAAATTATGCATCAAAAACATTCAACCACAAAACCTAAAGTTTTTCAATCTGATATCGACGAAGAATTCTTCGAGGCTTATTCTAAAGACAATCGACTAGCAATTGACTGCGAAATGATGGGCTTAAATCCAAGAAGAGACAGACTCTGTCTAATTCAAGTTTGTGACTCCACCAATCGATTTAGCCTGATTCAAATACTTCCCGATCAAAAGGAAGCACCGAGGCTTCAAAAGCTTTTTGAGAATCCCGAAATCATAAAAATATTTCATTTTGCAAGAATGGATATGTTGTTTTTAAAAACATACCTGGGAATTAATGTGCAGGGATTTTTTTGCACTAAAATAGCAAGTAAACTCGGAAGAACCTACACAGATAAACATGGACTCAAAGAATTAATCAGAGAATTTTTTGATGTAAACATTGATAAAAAAAATCAATCGAGTGATTGGGGCAAAAAGATATTAACCAAAGACCAACTCGAATATGCAGCAGAAGACGTTAGGTATTTAATTTCCTTAGAATACCAACTGACAGAAATTTTAATCCGCGAAAAAAGACTTGAGCTAGCTGAGAAATGCTTTGCATTTCTTCCAACACAGATTGAGTTAGATTTTTTAGAGCTTAAAGATATTTTAGAACATTGAAAAAGCCAGTAAAACTTTTTATCTGTCAATCCTGCGGTCAGGAGTATTCTCGCTGGGCAGGAAAATGCGAATCCTGCGGAGAATGGAATACGATTGTAGAAGAAGTCGGTCAGGAAAGATTTACTAAAGCAATCGCAAAGAACAAATCAGAGCGCTACACTAAACCAAAATCCATTTCCGAAATCGATGAAGAGGATTACAAGCGTATACCGACAGGATTTAGCGAGCTTGACCATGTGCTCGGTGGAGGCATAGTCCCCGGAAGCATGACTCTCATCGGCGGAGAGCCGGGTGTAGGCAAATCGACATTAATCTTAGAAATTTCAAAAAGCCTTTCTAAGAATAGAAAAGTTCTTTATGTATCAGGAGAAGAATCAGCAGGTCAAATCAGTCTACGGGCAAAAAGAATGGGAATCGATTCGAAGAATATATTTATCTCGTCGGAAATCTTTGTAGATAATATCGCAAGCATGATTGCAAGCGAAGAGCCGGGAATTGCATTTATAGACTCCATTCAAACTATATCTAGAGAATCTCTACCAAATGGAGCAGGAACTGTAACACAACTTAGAGAATGCTCACAGGTTTTACTAGAAACTGCAAAACGAACAAACATTCCCATATTCCTAATCGGTCATATTACAAAAGAAGGAAGTATCGCTGGTCCAAAAGTGCTAGAGCATATTGTAGACACTGTTCTTTATTTTGAAAGCGATAAACTAAACTACTACCGACTCCTACGCGGAATAAAAAATCGTTTCGGTGCGGTAGGCGATATAGCTGTTTTTGAAATGCGCTCTACAGGACTTACAGAAGTAAAAGACAAACACAATCTTTTTATTTCTTCTAACCATGAAAGTAGAACTGGCTCAATCATTTCCGTTGTAATGGAAGGAAGCCGCGCCCTTTCTGTAGAAGTGCAAGCTCTCGTTAGCCGCTCCTCCTACTCCCAGGCAAGAAGAACAGCAGAAGGATTAGACAACAAACGCCTCGTTCTACTAGCCGCTGTCCTTGAAAAATTTATGGGTCTTAAAATGGTTGAATGCGATATATTCTGTAACCTCGCAGGAGGTCTTAACATTGACGAGCCCGCTCTTGATTTAGCCATTTGCGCATCGATTGTATCTAGCTATATAGAAAAAACGGCTAAGAAGAGTTATGCGTTAATCGGAGAAGTAGGTCTCTCCGGTGAAGTCCGCTCTGTCAGTCATATCCATATCCGCCTAAAAGAACTCGCCAGTATCGGGATAACACATCTTATCCTCCCCAAAGGAAACCTCTTAGAAGTCCAGGACAAAGAAATCAAAATGGAACTCATCGGAATCGAAACAGTAAGGGAATTGGAGAAGTTGTTTTAGGGGAGATTGCCACTGAGACACGGAGAGGATTGGAAGTTTTCGTTGAACAAATCCCATCATTGGATTTGTAAGTATCCTTTAACAGTCTTAAGCAAATCAATAGAAGCCTCAATTTCTTCTTTTCTAATAGCTACGCTTTCAATGTTAAATCCTATTGGAACATTTTTCTCTCTGCAATAGGTTATCAGTTCTAATGCAATTGATTTACAAAGTTCTATTGATTTACCAAGAGTATCCTTTGAATAGTTTAAATCATTTTCCATCCACCTGGGAATTTCTATACCAAGCCACTGCATAAATTCTAATGTTTTAACTGAGCCACATGGTGTTAATGTAAAAACAATCGGGACTAAATCTTTTTTTAATTCATTTGCAGAATAGTAATAATCAGAAATAAAATCCTTTGAATAATTAATATTGTAAACACACTGAGAAATAAAAAAGTTACAGCCATTCTCTATTTTATTCAGTACTCTTAAATGTTCATCATTCTTTTTGAAATGTCTTTCAGGTATTGTTACTCCTCCTAGAATAATGGAAGATGATGACTCTTTTTTTATTTTATATGCTTCACTTAATGACAATGATTGTGCTTGATTTTTCGATGGAGAACCCACAAACACTGTACAATCGAAATTCTGAGAGTTTTCTTCTAGCCAAAATTCTAAACTTTCTTTTGAATATTTACCAACACTATTATAAATAATTTTATCAAGTTTTAACTCTTTTAGATATTGTCTGCTATAAATATCTGGAGATAATGTTGGCATAAATGGAAATGGTCGTGGAGAATTATTTCTTGATGACTCATCCTGGATGTCATAAAGTATCAAACCATCAAGTTCTATTCCCTTGAGCCTATCTATTTGTTTGGATGCTATTTCTAACAGTCTTTCTTCTGACAAGTTTGATTTTGGTGGCGTTAATCCATAGAAGATTAAATTAGAATTTCTATTTAAAATTTTTTCTTTTAACATTTTTCAATTTCCTCTGTTTCATTAAATGCCTGATGCCCAAAGTTAAAAATATCCGAAGTAGGAAAAATTCTTTTAGCAGTTTTTTCATTTTTATTTTAATGTCTCCGAGCTTACTAAAACAACCAATGTCCTTTGACTAAATATTAAAATTTTTCCATAAGAAAAAGTTTAAGGGAATACTTTTCGTTAGGCGCAGCTTGAATTATCGAACTTTTTTATTAGCCTTACTCTTATTAAAATCAAATATTAATAACTATTTGACATTTAATGTTCCTATCAGTCGAATTGCACTAGAAAAAAGGTCTTTTTCCATTTCTTCAAGACTCAACTTTTTTTCTCCCCCCATTATATTTGCTTTTTCCTGGGTATGAATTAAAAAAACTATATCTTTAATTCTTATTGAGACAACTGCTCTATGAATATCACTTCTTTTTCCATTTATAGTAAAAGATGAACCTTCCGGCAGAAAGAGCAACATTAAATGATAGATACCTTTATCATTCTGAAAGGTTTTAGTTGAGACAATTTTTGCTTTAGGCATAAATGGTAAAAGCGTTTTATTAAAAAATTCTCCGACACTAAAGTATTCAAGAATTTCTATCGGAGGAGTTTTTCTCTTTTCACTATCCTCAATAAAGTTTTGAGAAAGTCTAAAATAGTCAACCCTGTATAATCCCCCAAAATCATCTAAAATACTAATTGATCCATCCGATTCAGAAACTCTAGACCCTAAACTTAAATCGTTTGGAATTTTTAACGAAAATAAACCCGAGGAGGATGAGTAAATTTCTCCCCGCTTAATGTCTTTACGACCTGATGAACTACAACTTAGAATTAAAAACAAAATGAAAATAAAAGTAACTTTTTTTGTTAAATACATTTTAATTATTTCCTCCTTTAAATAAGATTAATTAAAATTGCGTCTATCGTCTACTGTATCCGAAGTGACTTTGAAATTCGAAAGTGCGGTAGCACCTTCCTAAGTTTCAAAGTCATGTCTCCGAGCCAACAACTACTAGCAAGTCCCGTGACTTCAAATTATTTCCATAAGAAATAATTTGGGGGCGTAGCGGCAGGATGTAGGGCGCACAAACTTGCATTATTCTCTTGCAAGTTTTGTGACCATTAAAACTTTTTCCTAAAGAAAAAGTTTTAGGGCATCGCGGGCGGACGAAGGCACTGGACTTGCGTAAGTTCAACAAAAATACTAGAAAGTGTGACTAATACTACTAAGCCGGCTTGGAGCAAGGAGGTGAACAGCTACCGATATAGTTCACCTCCGCAGTGGATACTCGCAGTTAGGTGTAGTGCCTTTTCTTATTAAAACATTGTGCTCAATTCACTAACAATATCAATTTTATTATTATTTATTTTGATTTCTAGTGAAATTATTTCAGTAGATAAATCCTCTGAATCTATAATCTGTAATTCCTGATACCTATTAGTTAAAAAAGATTTTTTATCCGTTTGTTCCAGACCAAGTTTAAAAAACAAATCAATTATTTTTTTTGAATTATTTACAGAGATTTCGCATTTATGAAATATCGAACAATCTTTATCGGATAGCTCTTTCTCTTTTTTCCCGATATAGTCACTAGTATAGAATATGAAAAATACTCTAAAATCATGAAAATAATCATTCAATAAAATTACTTTTGCTATTGTTACTTTATTACCATTGTTATCTATAACTTCTTCATCCAAAATTTCACTTGAATTAATTTCATTTTTCTTAATTAACTTCAATGTATTTTCTGGAGATAAATCAGTTGTCAAGGCAATTCCAACAAATCGATTTTTAAATTGATTCGAATTAGGAGCGGGTATATTCTTTGGATAGTTTAAAATTTCTAAACTAGAGTTTTTCATCCTGAGCATTCCACTTTTAAAAAATCCAAAATTTGAGTAAGGAACTAATTCAATTAAATTATAATTATCTATAAATTTATTAAAAGTAGATTCCGGAGTTTCTGAAAATAATAAAAAATGATCTATATAAACATTCAATTTTTTTATCCTTAAAATAATTTTAAAAGGCATTACACATAACGTTTAGAGTATCCGACGTTGAAAAAATGGCAAGAAAATTCCCCAAGAATTTTTCTTGTCATTTTTTCAATGTCTCCGAGCCAACAACTACTAGCAATGTCCTGTGACTGAACGGATGGCACGCAAACTTGCTCTTTTCCGCAAGTTTCGTGACAGGAGTGAAGGCGCTGGACTTGCATAAGTCTGACAAAAATATAAAAAATTTTCACTTTTACAATCAAGCCGGCTCGGAGCAAGAAGCCACATCTTCTCGTGGCTTCGCAGTGGATACTCTTTGTTGTGCGATGTTGCGCGTATATGCTTAACCTTCATCTAGACTAATCCTCAATTTTCCTTCTAAGTTTTCTGAGATATAAGTTATTTTTATTTCCAATCCTAAAGAAATAATTGCTTCTAGTTGGTAATAGCTTTCTGACCTCGCAATTCCGATAACACCCTTATTTTGATCGACAATTTCAAATAATTTTTCTGAATTATTTTCTACTTTTTTAAATTCAAATATTGTATCATTGAATTCAATATCACTTTTTAAAATTTCGATGCTTATATGTATCTCACCGCTTTCTAATAACTTATTAATAGTAGAATTTTGAATGCCATCATATATTTTCAACAATTGAGAGATTTCTGCTTTTGAAGGACTAAACAGAAAATTTATTTCATTTATAGATAAACCTTTGATCCATTCTAATATACTAATACTTAAATGTTTGCTTAAAAATGTATTTGCAATTTTCATCGAAATTACACGGTATGCAAGCCCATTGGATATCAGTTCCAATGCAGGATAATTTCCAACGCCCCATTTTATAAAGTTTGAAAGATTATTAGGAAACTGTAATAAACTGCTAGATTCTTTAAGACTTTGATTGATTTGAATTGTTAGATTACTGATGAATTGGTTAAGAAATATTTCAAAGTATTTATAAATATAATCTCCTAATTGCTCAAATTGAAAGTCTACGTCTTCTATTTCTGAAAAGTATTTTTTTGATATTTCATAAATTTCTACGCCATTTATCCAGTCATGTAATAAATCTTTCAACGGAATATTTATTTCTTTTCTGTTTTTTCCTGTTCTGTTTGTAAAAACTTTAAACTTGGGATACTCTCTAAAATGTCTTATTTTATCTAGTACAAAATCATCTAATATAAATGACAGCAGTTCAATGATATTATCTTTTTCAATGTGTATAACGTTTAGTTTATTTATTAGATGAATTTTTAGTTCTTCTAGCTTTATCGCTGAATTAATAGACATACCAGAAGATGCCCATTTTTTACGATTATTTAAACTTGTTTTTTGGTATTTTTGCAGAACTAAATCCGAAATTCTTAACCAATGCTTTTTTGATTCATCATTTAACTGACCCCATGCCAGAGAATATTTAAATATCTCCGTTAAGCTTTCTATATTAATTGTAGCTTTTTTAATAAATTCAATTTCTGACAAAACAAACCAAACAAAAGAGATAAAGTCTGAAATTATGGTATTATCAATTTCAAAAATTAAATCTTCTAAAGCTCTTTTTTCTTCCTCTAAGCTTATTATTATGTTTAGAACTTCTTCATTCGTTAAGTTTGACTTTACTATGTTTTCATTTCCAACAGGCACTAACTTCAAGAATTCATCAGAAATTAATGCTGAAGAATTTTTTGCTAAAACAACAATACCTTCTGTTTCTTTTGTTGCCCTTCCCGCTCTTCCAATTGCATTAATTAATTTTGAACCGGAAATGTATTCTTTATATTCTTTCGAATGATCGTAAGCTCCTTGGCTTGCAATAACAACTGATTTTACAGGAATATTAATACCTTCAGTCATCGTTGTAGTTGCAACTAGGTATTGAATAATTCCATTTCGGACAGCATCTTCAAGGGATAATCTAATTTCGTGTGGAAGAGAACTATAATGAAACCCTACACCTTTAGGAATTAAATGGAAAAGCGGATGCATTTCGCCTAACCTAGATTTTATTAATGCCTGAAGTTCTTGCAATTCTAATCTTTCATTTACTTCTAGCGAGTCTGCTATTGCTTTTGCCATTCTAGTAGAAGATGACCTAGTCGATTCAATAATCAATACTGGACCTGAGTTACCTAAATAATTGATTATAGTAACAAGCATTTTATAAAATTGCGTACTATTATTCTTATCCTTTTCTTTTTGATCATCAGCTTTTTTTATTTTAAAAATTAAATCTCCTACTTTTTCTTTAGTTGTTAATTCTCTCTGTATATTAGAAATTTTTACTGTAAGACGACCATATAAAGGAGTTATTTCTTCTTTTTTATAATTTTTTGTGTTTATTTCTTTCTGAATAGTATCTTCCCATTTAGGTTTTGTATCAAATATTGAATATAATTTTCTCGGTGCACTCCAATCTGAATAACTATGCTCTTTTTGATCTTGTCCTTCTATCCATTTTGTAAAATTGTTTCTATTTCCTATTACAGCTGAAATTAAAATAATTTTATGATTCGAGTTTATAGTAAGATAGTGCAGATATGAAATATTTTGTTCTAATAAAAAACCTCTAGTATTATCATTAAGATTATGAACCTCATCAAAAATAAACATCCCAACGGATTCTAAAACTTTCTGACTATCTAATCTTAAAAGAAATGATAATCGTTCTGAGGTCATGACTTCTACATGTATTTCATTTAAGTTCGAACTTTCAGTTAATGATATATCATCTGTAACGTTAACACCTAAAAACTTTAATCGAGAATCTAAATCATTTCTAACTTCACGGCATAGACTTCTTGTTGGTGCCACAAAGAAAACTGATTTTTTATTTTTTCCAATGAAATAAGTAATAATTATTTGAG
>Ga0075158_10000103_pt1 | contig 60491 bp, 49 predicted proteins | sample JI91814BDNA_FD_70968 | JGI IMG/M metagenome (GOLD analysis project Ga0075158, IMG submission 70968) | Wastewater effluent complex algal communities from Wisconsin, to seasonally profile nutrient transformation and Carbon sequestration -... | ecosystem: Engineered > WWTP > Effluent > Algae... | reverse complement strand
CTACGTAGAAAATGAGCAGGGTGTTGTCATCCGCTGCGCTACTCGCCGACTCCTGAAGACGATGAGCACCGACCAAAGACATGTCGTTGCTGCGGGTGACGTCGTGCGTTTCAAGATGGAAGGGGCCCATGAAGGAGTCATCCTTCGAATCGATCCGCGCCGCTCGATCCTCTGCCGATCCAGCAAAGGTCGACAACATATCATTGTCTCTAATTGCGACCAATTGTTGATCGTGACTAGCGCCGCTCAACCAACAATTAAACCGAACCTTATCGATCGATTCCTTGTAACCGCCGAACAAAATCAACTCGATCCCGTAATTTGCATCAACAAAGCTGACCTCATCGATCCGGCGGAATTGCAATCTCTGTTAGGTGTGTACAGCCGACTCGGATATAGGACATTACTCACCAGCGCGCAGAAGGGGTGGGGAATTCGCCCGTTGCGAGATATTGTGCGAGGGAAACAAACGGTGGTAGCCGGCCAGAGCGGCGTCGGTAAATCATCGATCCTCAATGCAATCCAACCCGGACTGGAACTGCGCGTTCAAAAAGTCTCAGAAGAAAATGAAAAGGGAAAACATACCACGACTACAGCCAAACTTATTCCGCTCCGAGAAGGTGGCTATATTGTTGACACCCCTGGCATTCGGCAATTCCAGCTCTGGGACATCGAACCCCAGGAAATTGGGGGGTTATTTCGCGACATTCGACCCTATGCCAATTACTGCCGTTTCCCCAATTGCGAACATCAACACGAAGTTGGATGTGCGGTCAAGAACGCTGTTGCCGACGACCGAATCGACGCTCGACGTTACGAAAGCTACTGCCACCTCATGGAAGCAGAACCTGAGAAGCCAGATCTTGATTGAAAAGCTGGTCGGGTTGTAACGGATTGACCGTTTCTATCGAACGTGCGGGCCCAGTAGTGGCCAGATGAAGCCATTTGGTTTCATCCATCTTTCCAGCACGGCATTAGTTGTGACCTACAGTTTCTCGGGTTATTAGTTTCTTCCCGAGAGATTTGGCCAATGATCAAGTTAACACGACTCGATGGCAAACCGTTCGTGCTCAATGCTGATTTGATTCGCTATGTAGAAGAGCGGCCAGATACATTCGTCACCCTAACCTCAGGGGAACGAATTCTCGTTTCAGAATCTATGGACCAAGTGGTCGAACTCTCCGTTCGTTACCAACAGAGCAAACACATGGTCCCCACCGGCTGGCGACAGCCGACGGCGACTGCGTGTATGCGGTAATTGTTTTCGGGACGACTTACGAAGTATTTCCTTTTCCTGTATTTGGTGAATTGATCGAACATGGATATAGCAACCATCATCGGCTTTTTGCTTGCCACATTCTGCATCTACTTCTCGATCTTCGTGGGTGGTGCGTCGCTGTCGACGTTCTACGACCTTCCGTCGATTTTTTGCGTGATCGGGGGTGGTTTCGCTGCAGTGGTTATCTGCTTCCCCATGAAGGCTCTGCTGGCATTCCCCAAAGTTAGCCTCAAAGTGGTGCTCAATAAGCAAGAAAACCTACTCGAAGTAATCAATAGTCTGGTAACACTTGCGGAAACCGCTCGTCGCGATGGCCTGCTAGCACTCGAAGCGAAACTACCAGAAATCAAATTCCCATTGATTCGAGCCGGTTTGCAAATGGCGGTGGATGGTGCCGATGCGGGTACCATCGAAAGCGTGCTACGTAGCGAAATTGAATCAACCGGCCGTCGTCATAAAGATGGCAAAGCACTATTGGACCAGTTGGGCAAATACGCTCCAGCCTACGGGATGATTGGAACCTTGTTGGGATTGGTGATGATGCTCTCCAACATGTCGGACCCTTCATCGATTGGTGCCGGTATGGCGGTGGCGTTGTTAACAACTCTTTATGGTGCAGTCGTTTCGAACGTGCTCTGTTTGCCAGCAGCGGAAAAACTGGGATACATCAGCAAACAAGAAATGATCGCTCGAGAGTTGATGGTTCGCGGCATTCTCGCAATTCAATCCGGCGAAAGCCCACGTGCATTGGAACAACGTCTCATGACGTTTATTCCACCTAAGAAACGTCCGAAGAAATAACGAACACTTTTTCCAATAGCTTTGATTTATATAGGTAGATATTGCAATGGACGATGATGATGGCGGCGGCGGTATACCCGAATGGGTTCTTACCTTCGGTGACATGATGTCGCTGTTGCTCACCTTTTTTATCATGCTCGTTTCGATGAGCGAAATGAAAAAAGAAGAAGAGTTCAAAGCGTTAGCTGTTACCATGCAACGACACTTCGGCCAAAAAAGTCTCTCCTCTAACATGTCCCCGCGCACCAAAACGAAAGGGGCCTTTAAGGCGGGAGCTGCCGTGCAAGCCCCCATGGGTGATACCGACCGTGTTCGCATCGTGAGACAAGGAAAACAATCCGCCATCGGCACGGTTGTCTTCTTCCCAAATGGTGAACTTGAACTCGATGATAAAGGCCGAGCTGACCTCGACGCCCAAGCTGGACAGTTCCTTGGAACTCCGCAAAAAATCGAAGTTCGCGGTCATACCTCACACGAAATGGCTTCACAAACGGGGTCTGCTGTTGATAGCTACGATCTCGCCTACGAACGCAGCAAGGCCGTCATGACCTATTTGATTGATAAACACAAGATACCGGCAGATCGAATTCGTATCGTCTCCGCCGGCTCATACGAACCTATGTACCAAGGCTCCGCAGAGAAAGCCAAAATGAACCCTCGAGTCGAAGTTTATCTGCTCGAAGAAATGGCCGAATCGCTGCGAGGCACCGAAGAAGAACGTCGTCAACGCCGCACGGATGTTGAATCCACTAACACCAAGTCTGACACCAAGAACGAAAAGGAGTAATTACCAATGGCCAAACCAGCTAAAAGTCCACCTCCAGCCGAAACCAAAGCGGCACCGGATAAAGCTAGCAAAGGCTCTGGGCTTATGCCTAAGCTGATGATTGCTGGCTTCGTAGGCGCAGTCATCGTTGCAGAAACGGCATTATTCTTCTTTGCCATTCCCTCAGCCGATGAAGTTGCCAAACTCGCCGAAGCTCGCCTGATCCAGAGCGTGCAGAATAATGATATCAAACTCGATGAAGTCGAGAAAAAGGAAGACGATTCCACGCAAATCGAATTCAAACTGGGCGATTTCAGTGTGATTTGCAAACCGGGGGGTGATCAACGTACCTACCGTGTGGAATTCAAAATTTTCGGCACGATCAAGGCCAAGAACAAAGCGAAGCTGGAGAAGCTGTTCAAAGAAATGGCAGGCCGATTCCGCCATCGCTTGATCATGGAAATTAGAACAGCAACCTACGAAGAGTTGAATGAAGATCAATTGGCATTGATTCAACGGCGAATTTTGGCCATAAGTAATGAAGTATTCGGAGAACCCATCCTTATGGACATCGGGTTCGAAGATTACGAAATCTACGAAGAATAGCGAAACCCAGATTCTTAGAAATCGCTCTGGAGGGAGAGATTTTTAGGAAAGGCGATTCTTTCACAGGGGCGTCCCGCAAGTCGCCCCGTGAAGCGATATCCCAACGCCATTCATCGCAGAATATTGTTTCCTGGAAATCGCTGCGCAGGAGGTTCACGCGATGTCCGATCCCAATTCGCCCCAAAATCCCACCCATACGGGCGCTGCCAACGCAGCAGCTCCACTCCCTTCTCAGGAACAGATGGCTGCGCGCACTGCCGCAGATGCTGCATCGTTGCTTGAGCAAACCGAACAAGCTCTCAAAGGTGTTGAGAGCAGTCTTCATGGCCCCAAACCGGCGCCTTTCAAATTGGAAGAGCTCGTGGGTGAAGGTGGCCCTCCTGATAAAATCTCAATGAACTTGTTGCACGACGTCGACCTCGATCTAAAAATCGAATTGGGTCGCGCGAACATGCATCTCGACGAAATCTTGAAACTGCGCAAAGGCTCCGTCGTTGCGTTAGAAAAACTCGCCGGTGATCCTGTCGACGTTTACGTTAACGGTCGATTGGTTGCCCGTGGTGAAGTTCTAGTGCTAAACGACAACTTCTGTGTTCGTATCGCTGAACTCGTCGGATCGGACTCACCGCTTGAATAGCGAGTGAGCTTCCGTCGCCCAATCCAGGAGGGATGTTCGATGTTTGCGCCTACCCACGATCGATCGAGCGCTCGGCAAAACCATACAGGTATACGTTCATCGCTGCGCAACTTGACTCTATCGCTGCGCTGCCTGACTTCATCGCTGCGATGTGTGTCCAGCGTTAGCCTAATCATGCTGAGCACGATCCTGCTGTCCACCCAATTTACCTTTGCATTCGCACCGCAAAACACCGAACTTCCGGACTACAACGCAGCCTTCTCGCAAAGTAACGGACAATCATCGCAGCCATCCAACGAGGTGCGAGTGGATCCCTTTGTTAAACCTGCTGCAGCGAGTAGTTCTGTGATCGGAAGCAACAGTCCTGTGCTTCTTCATAGTTCCAATGGCTCGGCCTCAACCGCTCCATCTCAAAGCCATACCAATCAAGCTACGATGCCTGGAAAATTTCAGCCGTCATCAGAAGCAACTGCCTCGACGAATTCGTCCTTGTCACTCAAACCACGCAGTTCGGCTTCCGCCAACGAGAACACCGACGCACCCGAAAAACGTGCCAACAGTTTTCAGTCCGTCCTCACCATGTTCACCAGTCTGCTTGTAGTTTTAGCCTTGTTCTTCGGTTTTATGATCATGTTGAAGAAGGCCAATGGTGGAACCACGCCCGATCTACCGAAAGATGTGTTTCAAGTTCTCGGCACCAGTCGGGTTGCGGGACGTCACTCTCTGTTCTTGCTCCGCTTGGGACATAAACTTGTCCTCGTGCATGCAGGCAGTGGAGAGGTTCAAACGATTACCGAGGTAACCGACCCAATGGAAGTAGATCGACTGTGTGGAAGCTGTGAAGAGAATCAACCTAATAGCTTAACGCAGTCCTTTAAGCAGGTCCTAAAGAATGTCACGGACGGAGGAAGCGGCAAATCGAAATCGTTCACTGATAACCTCCGTTTTCGCAACAAAGCCAAGAGCGATGATAATGAGGTATCTCCAGCGATGGCTCTCTTAGCCAAGGAGAAGCCCTAATGAACTCATTCACTTCGCAAACGAAATGGCTTCCGTCGCCTTCACTTATCCTGACAATGAGTATGTTCTTAAGTCTCTGCGTACTGTTTCCAAGCGGTGCGGTATGGGGTCAGGATTCGAACGGCATTTACAATGGAGCAAACGCAGTTCGGCAAGCTGGGTTCAACGATACAGGCTCGCGCCAGATCGACAACACCTCGGGAAATGCACAAAATGGATCGGCCGCCAATCCCGAAGCGCCTCAGCCCTCGCTCACACCGCAGTTGTCAACTGGTGAGAATTCGTTGCTTAATGGTGCCCTCCCAAGTTTAACACCGGCGAACAAAGATGCCGTCGATTTTTTTACTGCTGGTCCAGATCATTGGACAAGCCCCAAAGGTCTTACGAGCAGCTTGCAGATCCTTATTCTGTTGACCGTATTAAGCCTTGCTCCATCAATTTTATTGATGACAACTTGCTACATTCGCATCATTGTGGTGATGGGATTGCTGCGACAGGCACTGGGAACAGGGCAATTACCGCCGAGCCAAGTCATCACAGCCATTTCGTTGTTCATGACTGTCTTCATCATGGCTCCAGTGTGGAATGAAGTCTATGAAGAGTCGATTCGTCCTTACAGCGAACCTGACACGAAGATGACCTTGGACGAAGCTTTCCGAGCTGGTTCAGCGCCCATTCATCGCTTCATGTCGCGTCAAATCGATATGGCGGGTAACCATGACGATGTTCATTTGTTTTACAGCTACTACAAGCCAGGCGAACCATCACCTGCCAACTTTGATGAAGTCCCTTTAAGAGTTTTGATTCCCGCCTACATGTTGAGCGAACTCAAAGTTGCGTTTGCCATGGGATTTCAAATCTACTTACCCTTCTTGATCCTGGACATTGTGGTCGCTTCGGTAACGATCTCGATGGGTATGATGATGCTTCCTCCGGCGATGATTTCCTTACCGTTTAAGTTAATGTTGTTTGTATTGGTGGACGGCTGGCGTTTGGTCGTTTCGATGTTGCTTGAAAGTTTTGGTACATACGTCCCGTAGAGGTACTCAACGCATGGAAGCTGGCTTTGTCGTCGACTTAGTTCGCGAAGCATGTTGGATGGCTTTGTTGATTGGATCTCCGTTGCTTTTGATTGGCATGGTGATCGGTTTCATCATTTCGCTTCTGCAAGCGTTAACCCAGATCCAAGATCAGACGCTTAACGCGGTGCCGAAGATCATCGCTATGGTTATTGCCTTAATTGTTTGCTTACCGTGGCTAACAGATCGCATGATCGAATATTCGCGAACAGCCATCAGCGAAATCCCCGAGTTAATTCATCGCTAAGGTGACTTGTCGAGTTGTGTAATGAGCTTATTAGAACCTTTCTTATACAACTCGATTTGGGTGTTCCTCACGGTGCTGGCCCGTGTCAGTCCGTTGCTTATGATGTTGCCTCCCTTGCGGGGCCCGGCGATCCCAATGAGAATCCGAGCTCTTATTGGTATCGGAATCACGGCTCTCATCACTCCATTGGTCTATGAAAACGCGACATCGATGCCAACCGCCTTGCCGACGCTGGCAATATGTGTTGCCTGCGAACTGATGCTCGGCTTGATGATGGGGATCGTAGTCTCATTGATCATTGGTGGTATGCAGATGGGTGGACAATTCGTGTCCCAGATCGGCAGTATGGAAATGGCAGACGCCACAGACGCTTTAGAAGACAGTCCCATGCCCGTGCTATCGCAAGTATTCGGGTGGCTCGCTATAGGCATGTTTCTATTCTTGGGAGGCCATCGCTATATGCTCGATGGATTCTTGCAAAGCTTCTCACGATACCCGGCAGGTTCAGTGGCTTTTCAAGATCATTGGCTGGAAGTTACCGTCACTTTAATGATCGATTCGTTGATGATCGGTATTCGCGTCGGAGCCCCCATCGCAATCGCTTTACTTTTGTCGAACCTGATTACGGGCTTACTCGCTCGTACCGTTCCACAAATCAACATTCTGGCCGTTGGTTTCAATATCAATGCTTTAGTGATGTTGGCCATGGTATTCCTATCCATCAATGGCATTGGATACGTTTTTCGAAGCGACATGGAAAGCTGGCTCGAGACCAGTCGACAGTTGTGGGCTGAAACTGAAATGTCATCAGCAACAGAAGCAATCACTAGCGAAACGGCGAGGTAAGATCGACGTATGTCGGAGAGTGCAGGCGATAAGAAACACGAAGCCTCACAATACCGTCGCGAACAAGCTCGCGAACAGGGTCAGGTTGCGCGCAGTCAAGATTTAGGCTCGGCCGTTCTATTGCTGGGCTTGATCTTCATTCTCAACTTCACTGGCCCCAATGTTATCCGCACGCTCCTTGAAATCATGGAGATGAACTTTTCCGGTGATTTGTATTGGACCACTGATCCGCGGGAAGTCATCCAACATATCGTCATTGTTGTAGGCAAAATCTCGCTAGCCTTATTACCGCTTCTGGCAGCAGCTGTTCTCATTGCCCTCTCGGTAAACTGGTTTCAAATTGGCTTTCTTTTCTTGCCTGAAAAACTCAACATGGACTGGGAGAGAATCAATCCCATCAAAGGTTTCGAGCGAATATTCTCCATGGCTGGAGTTGCCCGCCTTTTGTTCAGCATTCTAAAAATTGGAATCATCGGAGCCATTGTGATCGCGGGCTCTTCGACGCAAGTTACCCGACTCATCAGCAGTTCTGAAATGCCGTTCGAATTCGTCGGGGGATTCTTGTGGAGCACTGTATTCAATGCTACGGTTCAAACCGGTGTGATTCTATTGGTTCTCGCTTTGGCCGATTTCGGTTTTCAAAAATGGAAGTTTGGCCAAGACTTGATGATGACCGACCAAGAAGTGCGGGATGAGTATAAACAAACCCAAGGGGACCCCGCCTTGATCGCTCGCCGACGTGCAGTTCAACGGCAATTAGCTCAGCAACGCATTGGTGCTGCAGTTCCCAAATCCGATGTGGTCGTAACCAACCCGACGGAACTGGCAATCGCTTTGCAATACGATCCCGAAACGATGCCGGCTCCCATCGTGGTGGCCAAGGGAGCGGATGCTATGGCGAAGAAGATACGTCAAATCGCCCTGGAAAATGGCATCCCCATTTTAGAACGCAAACCACTCGCTCAAGCTCTCTTCAAGTCGGTAGATATCGGCAAGCCCATTCCCGTGGATCAGTACACCGCCGTTGCCGAAGTTCTCAAGTACGTTTACCAACTCAAAGGTAAAAAGATGCCTAATCTCAAGAAACCCGAAGCCGCTTAAACCACGCTTCGCTCCAACGGGCTGACAGGCAACTGAGGCCGGTCGCAATCACTCCCAATAGCCGTACAATTTCATGTACTTCTCGCACACGGACCGAACCTTAGCTTCTTGTTCCGTAGATAACGAATGGCGATTCACTTGATAATCGCGATCTTGTTGCATGCGGCTTTCCAGTTTTGGACGCATCGCCTCAAAGCCACTCCAACCCAAACGCTCGTAAAGCTGCTCTAGATGACGAATGGGATCAGCGATCAAATCTTCGTATCGAATCTCGATGAGCTGTGAGGCAGGAATAGAGTCACGATAAGCAAAGTAGCCGTGATACATTCTTTCAAAGCTATCCAACACCAAGGCTTCATACTCTTGTTCGGTCACATGAAACTGCAACCCTTGAACGGTATCGAGTGAGTCCCATAAGCGAACCGTGGATGGAAATAGCTTGCGTGGATCGCGAGCAATATGAATGAATACGCTTTCAGGAAACATCTCATGAAAGCGACCGATTCGCCCGGTATGGGTCGGGCTCTTCAGGATCAATGGCTTTTCGTGACGAACTGTTAACGTCTTCAAGAACCAAGTGAACTTGTTTGCAAAGGGACGCCACTGCTCATCTGATACCGCAGAGCTATCCAGCAATTCTTGGAAAACGGGTCCACGTTTAGGAAATGCCATTCGCAAATAGGGAGAATCGCAGCCGAGGTTCATCATGGCGAACTCATCTTCTTGCGGCAATTGCCAACCCGCTTTCATATTGTCCATCGGACGTTTGTCGGGCATCAAGAAATTGCCGAAATGGGTCATCCCCCATTCGGTCACGAGAAAATGCCAGGGAGCAAAACACTGATAAGTTGTAGGACTCGCCCAACGTTCATCTAAAGATAAAAGCTCGTGGAGCAAGGTCGTACCACTTCGCCAATGCCCTACCACAAACAACGGTGGAGCTTTGAGCTGTGCCTCTTTAATGCGACGTCCGTAGCGAACATTTTGCAAGAAGTAGAGAATGTCGTTCCATGGCGTAATCAAAAAAAGCAAGAAGACCATGGGGATGCGAATCAAAGCTACAGCGAATCGATTTCGCACCAAGAGCTTGCAGAAGCTACCCAAACGCATCCCATGCCAAAAGCGCGGAGCCCAGGCAGGATAAGCATGAAACTTCGCTTTGGATTTCTTATCGCTCTGCTCGCTTGCCGCCATCGTACTCAGCCAATCCTTCTTTCTTAGTCGACCTGATTGAGTGTCGACAATGTCGTTCCATCTACTGGGAGGAAATCGCTTTCCACAGGAACCTAACTGCTCGTGCGAGAACCATGCACCTCTACTAATTGTTTGGCCCCCAAAGAAAGGGACAACAGTAGCCCTGATGATAGTTGGATTCAGCCATTTCGTCCAGCAACCCGAATCGGTTCCTCCCATCCGCGAGAACGACCAGGCGCTCACCTGAACATGTTTGTACATCAAATGATGATGAGGTTGATAAAAACAAAAAAGGCCCATCAGAATTGATGGACCTTTTCTCGACACATAGTGACCTCGACACATAGTGACGATGTGCACTGGTCTGAATTCGGAGGTCGCCAACTTAGCTTCGTAAAACCGTTAATTTAACGGTGATTCGTTTCCCTTCGCGTTCCACGACAACATCATACGGCTTGCCATCAGCATGCTCTTGTAGCAGATGCCAAATGACATCGGTTTCTCGTTCCCATTTGTCGTTGCCATCAATACTCACAATTTTATCGCCGGGCTTTAAGCCGGCTTTTAAGGCTCGATCATGTGGAGCAAAGCGTCCCACGTGGCCGATCTCTAGCGTCTTGGCGGCTGAACCTTTGGCACCTTCGGGATTTTTCAGGACCATGCCCCCCAAGACAATACGTCGCAGTTCCCAAGTGCTAACGCGCCATGAAATATCATCTTTAATGCGCCAACCGTCGCTCAACACCAGCTTCGATTCAACTTCTTTTCCACGTCGATTGATCTTCATGGACAATTCCGCGCCCTTGGCGGGAACAGCGTTTAAGACCCACTGGATATCGGCTGTCGAAAGAACAGGTTGACCACCAAGTTCAACGATCTGGTCGCCTGGCAAGACTCCCGCTTTGGCTCCTGGTGTTCCCGCAACAATTCGGCGCACACTGGCGCGAGTCTTAGGATCGAGAATAATTCCCAATATCTTGGGATTGGGATAAATGAACAAATTCTCTTCTTTCAACTCGCCTGACTCATCCCACACATAGTCTCGAATCGCTTCACCCACTTGGTGGCAATGAATGCAGCTCTTGACCAAGTTCGGTCCTTGATCCAACGTGGATTTATATCGATCTTTTAGGGCAGGCAGCTTTTCGGGATTCTTGATTTCCAATGGTTGGGGTTGTTTACCGGCTAACTTCTCATCAAGTTCCGCTGGCGACTTGAATAGCTCTAACGCCCCTTCCATCGTGGCTGCGAACCCTTCGACCGAAACGTCATCCTCCCACTCTGTGCGATGTGAACGTGTGCCATAACGCGCTAGCACTTTACCCTCGGGTGTGAAAATTATGGCGCCAAACGATTGATCGGGATCGATGCGGAATAAATTCAAATCGAGCCCGTTATTAGAAATGATACGGACCGATACAAATTGATCGCGCAACTTTTGAATGGTGGGATGTGAATCCAACACCGCATCATCCAGCTTGACACATTCTTCACAGGGAAGACAACGCATAACGGCCAAAATGGGTTTGCCACTCTTTTTCGCTTCAGCAAGTGCGGCTGTAAAATCGTTGTAAATCCAACTGGAATCTTTGTCGAAGTGCTCACGATCATTAAGCACTTTCTGTTCGCGGGAGACTTTTTCTTGAGCCACAACAACACATGGAGAGCACAAGCCCAACGCGAGGGCCAACCAGACTGACTTTTTCATAAATCTTTTGCACCTCAACGGTAGATTTTGGAGTGACTGAAATCGGAGGGAAAATCGAGGCCAAAACAGCAAAATTAGAGTGGAATCCACCACCAAAATATCGATACAATGGCGAGAATGCCACTCCCCGCCTGCCACTTTGGCACCTGCATTCCTATCCCTCCCTCTCCCGCACACGGTTTTTCATGTTTTCTTTCCTTGGTCCGCGCACACAGCTTTGCGACCGCATCGATCGCCGACAGTGGCTTCGAATGGGCGGAATTGGGGCAGCGGGTCTCACATTGCCTCAATTGTGGGCAGGTCAGGCCGCAGCCAGACCAGAGGATGTTGCCGAACATCTCCGCAGCTCTTTTGGTAAAGCCAAATCTTGCATCATTTTGTTTTTGCTTGGTGGCCCACCTCAACACGAAACCTGGGATCCTAAGCCTCAGGCACCCGCCGAAATTCGCGGCGAATTTGGCATGATCCCATCGGCAACACCCGGATTGCACGTTGGCGAACTTATGCCATTGACGGCGAAACACACCGATAAGATCGCCGTGTTGCGAGCTATGGCGACCGATGATAACGCTCATTCATCAAGTGGGTATTGGATGCTGACCGGTCAGCCGCATGCCCCAAAAAATTTTGAGAATGCGCTCCCCGGCTCACCGAACGACTGGCCCTGTACGGCTGCCGTTGTAAGGCATCTCAAAGGTGATCAAGGTGGTTTGCCAGGTTCCATTCGGTTGCCCGAAGATATTTGGAACACGGGTCGAATTCCTTGGCCCGGTCAAGACGCAGGTTGGCTCGGCGATTCGGCAGATCCCTGGCTATTAACATGCGATCCCAATAAACCCGATTTTCATGTGGGTGATATCGCCTTACAGGCCGACATCAATTCGGCGCGGTTCGCAAATCGACGACAACTACTCGATCAAGTGAATCGCAAACTCGAACAAGCCCAAGCGAATCAAGACGTGCAACGCTGGAGCAAGCTGCGTGAGAAGGCGGTTCGATTGTTGCAAAGCGAAGAGTCGAAGAGAGCCTTCGCCATCGATAGCGAATCCGAAACAACCCGCGAACGTTATGGCCGTAATCGCTTCGGACAAAGTGTGTTGCTGGCCCGACGCATGATCGAATCGGGTGTTTCGCTCGTTCAAGTGAACTGGACACGATGGGAAACCGACGACAACGTCGCCCCGGCCTGGGACACTCATGCCAAAAATTCACAACGTCTGAAAGAGGCCTTGATGCCTCCAATGGATCAAGCCTATTCGGCTTTACTAAGCGATCTAGCGGAGCGTGGTTTACTGGATGAAACTCTGGTGGTTTGGATGGGTGAGTTTGGACGCTCCCCCAAAATCAATCCACAAGGAGGCCGTGATCATTGGGGCCATGTATTCTCGGTGGCGCTGGCAGGGGGTGGCATCCAGGGTGGAGCCGTATATGGACAGTCTGATGCGCAAGGTGGCTTTCCACTAGAAGGGCGAGTCGAACCACAAGACCTCACGGCTACCATCTATCATTGCCTGGGATACACTCCTCAAACGGAATTAACCGATCGCGTGGGACGCCCATTTGCCCTGAGCAAAGGCCAACCTATTGAACCGATACTTCTCTAACTGTCTTGCACTCAAAGCGGAGCCGTGTCTATGCTCTTTCGACGCCATAATCGACGAGCCTTCCTAGCTGCATCGACGGCAAGCATCGCTGGCATTAGCGCTTCGAATTCGGCTCCCGTTCTGTACGGGGGAGACAGCCACGGCACATCCCATTCTGGATTAGGAAAAGCCAAGTCCACCATCTTGTTTTTTCTTTGTGGAGGTGCATCGCATATCGATACGTGGGACATGAAGCCCGAAGCTCCCGCAGAATATCGTGGACCGTTTCAACCCATCGCTACTTCGGCTCCAGGAATTCAATTATGCGAACACTTGCCACTAACTGCCAAACAAGCCCACAACTTGGCGATCATTCGTTCCGTTGGTGGTTCGGTAAATACCAATGATCATCATGCAGGTTACTATTATCAATTAACCGGTCACGTCCCCGATCCCACATTCCTTTCGCTAGGGAATGATCGAACACCCTACTCGGACGATTGGCCATTTATTGGTTCCGTTATCGGCTCACGCAAATCGCCTCATCCACAACTTCCCAACGCCATCACGCTACCCCATAAACCGAGTAAGCTTCCTTACACTAGACCAGGACAATTCGCTGCTCGCCTCGGTGTGCAACATGATCCGTTTTACATCAATGGCAGTATCGATCAGCCATTGAGCTTTCAAGCGCCATCGTTGGTATTGGAAGGTGACATGAATGCCGCCCGCATGCAAGAACGGTCTGCATTGCTGGGGACTCTCGATAGCTCACGCAAAAAGTTTGAAGAGTTCGCCGAAAGTCAACAATGGCGTCAACATCAAAAGCGGGGCATGGACCTATTGTTGTCCACACAAACCCTCACCGCATTCGATGTGAAGAGTGAGCCAGAGGAAGTACGAGAGCGTTACGGTCAAACCGTCAATGGCATGAGCTTGCTGCTGGCTCGTCGCTTGGTCGAAGCGGGCGTGCCGTTTATCACTGTGTTTTGGAAAGAGAATGAAAAAATCGCCGATCAATGCAAAAGTGCTGGTGGCTGGGATACTCATGGCAATAACTTCAATTGCCTAAAAGATTTTCTCTTGCCTGAGTTTGATCGTGGCTATTCGGCTCTGCTGGAAGATTTGGCTCAGCGAGGGTTATTGGATACGACACTGGTTATGGTGACGAGCGAAATGGGACGCCAGCCGAAAATTGGTGACCCACGTTCCGGTGGCCAGGGTGGGGCAGGGCGTGACCATTGGACTCATTCACTCAGCGTTCTCCTCGCTGGCGGTGGCATTCGTGGTGGGCAAGTTTTCGGTGCGACAGATCGTCTAGCAGCTTACCCAGCCATCGATCCTGTTACGCCTGCCGACGTTGCCAAAACGGTTTACCATGCGATGGGGGTCACCGATTTACAAGCCCAAGATTCCCAAGGACGCCCGTACCACCTGCTCGAAGAAGGACATCCCTTGCTACAATTGTTCTGAGCACTTCCCTGTAGTCAGAAAATTGTAGCCTTCAGCCAGCAACTTATGTCAGCAACAAATCCCGAACGTTACCACCATACGCAATTCGGACCTTGGCACTTTATCATCTTCTCCATTGGGGCCATGGAAGCCTTTTTGGCAGTAGCCCTTCGAGACCAAACTCCACTGAACATCATCTTCGGAGCCGGCTGCGTTTTGCTGACCATCCTCGGCTTCTCCGTTCGAAGCTTGACCATTGAAGACATCAACGCTGGCCTCCTCGTACGCTTCGGTCCGTTGCCAATTTTCAGAAAGAAAATCCTCTATAGCGAAATCGAATTGTCACGTGTAACTCATACCACGTTGCTCGATGGATTTGGCATTCACTATTCATTGCGAGGTGGTTGGGTTTGGAATATCTGGGGTTTTCCTTGCGTGCATCTCAAATTGAAGAAGGGTCAACTCTGGCTCGGCTCGAATGAACCGGAGAAACTTCAGGCTTGGATCGAGCATTGTTTACAAAATCAACAAACCACACGACCAAGCGATTGATGCGTGTACACACGCTCACAATACTGAATAACTTCCTACGGCCAGAGGTCGGCTCTTTCAAACCTAAAAACATCCCACTGAAATTTTATCCATCGCAGCCTATGTGCTTTGGATATTGGCACTAAGTTGGAAAAGTTTGGCTTTATTCCCCGCTTAGCTTCGCCGCTGAACCTTGCTGCGAAGTTCCGCTGTGAGAGCCTGCAATTGTAGAAGCGATTGACCTTGAAAAGTTGCAGCATCACTTACTGGCAACCCCAAGATGTCCTGCAACATCTGGATCAGTTTAATCTCACCTTGTTCAAGCCCTTCTTCCCTCCCTTCTTCCCTTCCTTCTTCTCTTCCTACAGCACGCGCCTCTTCACGTGCGGCATTGAGGGCCCATTGTTGGTCTCGAATGGCTTTTTCTCGGGTATCGTACATCGCTTTATCCTCGATGATTTTGGCAATACGTGTGATCGTGTCGGTCGCTTGTCTAAACGGAGGTTGGGGGAAGAGGCGGTCGAGGGTGTCAGGATCGTACTGGTGTGCATGCAGCAGCCAGAACAGCCAGCGGTCAAGTTCACTCGCCGTTCCCAACTCTTCTTCCCTAAGATTATACCACCCCAATTCCAAAGTGTGAAATTCTAAAGTTCCTTCCAAAATACGCCCCGAATCGCGGTCTTCCAGCCGGAACGCATGGTGTACTTTGGCCGAATCGGGCCAAAGAACACCTTTGAGGAGGCATATGGCATAAACGGGCTTCAGATCCGTATAGTTATCGCCGTTTCTGAGTTGATCGGCGTAGATTTCGCATCCATAGAACACGATTCGCTTGACCAACCCTGCAAAGATCGATAGTTGCATCTCGATATCGTAGATGGCTCCACGCTCATCGACTGCTCGAATGTCCAAGATCGATAGCTTGTCGTCTTGAAAATCTTGCAGGTTGAACGGGTTTTCGAGCGTCACATCTACTATGGGGTAGCGCAAGTCTAAAATTGCGTTCAACAGGCTCACCAGCGCTAACTTATTCGCAGGGGTACCAAATGTCTTTTTGAAGGCGAAGTCGTTGGTGGGGCGAATGCCAATCGGTACCATGATCCACGAACCCAACGGAAGTTCTGAGAAATGTGAATGCTCACGCTGATACGGAGCTAATGCATCCGATTGTCTCGGAACTCGGTAGAGATTTCTACCAGCCGATGAGCTTCATCACGTAAATTCCGCTCGATAATGAACGTGGGAAATGCTAGCAGAGTAGACGCATGCAGCGACGACGAACGTAAGTGATGCAGCTAACGACCTGCGACGATTGGACGAGTTCTTGTGTGCACATTGCAGCGAAGTTCAGATAAACGCAAAGGGACCATGCGAATGCCATGCCCCAATTTAGGAGATTGGAATCGATTTCTTCCCTACAGAGCGCGCGAAATAACATTCCAAGGAATAACGCCACAATAGTCGTACCGATTGCCATTCCGAAGTCCTGAAATCGTAAATAGCTTCGCTCAACGTCCACCTATCACCTCTTCGCGAGTGAAATAGTAGCAAGTCAAAAAAGAGCCGGTGTCGGTACCGCCAACTAACAGTACATCCGGGACTGTTTCCAAAGCGAATCCCAATCTCGCCTGACGGATTTGTCCTGCCGATAAAGCGATTGGAATATTAAAATGTTTTGCGATCCCTTGCCCAGCGAGTTGAAATCCACTTGTACTTATCGACGTATGGTATTGCCTTCCCAGGCGTTTCCAAAGGATTGCAGTTCGAAGGAATATCGGACGCAGCTTTGGCAAGAATTCCAGGTTCGGTTAGCCATGGACCTGGACCATAGCTTGATAGATAAACAGGCCCGGGTGATGTGGTAAACGAGCGCGATACATCTGTGCTAGGAAGCAGAGCATCTGGGAAGTGCGTTCCAGGCAGAGCCATGAGAACGAAGGCCATACGTACAAATGTACGCCCATCACTCCCGGCAGCCGAGTCCCTTTCTTTTGCTAGACAAACCAGATCGAAACCGTGTACTGTTGGAAAAGTAAAACCGACGCTAACGCGTTCGGCTAATGGCCTTATGCAAAATGTGTCATCCTCATCCGCGTGCGGTATAAGCGGAGCAAGGCCACTTATTTTTTGGCAACCCAACGCACAAGCTCTTTGCCATCATCTTTGTTCCAAATAATGACCTCACCATTGTGACCGCTCGCTACGACTTTCTGTGTTGCAGGATGATAGTCAGCCGCTAGAACCCAATCATTGTGCCCTGGCAAGATGCGGATTTCCGCGTTCTTCTCCATGTCATACAAACGCAATTGTTTATTCGCACTAGCCACCCAACACACACCAGCTGTCGCCCCAATGCGCATCGATTCACTTCCCGTTCCAAACTCGCCTGACTTCTGAGCATTCTCGCTCTTCCAGCGATGCACTTTGTGATCCGCTCCAACCGAATAAACTTCGGCTCCGTTTGGCGCAAAGGCAACTCCCCGAACTGCCGAGCCGTGGCCTGAATAGGTGAGCAACAACTCAGACTTTTCCATGTCAAAAAACTTCGCAGTCTTGTCACGACTAGCGGACGCTAAGCGTTTGCCATCCGCACTCCAGCCAATGGAATAGACCCAATCCGAATGACTCGAAAAGATTTGTGGGGCTTTCTCTTCCGCGCTGGTCATGTCATAGATTCGAATCATGGCATCAGCTCCCGCCGTTGCCAAACGGTTCCCATCGGGTGAAAACGCAATGTCCAAAACAACATCAGCGTTGCGAGGTAAGACGCGTGTCAATTGCCCCGATTCAAAATCAACCAATCGAACTTCACCGATCCTACCAGGCGTGCCACCTGCCACTACAAGCTGCTTGCCATCAGGATGCCATTTCAACGCATGAACTCGCTGCGGCATGTTGGGAATATTTCGGATGAACTTACCATCGTTCGCATTCCAAACTAACAGCTCATGATATCCACCGGTAACCACGGAATCACCCGCAGCATTCCACACCACAGCGGTAACAGGAATAGGCAAGGCATAGTGTTCGGGACCATTAGGATATTGAATTGGAGGAATGATCGTAGCAATGTTCTCATCCTGACTAGCCCCATCATATGCCGCCCCGTCTTGCACCCAGCGTTTGAGCAATTCAATTTGGGCATCCGGAAGCCGGTCGCCACCTTCTGGCATTCGTTCCGAAGCATCCTCGGTAACGAGACGGCGTATCAACTCGCTCTTGTCGATTTGGCTGGCCACCACTGGCTCTACACCCGAATCGCCAGGTTGTTTCAATTTAGCAAACGTATCAACGCGATATCCACCTTCCGCTTTCTTCGCACCGTGGCAAGCTACACATTGATCTTGCAGAATCTGCGCGACGTTCGCTTTGAAACTCAACGGTGCAGGGGATGGTGATTCCGCCTGTGGAGCCTCTTGCCAGGCATTTGCATTGGCGGTTAAACAAAACAGCATCGCTACGGACAACATGCTGCTACTTCTAAGCAACTGAATCATGAATATTACCATCAATTTTTTTCGAACTGTTCTTGATGCGAATCAATGTTGGAAGATGAACTCATCGGTGTTGACAAGAGCCCAACAAACATCTTCCATAGCGAGCGCAGGATCGGAGTGCGAGGTTACATGTTTTAACGCTGCTTGAAGCTCGCTCTCCGTCGGAGGGCGACAAACAGCGGCCAAATAGACTTCGCGTATTATTTGTTCGACCGGCTTCTGGGCAGCCAATGCTTGCCGAAAGCGAGTTTGCGGATGCTTAAGCTTGCCATGCAAAAAGGAACCATTGAAAAACTCAATTGCCATACCAAGGTTCGTATCTTTGGAACGTTCACAAGCACAAACCGTTTCGCGTTCCGGTTGCCCAAAGACTTTTAGGAAATCAACTTTAACAATATCGGGCGCGGGAAGCTGCGTTGCCTTACGATCAGCAGGTAATCCACCTAACGGTTCCGCTACACCGAGTGTTGCCACCACAGCATCCATCAATTGCTCAGCGGAAAGTAAACGCGGCATTTGATGTGAAAAATATTTCTCATCCTCTTTGTTGCTCGCCAGCGGTTCAAAACTGGCCTGATAGGTGCGAGAATTGAGAATGGTCCGCAAGATGTGCTTTCGATCGAAGCCCGACTTTACAAAATCTTGCGCTAAAGCATCTAGCAACTCCACGTTGCTGGGTGGATTAGAATCGCGGAAATCATCAATGGGGTCCACAATTCCGCGTGAGAACAATTGAGCCCATATCCGATTAACTTCCATTTTGGCGAAGTAAGGGTTGTTGGGCTGAACCAACCAGTCAGCAAAACTTCGTCGTCGATCTTGTTCATCAACGGACGACAATGTTCCTTGCACGGGTACCCAGGGTTGCATTACTTTTCCGGTTCGGGGCTGCGTCACTTCACCTTGCTGAGCCGTCCACACAAGAGATTCATTCGGACGTGGTGTATTGGTCCGACGAACTCTCTCGAAGAAGGCGCCCATTCCGTAATAGTTATCCTGAGTCCAACGCTCGAACGGATGGTTATGGCATTTCGCACATTGCAGTCGCGAGCCTAAAAAGACTTGTGAGATTGTCTCCACACAATCGTTCATATCCACAGATGCGCGATAAAAATTGGCAGCAGGATTTTCCAAATTGCTGCCACTGGCCGTTAACAGTTCACGAGCAAAGCGATCGTAGGGAACATTCTTTCGAATCGAATCTTCAACCCAACGATGATATTTATACAAACCATCAGGGCCGATTTTCTTGTTGGTCATCCTCAACAAATCGCCCCATTTTACCGCCCAAAAACGAGCATATTCGGGCCTTTCTAAAAGACGATCAATCAACTTGCTGCGTTTGGTGGAATCGGTATCGACTAAGAACGCTTCGGTTTCTTCGAGCGTTGGCAAAATCCCAATCACATCCAAATGAACACGTCGCAAAAACTCGCTATCAGAGCAGGTCGGCGATGCCGAGTATTGCAATAGTTTGAGCTTGTCATTCACTCTCTCATCGATGTAGTTGTTGACCGGAGGATCAGTCCAAGCGAATGCCGCCTCATCCTCTACAAAAGTTAGCGTGAGCGATTCGATATGCTCTAAGAAGCGAACCAATACGGCAGCCTCGCCACGCTTTTGCTTTTTGACCAACCCATTCGCATCTACGGTGCAGACCGATGTATCGGAAACGGAATAGCCAGCTAAGTCGGTGACATCTTTGGTCGAACCATCTGTCATCACGGCGACCACCGAGATTTGCTGCGAGTCAGCGGGTGAGCGCAACACTCGTTTTCCTGCAGGGTAGATTTGTAACCTCGCGACACGTGGCGCATCAACGGGATCGAGTTTGGCCCCTTCAGCAATCCATTGCTTCAGCACTTGGTAAGCTGCATCATCTTTGCGAATCTGCACGCCACCACCATGCACCACTTTCATCAATGGCTTCTCTAATAGCAAGCTCGCTTCGGGTTCCAGTATGTTCACGCGACGTCCCGTTTCTTCGCGCAATAACGTCAATTGATCAAGTGCGGGATCATAAGCTCGCAACGACAAACGAAATCCACCTTTACCGCTCGGCGAACCATGGCATGCTCCGGAGCTGCAGTTTTGTTTGCTTAGAGCAACCAATGCGCCCGTTTCAAAACCGATCGGCTGAATGGTCGCTGAATTCGAGACTCGCACTGGAATCGTGGTCTCCACACCAGATGCATTGAGTTTGAGGGAAGTCTCACCATCACCGCGAGGCACAATATCGCTGCCAACTAATGCGGCGATCTTCTCATCCGAAACGCTCAACGTGGCGGAACGAGTCACATCCCGAACATCACCATTGGGATAAATGGCGCTTACCACTAATTGAATTTTATCTTTCGCATGTGTTAACGCGATCTCACTCGGAAAGACTTCTAAACGCTCTGGCGCGGATTCAACGTCAAAGGCAATCAACTCTCGGCGGCCTTTTCCAGCAAATTCGGCTACTGCCACGAGTTCAATTTTTCCGCGAATCATTTGCTTTTCATCCGTGCGGTCCACGGTGACGTGCGTCACATCACCTTCCTGCGCTACCTGGACAACAGCCCCGGTCGTATTGGCGGCCACAAACCACTGAGGGGCTTCTTTGAATTCGGGCTTGGTGCGTTCCAACGCAATAGTTGTCTTGATTTGCTTTGCGCCCGCTGGAAACGACAACACATTGACGGCTGGCGTTAACTTGAAAAAAGGTTCCGCTTCATTCGAAACGGCCAACGCCGTCCAACCATCGCGCCACAGGGCAGGATAGGGAAGTGTCGGCGCTCTCAATCTCCATATCGCACGTGAAGTTATGCTCGACGGTTCTTTGACACCCCCCTCCGATGCCATGACCTCCCACTGAAGTCCGGATAAAGGAACATCGGCTAAGGAAGCACCGTTCTGGGCAACCACCCAAACTCGATGCTCTTTTGTTCCCGCCGCAGCGACCGGATTGAGAATGCGATAGGCCGAAGAAAGATTTTTCGCACTGAATTGCACAGCTGAGTCATAACCAAATCGATCCAACACAAAATCAAAAGGCACCGCTCCAGAAACACCACTTAACAACAAGCGATCACGTCCATTCGCATCTCCCTTCAAGGCAGCCGTTACATAACCACTGACATCAAGCTGAAGAGCATAAACGAAGTTGACGCCTCCCCGACCTAACAACTCCTCGACAACCACTTGATAAACAGCATCTTCAGGTGGCACAAAATCAAAACGCCATTCACTCGCTTCATTCACAGGCGATTCGGCCAACATCCGTCCATCCGGATGAAGTATTTTGATCTTAAGCCAAGCTGGAGATTGCAAGGCACCCGTCCATGGAGTGCAGCGGAGCGACTCACCTTTTTTGAGCGTCACCAAAAAACGATCTTGATCCCCTGGAGTTTTGATACGCCCTGCCAAAACAACCGGTAACGAAACCCCGATCGTCGTTGGGTCATTCTCGACTTGTTCATTTTCAATCACCGCCACGCGTGGTGTAACCAACACGGTTCCCCAACTACCGGATCCACTCGCAGCAACAACTGGTACATAGCTCAAGGTCTGCGTCGAGGTGACGGGAGCCGTCCAATCGTTGACCGAAACCTCGTTTGCATCGGAAGTACCAGCGGCGAATTTTGCAACTTGACCAGTAGTGACGACCGGAGGAAAAAGGGTTTGAACGGGTAAGAAGTCTCCAATGCGCAATCGATAGCGACCACCCGCTACGTACTTGCTGTCGCGCAATTCCAATAGATATTCAACATCTTTTTTGGCGTCGATAGTAAGCCGACACTCCGATGAACCAGGGAGATCATCATTCCCCGCTATTTCATTTCCATTGCTGTCCAACACCCGAATCACTGGATCGAGATTGGACGAGAGAAAGTTCGTTCGAACCTCCAGCGTTAAGCGTTGGTCCACTGTGGAACGAATGCGAAAGAAATCACTCGCTGCTCCATCGGCAACACCGTCCACCGCACATCGATCCGTGAGTACTTGTGCATGCTCGACATCATGATTGTCAGCTGCTTCGGAGATTGTTGGCAGCGGATCGACTAACATCCCAAGGGGTGCCGCAACACCATCCGTACTTGCGACTGTAATACCAAATGGGCCGATAGGCGTTGCTGGGAGAGCAGTAACCTTTAGCCGGACCTCGTTGTTCGTAATCGAAACGAGTTCTGTCTGGAGCGGAATACTCGTCCAGATTTTCAACGGCTCGCTGAGCTTATCACCAACCAAAACGACTTCCGTGGCTTGGCCGGGCACAATAGAGCTCGGTCGAGCGACCTGTAGCCCTGGCTGGGCCTGCACAGTGCTAGCAATAACGATCAAGCATCCTGCGATGAATTGCGATAGGTATGAAGGCATGGTGGGATTGGCTGGGGTAGGGGAGGGGGGAGAAGGGCCTTCATTGTCGTACGATTTTGCCGAAAAGTCAAACTTTGTGGGGGTGTAAGCGTTCTTTTTGTACCTTAAGCCCTCGCGGTAGGTATCCAGCGTCAAAGTGGATAGCACTTCTTTTGCTAGCAACCAGCAATGAGAGATAAGGAGGGTGTCGCGGGCTGGGCTAGACGTGGTAGGACGATTCGTATTACCTTGGTCAAAACGTAATGGATTGCGTTAACGAAGACTACCGGCAGAGACGGATCGATGGCACAAGTTTCCCTATGGCTTCAGAAATATCGCGACTTGCTTTTGCCGGTAGCGTTGATTTCGTGCTTGGGTGTGATTCTTGTTCCGCTCCCAGCGGCTCTCATGGACCTTTTGTTAGCGGCCAACATCACCGTTTCGGTGATCATTCTGTTAACGACTCTCTATATTCGCACGCCCCTTGAATTTAACATCTTTCCGGCGTTGCTGGTCACCACCACATTAGCCCGGTTGGTGTTGAACATTGCAACAACACGTTTGATTCTCACGGAAGTGAAAGCGGACGATACAGATGCGGCGGGTGGAGTTATTTTAGCATTCGGTAACTTCGTAGCGGGCGATCGACTCGAAGTGGGCTTAATTTTATTCATCATCATCTTCGTCATCCAATTTTTGGTGATCACGAAAGGTGCCACGCGTATCTCCGAAGTTGCCGCACGTTTTGCCTTGGACGGTATGCCTGGTCGTCAGATGGCGATTGACGCCGACTTGAGCAACGGGCTCATCGATGAAAAAGAAGCTCAACGTCGCCGTGAAGCGATTCAACGTCAGGCCGACTTTTACGGTGCGATGGACGGTGCGAGTAAATACGTTCGCGGTGATGCGATCGCAGGTATTGTGGTCACGGTGATCAATATCGTCGGTGGCTTCTATATGGGCTTCGTTCATGCGAAAATGGATTTGGCCGAGTGCGCCGAGGTGTTTACCAAATTAACGATCGGTGACGGTCTCGTGAGCCAAGTCCCAGCGTTTTTGATATCGTTGGCAGCCGCATTGCTCGTAACTCGTAGCACACAAGAAGTGAATCTATCGGGCGAATTCATCTCGCAACTTTTCTCTCGTCCCCAAGCGTTGATTGTGGCTGGCGTCTTTTTGATTTTGATGATCTTCACTGCAATGCCAACGATTCCATTGCTGACATTGGGCTTGAGCTGCATCGGCATCGCCTACCTACTCAACAAACAACAAATTCAAAAAACGAAAGTGGCTGCCGAGCAACAGCGCCAAGCCGAATTGGCCAAAGCAGTGCCCCCCGAAAAGAAAGTGGAAGACTTTTTGGAAGTTGACCCGATGCGTGTCGAACTGGGAGCTGGACTGGTCCCGTTGGCTGACCCAAAACGTGGTGGGGATCTCAAACAGCGCGTGAGCACCGTTCGCTCGATGATGGCAGCCGAGATTGGAATCTTGCTTCCCAAAGTCCGCATCAAAGATCGCCCCAGCTTAAGCGAATTCCAGTATGAAATCCAAATTGCAGGGGCACCCGTCGCGACAGGCTTTTTGCGGCCGGACCGCCTGCTGGCTATCGATACAGGCATCACGACGGGGAACATACCAGGCGAAGAAACTCGCGAACCCGCTTTGAATCGACGCGCTTGGTGGATCGACCCGGGCTTACGCCAACAAGCCGAAATCTACAGTTATCAAGTTGCTGAACCGGGCGCTGTATTAGCGACTCATGTTCAAGAAATTGCAGGTCGCCATGCAGACGAGTTATTGACCCGCGATCAAACCAAACAATTGATCGATCAATTAAAACAGTCGACTCCAACGGTTGTCGAAGAACTGATTCCTGGCTTGATGAAACTCGCCGACGTGCAACATGTTCTTCAGATTTTATTGCGTGAAGATGTTCCTATTCGCCAATTGGGTACCATCCTTGAAACTCTTGGCGATTATGCTCAACGCACAAAAGACCCTGTGCTGCTTACCGAATACGTTCGTCATCGGCTCGCGCGAACTATCTCGCAACGCTTCCGTGATGGGCAGAATCGGTTGCATGTGGTAACTCTTGATCCGTCGGTCGAAGATCGAATCTCGGCTGGCATCGAACATACCGATCGAGGCCTGCTTATTCGCATGTCGCCACCAGTGATCGAAGCCACCTGCCAACAAATCGCGATACAAGTGCGAAAGCTCGAACAACTCGGTCGCCCCCGCGTCCTTTTAGTAAGCCCGCGTATTCGTCCCGCAGTTCGTCAGATCACACAGAACCTGCTCCCCGATCTTCGTGTATTGAGCTACAACGAAGTGACTCGTGATACTCAATTGGAAGCCGTCGGAGTCGTCAGCGATGCTCAGATTCAAGGGCAAAGAGCGGCGTGAGAGTAGGTTTCAGTGATTCAGTTTTCAGTGATTCAGTTTTCAGTGATTCAGTGATTCAGTGATTCAGTGAGGCAGTGAGGCAGTATTGACCTCAAGCCTCAAGCCTCACCCCTCAAGCCTGTTCCTACCAGATGATTTCTGTGGAGGAGAAAATGGGGCCTTCGATACAGGTGCGTTTGTAGTCCCAGCTGCCATCTTCTTGCTTCACTTTGGCGACGCAAGTGAAACAAATTCCGATGCCACATGCCATCGGTGTTTCAAGCGAGACTTCGCAACGAACCTGATGCTGATGGGCAATTTCAGAAACCGCTTCCATCATCGGCTCAGGCCCGCAACAAACGATACGAACCGATTGGCCATTCAACTCGCCCAATTTTTTCTTGAGCAAATCGGTGACGCGTTGTGGTGGGCCGATCGAACCGTCGTCAGTAGCTAGTTCTAAGTTAAGTCCGATTTGGCGAAACTCATCTAAACCTGCGAAGTAATCGGCAGAACGCGCACCATACAACAGATGCACACTTTGTGCATAACCATTTTGACGTATTGTGGACGTACCAAAGCTCTCCAAACCCAATGCTTCGCGAGCCAATGTGAGAAAAGGTGTTTGACCAATACCACCCGCTACCATGACTAAGTGATCGACACGTTCAGCGCTGAATGAATTGCCGAGTGGGCCCCACACTTGCATGCGTTGTCCGGCAACCATGCGGTGCAATTGTGATGTCATTCGCCCTTTGACTTGATAGACCAATTCAATCCACGAACGCCTCCCATCGACTTTGGGATCCGTTGAGTAAATGGCCAATGCGCGTCCGATGAGTGGATCAGTTCGATCCGCGATTCGCAACATGCAAAACTGACCAGGAATGAAGCTCGAAGCGATCTCGGGGGCTTCGATGCGCAATTTCCATAAGCCCTTAGCGACTTGAGCATTCTCTATCAAAGTTGCCGTAACAACAGGTAGTTGTGAACTGCAAGCTTGAACCGTCATGGTTATCAAATCCCTTATCGAGCTATCTTCGCCCTACTGAATCACTGAAAACTGAAAACTGAATCACTGAATCACTGAATCACTGAATCACTGAATCACTGAATCACTGAATCACTGAACCACTGAACCACTTCCCCACCTATTGCTCTGCGGTTAACAGAGCAACAGGCCTTCAACTAATCCTCAGGAGTGCATGTTAGTCCCGCCCACGACCGCCGCCACCGGGTCGGCCACCTCGGCCTCCAGGGCGACCACCACCAGGTCTTCCGCCACCGGGTCTTCCGCCACTGGGCCGGCCACCGCCAGGTCTTCCGCCACCGGGTCTGTCACCAGAGCGACCGCCGCCGAAATCGCGTCCACCGCCACTTCGACCTCTTGGTCCACGGTCACCGCCTCCGCGATCACCAAAGCCGCGATCTCCTCGATCACCGAAACCACGGTCGCGCGAGCCGCGTTCATCGCGACCTCCTTCGCGAGGTCCACCGAACCTGCTACCGCCAGGCCGATCACCACTAGGCCGGCTGCCACTGGGCCGGCCGCCACCAAAGCCGCCACGGCCACCTCCAGGTCGGTCTCGCTCAGGCCGATCCCGGAATCCACCTTCACCTCTTGGACGTCGGTCACCACGATCTGCGAATTCACGACGATCTGGGCGTTCACCTCGATCTGGGCGTTCACCTCGATCTGGGCGTTCACCTCGATCGCGGTCAAATCCACGATCGCGACCGAAGCCGCGGTCACCACGTTCACCACCACGGTCACCCCGATCACCACGTTCTCCGCCAAACCTTGGCCGGTCTCCACGTGGACCACCGCGACGTTCATCACGCCCACCGCGATCATCTCGATCACGGAAGCTTGGACGGCGATCACCACCGCGTCGATCATCTCCACGGCGATCGTCGCTTCGGCGGTCATCACCGCGTCGTTCTCCGAAACCTCGGTTTCCGAATCCTCTGTCGCCAGAACCACGTTCACCGCCTCGCCCGCGATCACCGCGGGGCCCGCGATCACCTCGGGGCCCATCACCTCGGGGCCCATCACCTCGGGGCCCATCACCTCTGGGCCGATCGCCGAAAGGCCGATCCCCTCTAGGTCTGTCACCAAAAGGCCGATCGCCACGCGGTCTGTCACCACGCGGTCTGTCACCACGCGGTCTGTCACCACGCGGTCTGTCCCCACGAGGAGCCCCTTCGCGATCGCCACGTGGCTTACGACGTTGTTCACTTACCGATGGAGGCAAAAAGATTTCATCGCCATCATCATCGAGAATGACGTCTGGCACTTCTTCCGTTCCATCAAATGTTTCCGCTTCGCCGTCGAAATCATCTTCATCGAATTCGATTTCAACCGCATCGTCGTCTTCATCGAAATCATCTTCAGGGGGCACAAACTCTTCGACTGCACCACCGCTGCTATAATCGACCACAACGCCGAGATCATCGCCTTCGAGCATTCGTTCCGCTTCGAGTTCTTCAGCTAACTCGTCTTCGGTGATTTCATCTTCGATAGGACCAGGCGCAGCGATCTTAGCTCCACCTGTCTGACGTTTGCGGTTTTCTTTTTTCTTGTGCCGTGCTTGTTCAGCTTCTTCGTAGAGTTTGCGAACTTCTTCCGCCGTCAACGGACGATACGCGCCAGTGGGTATGTCACCCAAACGCAATGTACCAATGGCGACACGTTTCAGCTCGACAACTTTATGTCCTAGCCTCGCCAAAATGCGACGAATTTCGCGGTTCTTGCCTTCGCTCAACTCGATTTCCAAATCGGTGGCATGGCGACGCTGCTTGCGAATCTTAACTTTATCCACTTTGGCCAAACCTTCTGCCAAGTGAATGCCGCGTTCTAAACGCGCGAGGTGCGCAATATCGATCGAACCTTGAACCGTAACATAATACGTCTTGGTGATTTGATATTTGGGATGCGCTAACTTTTGCGCCAACTCACCGTCATTGGTGAGCAGCATCAAACCTTCGCTGCTGCGGTCAAGTCTGCCGACGGAGAACAAGCGTTCTTTATCGGGAACCAAATCGACAACCCGAGGTCGACCGTCGGGATCGGAATTGGTGGAAACAACTCCAGGGGGTTTGTTTAACGCATAATAGACGGGCTTGTTCTTCTTCAGAGCTTCGCCATCGAATTTGATCTGATCCACCGTGGGATCGACTTTCATGCCAAGTTGGGCGGCGACTTCACCGTTAACTTCAACTCGCCCTTCGCTGATGAATTCATCACAGGCGCGGCGACTTCCCAGTCCGGCGGCTGCGAGCACTTTATTAAGACGTTGTGGACCTGCACCAAGGGGACCCCAGCCCGATGGTTTCTGTTTACCTGACATGAACTAAAGACCTCTGCTTTTCAATGATCGGGATCACTCGCTTTCGGCGAAAATGCAAAAGACGCAGTTTCCCCACTAAGCGATGATATCTCGACAGGGGGCAAAGCGCCCAGGGTCTGCGCAGACTGCTCCCCTCGCATCGCCCCAAAAAGAACCGCCACAACACCCCACAATGAGTAGTTTCTCGCGAATTTGGGATGAGCAGGCTAGATTATTGCTGCTGCAAGCTGCCGTAGAAGTTCGACAAACCTGACGAATAATAGCGTTGATTGCGTTGGGCTTCAGGCATCGGCTGAGCGTACTCGCGAGGACGCCCACCTACCACTTCCGGACCAATGTCGTTAAGCGGGTAGGGGTCATGATAAACGGCGCGTGCACTTTGACGGTCGACTGTTCCTTGACCAAATCCAGGAATTCCCCAACCAGGACGATTTGCGCATCCCGTCACAGAAGCCGAGACCATGAGAATGAACAGGGAAATGCGTTTAGTAGACATGATCCCATCCTTGAGGGTGTGCGCTAAAATAGAAACGCGACTGAATTCCCTTGGCTTACGTTAATTCTGGGCCACCAAACACATTCACCAATCGAACTCTAGGATGGACTCCCCCATCCCGCAAAGTTCACGGTCGGATCGTAGCTAGTTTGAACCATGGGATACAGGGCAATCGGGAGAATCGAACGGGATTAAATCGCTGCCTGCCATTCCATGACAAATGCAACTAGAACGTTCGATCCACGATTCTCGATTTGCTATCAATGTTCATCGAATGCCGATTGCAATACTCTTCATCGGATCGATCGATCTAAGGTTGCGAAAGCAAATGGGTGATGGCGTACATCCAACTTCTGACAAGACTGTTGCAAGTGGTGTAGATGTTTGGAACCCTACAATCATACCCGCGCGAATAACACCACCGTCTCGTGATCGGATGACTCCCACTGAACCGCAGGTGCAGCGGCAGGAACGAGGACACTCTCCCCACGTTTCAAATCCAACTTCCCACCGTTCCAACTCAATTGCCCACTACCACGTGGTACTGTGAGCAAGATAAATCGATCTTCAAGTTCCCAGTGATACTTACCTGCTCCCAACAAACGATCGATGCTGAATTTGGAACATTCAACGAGCGAATCCCAGCGGGGTGAAGAAGCTGTAGCAGCTTGTCGAATCGTCAAAGTTTGCGGGTTAACGGGGCCTCGCTGGTAATCGATCACCTTTAAAGCTTGTTCGATATGCAACGGGCGACTATTGCCTTCTGCATCGACGCGGTTCCAGTCAAACAAACGAAAAGTTGTATCGCTTGATTGTTGAATTTCGGCCACGATCAATCCGCTACCCAGGGCGTGTACCGTGCCAGCGGGAATGAAAATGCAATCGCCGGCTTGGGCGGTGACTTGATGGAGACATTCTTCGGTTTTGCCCGCTTCAATAGCAGCCGCCAAATCGTCTCGGGTTAAGCCGGGTTTTAGCCCTGCGTAGATACACGCATTGGGCTCAGCATGAATGACATACCAAGCTTCTGTTTTGCCCAGGTCGGGCTTGGTCATTTTCAGACCGTAGGCATCATCGGGATGCACTTGCACGGAGAGAACCAAATTGCAGTCGAGGTATTTTAAGAGGAGCGGAAAATGATGGCGTGGCTGTGGCAGGGGTTCTGTTTTTTGGGCCTGCACCAGTTTATATCCGAGGACACCAATCGGGTTCGAATCGATCAACCCGCCGAGCGACTGTCCCGCAAGAGGACCATTAATGATGATACTTTGATCAGGTCCATGATCGACTATTTCCCAACTTTCGGCCCAGACACCCTCGCCCGGAATCCCTTTCCCCAGATAATTCTGCAAACCTCTGCCACCCCAGATGTACGAGCGAAAAAGTGGCTGGAATTGTAACGGATAGAGGGGCTGGGACGTTGTCGACATGACACACAACTCAGATGGGGGGCAAAATAACCACTGTCAGGAACGATACCCTCGATCATAATATGCTGTAAAGTTGACGGGGTACATTCCCGCCGATTTCCAACCTCGGAAGCACTGAACCACCGCTGAAAAGATACGATTATGACAGCCCCTCGCATCTCGCCCAAAGTTTCAGACGATCTGTTTGATAGCAGTTCGATGACTTTTGGTGAGCATTTAGAGCAACTCCGCAAAGCCCTGGCTAAATCCTCAGTCTGGGTCGGGGTTGGTTTGATCTTCGGCCTATTTCTGGCAGACGACATCGTCCAGTACATCCAGACGCCCCTGAAGGCAGCCCTGGAAGAATTTTCGCTGAAGCAAGATTTGCAGCGTCTCAAAACGGTCAGTGGCGTTCCGGTCTCGGACGATATGGCCGAGAAACTGCACGACAAAGGTATCGTGAGCGAAGATGTCTTGGTCGATCCGCGCGATTTTCATTTGGAATCGCTGATGGGAAAAAAAGAAAGCGAGAAGCCTGAGAGCAGCAAACCAGCGGCAACGGAAACGAACGCAGCAACAACAAACTCAACCAAGAAAGAGGCCGATGCCAAAGCTTCAGCTGAGCCCAAGACACCCGATGCCAAAGCAACAGAAAGCAGTACCGAAACGACCGCAAAGCCAACCGTCTCCGCACCAGATCCCGAGGCTTTGTATCAGGGGGCTGTAGATGATGCATTGATGGAGCGCTTGGTCCCCGTGCGAATTTGGCGCAAGGTAGCGACTCGAGTCGAGACGCTCAATATTCAAGAAGGTTTTATGATTTGGCTTAAGGCCGCTTTGATTGCCGGCATTGTGTTCGGAAGCCCTGGGATTTTCTGGCATATTTGGGGGTTTGTGGCAGCGGGCTTATATCCGCATGAACGCAAATATGTGTACTTCTTTTTGCCCATGAGTTTAGGCTTGTTTTTGGCGGGCGTGAGCTTGGCGTTCTTTGTGATCTTCCGCTTTGTGATCGAATTTTTATTGGAAGCCAACGCGAGCTTGGGCACCGACCTATCGCCTCGTTTGAACGAGTATGTTTCCTTTGCGTTAATTCTCCCATTGGGCTTTGGTTTAGCATTCCAATTACCGCTGGTGATGGTCTTCTTGAATCGCATCGGTATGTTTACGGTTCAGAACTATTTGCAGCAATGGAAGATTGCGATTTTGGTGATCGCCTTTTTGTCGATGATTCTCACACCGGGTGGCGACATCTACAGTATGTGTGGAATGGGCTTGCCGTTGATTCTCCTGTACTTCGCGGGAATTGGCTTGTGCAAGTATTTACCGATGGGTCGTCCGATGGGTGCCGACGGTTACGATCCGGTGGCTTAACGATTGCTTGTGGAGGAGAAGCGTTTCATGGCCCATCGAGAATGCCAGTTCTCTCGCATCTGACGCAAACCTATAATGAAACAGTAACGCTTCGAAGGCCCTTAGATGACAGGCGGGGACGATCATGAGCATTGCACTAGCGACAACCTGGGAAGAGCGCCTTCAGGATCTCGGCAACATTCCTGCTTCACGCATTCGAACAAATCCCATGCCTGGTACAGCCACAGTTGAGGATGTGACGCGATTGCGAAACACAGAAAGACGACTATATGAGTTGGTGGATGGAACCCTGGTGGAGAAAAGCATGGGATGGCAAGAGTCGCTAATTGCTGGGATCCTATTGCAATGGCTCAACAACTATCTTGATACGCATCGACTAGGGGTAGCCACGGGCCCAGATGGCATGACTCGATTGTTAGGCGATACGGTTCGAGGACCGGATGTCGCGTTTGTTTCCTGGGATCGAATGCCCAATGGGCAAATCCCAACCGATCCGATCCCCGAATTGGTTCCCAATCTTGTCATAGAAGTCCTTAGCACCAACAACACCTACGCAGAAATGTCGCGCAAACGGCGAGAGTATTTTCATGCGGGAGTGGAACAACTGTGGATGGTAGACCATCGCGCTCGAACCATTACGGTATTCCGCGCTGCCCTGGATGCGACCGTTTATACCATCGACCAAACTGTTGATGCAGGAAGTGTACTTCCTGGTTGGCAAGTGAATATTACTGAGCTATTCAGCCGTTTGGATCGCCAGCCTTAATGACCTTGCGTCCTGCGACGCATTTGTTAAATTGCGTCCGAACCCCGTTCGCCGGTTCGGATGCGGATGCAATCATCCATTGGCAGCACAAAAATCTTCCCATCGCCGATTTGTCCTTTATCGCCGGAGCGAGCAGCCGACATAATCGCTTGAATGGTCGGCTCGACAAAATCTTCGTTGACGGCGATCTGCAATTGCACTTTGCGCAAGAGATTGACCGAAGGTTCTTGGCTGCGATAAATGCCGAGCTGACCTTTTTGCCGACCGAAACCTTGACAATCCACCACCGTGAGTCGAAAGACTTCGACTTCGGTGAGAGCATCTTTTACAGCTTCGAGACGATTCGGTTGAATAATGGCGATGATGAGCTTCACGGGGAACCACCTTGGTGAGGATTCAAAGCTTGAGGCAATGCAGATCGCCGCAGAGCTTGATGAAAGTGGGTTGGAACGAAGCAGACTACAAGAGAAGTCGAGGAAAAGAAATACCCCGGCCCGAACAGGTGAGGCGGACACCCATCCGAGGCCGTTGGGGTACCCTTCTGGCCCAGGCAAGAGCCGAAGACCATGACGTCCGAATAAACACGAGGTGTTTGAGACCGCGTGCAACTCGAGACCGTGTATTGTTCTCGCTAAGGAAACGATCGAGCTAAATCAGATTTATGTCTGCCGCCTAGTTTCCCGATCTAAGGCTCCCTGTTTTTTGACTTACATGAGCAAGTAAAAAATATGTCGCTCCGCGGTTGACCGGCAGAAAAAGTCTTCCGTCGGAGCGACACAGGGTAGGGTTTTGTAAGGCTGCAACTTAGCCGCGATCAGCAGGATAAGCGTGCATGCCGTGTTCCGAGATATCCAAACCAGTTTGTTCTTCTTCTTTGGTGACGCGGAGCATTCCGACAGCCTTGAGGGCAAAGAATACGATCAACATTGTGAAGAAGCCCCAAGCACAGTAAACCAATGTGCCGACAACTTGAGCAAGCATATTTCCTTCGATCGGAGTGTTTGGATCGGCCGGCGGATCGAAATTGCCAAACAATGCAACCGCTAGGCAGCCCCAAGCACCACACAATCCATGCACGGGCCAAGCGCCTACTGGATCGTCAATCTTGAGGTTTTCCAATACCAACATACCTACGATCACCAAACCACCTGCGACAGCCCCGATGATGATCGCTTCAAAATTTGTAACGCAGTCGCAATTTGCAGTGATACCAACCAAACCGGCCAGCATACCATTCAGTGCCATTGACAAATCAGGCTTGCCAAACAGAACCCAAGCGAGTGCCAACGCTACGACTGTTCCAACTGCGGCAGACAGCGCGGTGTTCGTTGCCACCAACATCACTTTACCTGTAGCAACAAAGGTATCGAATGCCAACTGACTTCCTGGATTGAATCCGAACCAACCCACCAACAACACGAAAACTCCCAATGTCGCTAAGGACATATTGTGACCAGGAATAGGAGTGCTCTTACCATCGCTACTGAATCGACCGATACGCGGTCCAAGCAGGATTGCTCCAGCTAGGCCGGCAAATCCACCTACCGCATGCACAATGCAGCTACCCGCGAAATCGTGAAAACCCATTTCATGGAGCCAACCATAACCCCACTTCCAAGAACCGCTCAAAGGATAGACCAAGGCAGTGATGATTGCGCTGTAGATAAGATATGCCACGAACTTCATGCGACCAGCAACAGCCCCGGACACGATGGTGGCAGCTGTGGCAGCGAAAGCAACTTGGAACAAGAAATCAACCTGCGGATGCAAAGGTGCTTCGCCATCCCATTCGGAAATCGCGAAAATTCGTTCGAGATTAACAGCAAAAACCTTCGGGCCCTCTCCCCAGGTCGGATACATAATTGCATAACCAATCCCGAAGAACAAAATCACACCGATTGCGAAATCCATGACGTTCTTGCACAGAATATTCACGGTGTGTTTAGCCGGATTCATGCCGACTTCGACCATCGCAAAACCAGCTTGCATGAAAATCACCAATACGGCACATAACATCAAGGTGACGTTATTGAAACCAAAGTTGATTTCTTGAAGAACCGCTTTTTCTTCTGCAGGAGTGACTTGCGCACTCTCGACTGGCTTTTCTTCCGTCGCCGCTGGAGCGTCCGCTGCTGGTGTTTCCGCGGCGGGTGCGGCGGTTTCAGCGGGTGCTGCCGGTGCAGCTTCTTGCGCTAAGGTGATACTTGCTGGTGAAACTAAGGCCATGGCTACTAAGCCAAGGCAGAGCCATGATTGAACTTGCCGCAATAAACCCATTTCCTCTCGCCTCTTTTGTGTCTTCAGAACAATGGATAGGGAGTGATGCTTGGCACTACACCAAGCGAGAAAGCACTCACCGGAATCCTGAAGCGTTACCCTTGCCCGGGCCAATGCGGAACCACTTCTTTTCTGCTGGAGAACTTGCCAAACCCGGAGGATTTGTCGTTTCCAAGCAGCTTGCCCAAAGTGGTCGCGAATGCTTCAGAATGCAGCAAACCGGCAAAGCAGATACCGTGCCAGAACGTGAGCCAAACGAGCACACTTCTGTCACAAAGAGTTGACAGAACAAGAGTTACAGAAATTAACAATTTCTAAAAATTGCTGGCAAATGGGTCGCCTCCCCCTAGATCGCCCAAGAACTAGGCAACGAAATGCACGAAAAGGGGCAGGGTAGTGGTTCAGTTTTCAGTGATTCAGTGATTCAGTGGGAAGAGAAAAACGGCTCTCGATCGCTGGTTCCACTTCCTCACTGAATCACTGAATCACTGAATCACTGAATCACTGAAAACTAAACAAAAAACCCCCTGATGATGGCTCACCAGGGGGTCTTCTTTTAACCAAGTGGATTTGGAGATTCAATCAACACCTTAGAAGGTGAAGATCGCGTCCATACCGAATGTGGTTTGGCTGGTACCGAGGTCCAAGCCGATGATACCATCGCGGTCCCAGTCCCAGCGAACTTCTGGGCGGAACAACAAGTTGGAGTGAGGACGAATGTTCAAACCGGTGGTGTAAACATAAACGTCGGAGTGACCAGGAGTTTGTTTGCCCAAACCGCGTTCAACGTTGTACCATTCGAAGCGGTTACCCCAAGCGAGGCAATCGTTGAACGAATAGAGCAAAGCGTTGTTAACGTCAAATGTTTGACGTTCAACAGCTCGGTTGGTCGCGTTGTCTGAATCGAGGTAGTCGGTCCAGAAAACGTGAGTCAACTTTTCGGACAACTTGGTGGTCACGATAACGCTGTGCATTTCACCAGCTTCGTTGGCAGAGCGGGCGCCGAAGCGACCGAGCACCAAACCGTAGGTGAAGCTAGTGTTCTCGGTTACATTGGTGGTGATACCAGTTAACCATGCATCACCGTTGTCATCGAAGCCGCTGTCCCAACCCATGACGTATCCGTTGTAGATTTTGGTATCTTCGGATACAGAGTAGGTGGAAAGCACGCCGGTGTGAGTAAACGGCTCGCTGTTGTACATGGTGTAGCTGTGCGAGTAGAAGAAGTTACCGGTTGCAGCAACAACTTCGTATCCGATCGTGGTGAAGAAGTGACCGGCCTTAACCGACCAATCTCCATACGCAGCTTCAACATAAGCTTGTGGTAGGGCATGGCCATAAATACCATTGTCCCATGGGTTATCCCAACCGCTTTGTTGAGTACCGAAAGCTTGAGTGTCCTGAGCATCGGTACCGTAGAGGTAATCAACGCGTGCACCCCAACCTAACCCGCAGCTACCATCGGCAACCTTTTCTGCATACAACCATTGTTGTTGCAAGTTGACACGATGTTTGTGTTGGTTGAAGTTGAATGGGGTGTTGTAGGTGTGGTACCCCAATTGAGTCCAACCACCGACGTTGAATCCGCAGATATCGCCATCGACGAGCTTGTAGGGTTCGCCTAAGCAGCAATCGAGACCGATGTCCCAAGAACCGCAGCAATCGCCCATTGCATCACAAGCGGTGTCACAGCTGCTGCCGTTATCACAAGCTGCAGTTGGGGCGGGTGCTGGAGCGGTTGCGGGTGCAGCATCGCTGGGTGATTTTTCTTCGTCGTAACCGTAAGAATAAGCTGTTTTTTGGTAGCTGGTCGCTCCACGGTGACTTTGCTGAGCAAAGGTCGTTCCGGTAAAGCAAACGCAGGCTAGAGCGGCGCTGAGCGCCATCCTGCTAATTTTCATCTTCCTGACTCCTCACAAATCCATTTGTTGGCAAGGCAAAAAGCGCGTCCCGGTAAATTCCGAGACGATGCGGAGATCTCCATGGCCAAAGGCTCCCGCCAGTGTTAGCCGAGTCATTTCGCTCTCCGTTCATCCATGAACGCGATTCAACGGTTGGTATCGGATGCCCCTTTTCTGTTAAGAGAGGCAAAAAACGCACGGATTACAAATTTGTGAAGCGACTTGGGAGAGTTTTGGTAAACTTTGACGCGCAGGCAAGAAATGATGAGCCAAAACGCGAGTGAAGGTGTGCGTGTGGTGTGCGTTCCCTGAAAAAATGGGCTCAATAATCTTCCTGTACGACTCTCCGTTGCCTTCGGTTTTGAGAAAGCTTTTGAGAATATTTCAATGACTCGTAATCTTTGGACCTAAGGTGTCCACACTCCGGCGAAAAATAATTTTGTCGGTGGTTATTGCAAAATGGTCACCTATGCGATACTAATCATTCGTATACAACTTTGGCAAAGTGCTGATTGACGCATGCACCCAGCCGTGGATCTAAGGAGAAACTAGGGATGGCTAAGAAAAAAGCAGACAAAGACCGAGCAAACAGCGAACCTACTGGCCTGGAAGCAATGTTCAAGCGAGATCCGAACCTGAAAACGGCTCTCCAACAAATCGAGAAGCAATTCGGTGAAGGCTCCATCATGCCCCTTGGTGGCGAAGGCCAACTCAAGGTCGAAGGTATCAACACCGGTAGCTTGTCAATGGATATCGCCCTCGGTGGTTTCGGCGTACCACGTGGTCGTATCATCGAAATCTTCGGACCAGAATCCAGCGGTAAGACCACCCTAGCTCTCCACATCTGTGCCGAAGCTCAAAAGGCCGGCGGTATCGCTGCCATCATCGACGCCGAACATGCCTTTGATCCTAGCTGGGGTAAGAAAATCGGTGTTGAACTTGATACCCTCTTGGTCAGCCAACCGAGCAGCGGCGAAGAAGCGATGCAGATCACCGAAATGCTAGTGAAGAGCAATGCGGTTGACGTGATCGTGATCGACTCCGTCGCCGCTTTGGTCCCCAGACAAGAACTGGAAGGAGAAATCGGCGATTCACACGTTGGTCTGCAAGCTCGCTTGATGAGCCAATCAATGCGAAAACTCACCGGTGCCATTGCCAAGAGCAAGAGCGCGGTGATCTTCATCAACCAGATCCGCGAAAAAGTAGGTGTGATGTTCGGCAGCCCAGAAACGACTCCCGGTGGTCGTGCCTTGAAGTTCTACTCCTCTTGCCGCATCGATGTCCGTCGTATCGGTGCCTTGAAAGAAGGTGAAGAAGTCGTAGGACAACGCGTTCGTTGCAAAGTCGTCAAGAATAAAGTGGCTCCTCCGTTCCGAGTCGCCGAGTTCGATATGATGCACACCAACGGTATTTCGTTCGAAGGAGATTTGCTCGACCTTGGCGTCAATTGCAAAGTGATCAACCGCAGCGGTGCTTGGTTCAAATACGGTGAAACCTACCTCGGTCAAGGGAAAGAAAAGGCTCGTAACTTCCTGATCGAAAATCCAGAACTCGCTGAAGAAATGCGGCAACTCATCCTCGCCAACAACGATCCTGCTGCATCCGTAGAAGCTGAAGGAGCTGAAGCGGATGAGGAAGAAGAATCGATTGTAGATTCCTGATATTTGCCTGGGGCTTGCTTAGCTTTCCCCCGGTAAATCCTGATTAAAATCAACCCACAGCCCCAAATCTCGACCGATTTGTGGGCTGTTTTGTTTTGAACTATTCTTCGTAGCAATTCGTTCTAGCAATGCGATAAGCTATAACAGAGCGTACATTTAGTCCTACTTCGTCCCTCACAACAGTGACATCATTCGCCGCGATGGCCAACATCCAGCCTCTCCCTAACAGCGTGCCATGCGTTCCGGTTCGTCGCCCGAACCCAACGAGAGCCGTTGCGCATTGGGTCGGCTGCTTCGCTGTGCTACTGCAATTGACAATGGTGGCGTGGGCCCAATCTCCCCCGGAAAGCGAACCTCAAGCGTCACATTCGGGAGCCGAAGAGCCCGCTGGGAGTGCAATTCAAGGGGACCTCTTCCTAAAAGCGATGCAAGAAAAATCGATTCAGGTTGCTCAGCGATCCGCGCGTTCTGTTGTCGCCATCGCACGAGTTCGCCGGGAAACCGATCCACGCACAGAAACGCTCCGCTTTCAATTTGGCCCCGGAATTCGCCTTAACGAATTGAGCCGCCCGACCGATCCGGATTTTGTACCAACAGATTATGCAGCAGGTGTGGTGATCGACAACGAAGGGCACATTGTTACTTGCTTTTCCGAACTGAGCGATCCACGCAATAGCGACTACTATGTCTGGTGCAATAAAGAACCGCGCACTGCTGAGCCCACTTGGGTCCCAGCCGAAGTCCAAGCGGGTGATCCGTTTTCTGATATTGCGGTCCTCAAGGTCAACGAATCGATCGATTTAGTACCGATTGAACTTGCATCCGATTATGAAGCTCGCAAAGGCGAATTGGTTTTTGCGGCTGGCAACCCTTACGCCGCCGCGCGTGATGGCTCGACATCGATGGCGTGGGGAATCATTGCCAACGTCGATCGAGCGTTAGCTGGCCAACCGGGACAAACTTCTTCGCTGCAAGAGAAACAAACACTTCATCATTTCGGCGGACTATTGCAAATTGATGCCAACCTCAGCAACGGCTTTAATGGGGGGCCCGTTTTGAACTTAGATGGAGCCATGATTGGTTTGATTATCCCCAATGCTTTTGTCCCTACGGCAGCCAAACATGGTGGCTTTGCGATTCCCGTCGATGAAACGTTCCAGCGAGCTGTCGATTCGCTGAAGCAGGGCAAGATCCCCGAATTCGGCTTTCTGGGAATTGTCCCCGAAGAAATTCCAACGTCGCGTCGCGAAGCCGGAATCCGTGGTGCCTATGTGTCGCGAGTCGTTCCGGGCCTCCCTGGCGACTTGGCTGGACTTCGCCCCGATGATGTCATCATGGCCGTTAATGACCAACCCGTCTTCGATCGCAATAGCCTCTTCTTTGCGTTGAGCCGCCAAGGGGCTGAAGAAAAAATCGACCTCGCCGTTCGCCGCTTCAGCAGCTTCGGTGGCTCGGCCGAGAACATTACCCTCAAGGGCCAGCTGAGCAAAAAATATGTCGCCTCAAAAATCCCAGCCTATACGATTAAACCTCTTCCAAGCTGGCGTGGTTTATCGGTCGAATATGCCACCGCTCTTCCCACGGAAATGCTCCGCTTTATGTCCCGCTCACTTCCCACCCCACCCAAGTTGGCGGCTCTCCAGGTAGAACCCAACACGCCAGCCTGGCAGGCTGGTATCCGACCTGGACAATTGATTCTGGCTGTACAGGGAGAAACTGTCTCGACTCCCGATCAATTTACCGAACTGGTAAATAGGTTCAGCGGTCAATCTATCGAAATAACGCTGATCGATGCCGCCGATACTCTACGCAAGGTGCCCGTCCCTTAATTCCGTCGTCTAATCCGCTCCCTTATTTGCCCCTGGCCCGGTTTGGCGAGTGGCGAAGATTGTTTTCTACGCGAATTATCGGGGCTGCGCGAACCGTATGGGCAATGGTGGACTTTAACGAGTATTTGTATAGTACTAACATTCAGCGGGCACACAAAAACTAAAGCTTTTGCACGGACTTTTGCACGGATAAGATCAGCTTACTATGAAATGCGACGAACTACGCGAGAAATACCTTTCCTTCTTCCAGTCTCAAGGCCATAGCCGTCAGCCAAGCGATGTGCTGGTGCCAACTTGGGACCCTTCGGTCCTCTTCACCCCAGCCGGGATGAACCCATTTAAGGACCATTTCCTTGGCAAAGTAAAACTCGAATTCACTCGTGCCACCACTTGCCAAAAGTGCTTGCGTACTGGGGACATTGATAATGTCGGTCGAACCGCCTATCACCACACGTTCTTCGAAATGCTTGGCAACTTTAGCTTCGGCGATTATTTCAAGAAAGAAGCTATCCACTGGGCATGGCAATTTTTGACCGATCCCAAATGGCTCGGCATCCCCAGCGAGCGACTGAGCGTCACGGTTTATAAAGACGACGATGAAGCTGCCAACATTTGGAATTCTGAAATTGGTCTGCCATCACAACGCATATCGCGCATGGATGAAGACGAAAACTTCTGGCCAGCAAGCGCACCGAGCCAAGGGCCTGACGGTGTATGCGGTCCATGCAGCGAAATCTATTATCAGCTCGATAACGGCAAGTCGGTTGAAATTTGGAACTTGGTGTTTACGCAATTTAATCGCGTCGGCAATCCGCCCAACAATTTGCAACCACTCCCAAGCAAGAACATCGATACGGGGATGGGCTTGGAGCGTACGGCCAGCGTTTTGCAAAACGTACCAACGAACTTCCATATCGATACGCTTTATCCCATCGTCTTAGCTGCAGCTGAGGTGTGCGGCACTAAATATGAATACACCAGCGACAATGGTCGCCGACTGCGACGTATCACGGACCACATTCGCGCTTGCACGTTTGCTGTCCATGAAAACGTTTATCCAGGCCCCAAGAAGGCACGCTATGTCATCAAGCGTTTGATTCGTCGAGCTGTTCTCGATGGTCACCAAATGGGAATGCATGAACCATTCCTTCACAACTTGGTGCCAATGGTCGCTCAATGCATGAAGAGCATCTATCCAGAACTGAGCGAAACCACAACCCGCGTGGCTGAAGTGATTCGTCGCGAAGAAAACGAGTTCTTCCAAACCATCGATGCTGGCCTCAATCGCATCCATCAAGTTTTCACATCGATGGACAAAGATGGCAAAGTAATGGTCGATGGCAACGAAGCCGCTTCGCTGTATCAGACACATGGTGTACCACCTGAACTGTTCCAAACTCTAGCAGCTGAAAAGAACTTCACGTTCGATTGGGATGGCTATCGCGCTGCGATGGGACAACATGGTCTCGATAGCGGCGGCGAACAAAAGAAACTCTTCCAAACCGGTCCTATCGAAACGCTCAAAGAAGCTTTGCTGCGCACCGACTTCATGGGCTATGAAACGACCGAATGTTCCGCCCAAGTACGCGGTATCATTGTTGGACCAGAAGAAGATGATCGTTTAATCGGACGCTTGTCTGCTGGTGGTGACCAAACGATTCTCACACGAGTCGTTTTGGATCGCACTCCGTTCTATGGCGAGAGCGGTGGTCAAGTAGGCGACTCGGGCGTTCTACAAAACAGCGAATGCGTCTTCCGCGTTACCGACACACAAAAAGCGGGTGAGCTTTTCATTCACTATGGCCACGTGGAAAAAGGTGAACTCAAGGAAGGTATGACGATCCAAGCGATCGTGGATACCGAACGTCGGCAAGCGATTCGACGCGCTCACTCCGCCACACACCTTTTGCATTATGCACTCCAGCAAACGTTGGGTGGACATGCACAACAACAAGGTTCCAAAGTGGATGCCGACTGGTTGCGATTCGACTTCTCCAACCAAACCGGCATCGACGATGATACGCTACGCAAGATCGAGCAGATCGTCAATGAAAAAGTGAACCAAGCTGCTCCCGTGGTTTGGAACACTGTGCCATTGGCTGACGCCCGAAAAGCTGGGGCGATGATGCTCTTCGGTGAAAAGTATCCCGATCCAGTTCGCATGGTTTCGATGGGAGAGTTTTCGAAAGAGCTTTGTGGTGGTACTCACTTGAACAACACCAGCGAAGTAAAGCAATTCGAAATCATTAGCGAAGAAGGGGTATCTTCGGGTGTTCGCCGCATCATTGCTTTAACGGGTAATCGCGCTCATTCACATCGAGAATGGATCCAAGAGACCTTGGTGAAACTGGGTGATACGCTTAAGTGTGCCCCGCAACAAGTCGCCGATTACACTGGTCAGTTGATGAATCGAGTTCGGCAACTGAAGAAAGCGGTTAGCAGCGGACAAGTAAAGGAACTTCCTGCTGCAGTTGCATCCAATGTGAGCCAAGCAGTCACGTCGACGTACAACGAAATGCGCAGCTGTATCAAGGAAACAGCCCGGGCCGTGAACGTGGCGTTCCCTGAACTTGTTAACCGTGTGGAATCTTTGCTTCAAGACGAGATCAAGTTGCTTGAGCAATTGAAGAAGTTGGCTAGTGGTGGCGAAGTGACCGCTGATCAACTTTTGGAAAGCGCTACGGAAGCTGCCGGCGGTTTGGTGATCACGGCTGATATCCCAGGTGCGAATCCCAACTTGATGCGTCAACTGATCGACGCTGTTCGCAAGAAGTCATCGAAACCAACCGCGGTGCTTTTGACAGGCGTGGCTGGTCCTGACAAAGTGATCGTCATCGCTGGCTTGAGCAACGAATTGGTCGCGAAAGGCTTGAGCGCAGGGACATGGGCAAGTCAAACAGCTCAGATACTTGGCGGCAGCGGTGGTGGTCGTCCCGACCTCGCCCAAGCTGGTGGCAAGAATCCCGAGAAAGTCACCGAAGCCCTAGAGGCCGGCAAGAAATGGATGCTTACGCAGCTGTAGCCGGGTCTCCTGACCCGTATCCTCTAAGTAGCACGGGTCTCCCGACCCGTGCTACACTCGCAATAAAAACCACGTACGGGTCGGAGACCCATACTACAAAAAAAAACGTAGCAGGGGTCGGAGCCCCATGCTACGTATTCAATAAAATGGTAGGACGAGTCGGAGACTCATCCTACCTTTTTGCTTAGTATTGATCGCGACGTCCGCCGGAATGCCCGCCGCCACCACCACCTCGGTAGCCACCGCGCCCACCTCCGCCGGAACGTTCTTCACGAGGACGAGCTTCGTTGATCGTCACTCGTCGTCCAGCAACTTCTTGCTGATTCAGATTCTCAATCGCTGACTGAGCCTCTTCATGGTTGGGCATTTCAACGAAGGCGAATCCGCGGGAACGACCTGTCTCGCGATCCATAATAATGCTCACCTGAGAAACTTGACCGTACTGACCAAAAGCTTCTCGAAGTTGATCTTCTGTTGCGCGATACGATAAATTCCCTACATAAATATTCGTCACAGCACAAACCCTTCACGAAACACATACTGGAATTACCTCATGAGAGGCTCCATCTCAAGTGCCGGACTTTTGGATTGCCAATCCCAGATACCCATCAGTTTGTAGACAAGTCGTTGTAGACAAGCGAAAGGTAGGAAATGCGATCCGTAGGCCACATGCAGACCAAGTAAATAAGAGCCTGCTCAAGGGAGGATTATCAGTAGGTGTAATACGCAAAGTCAACAAAATTTATCGATCAGCCTGCCAGTTTTTTCAAAACCTCTAAGGCCTTCTCATAACTTGGTTCTGATGCCACTTCGGGTACGATTTCGCCATATACGACCGTGCCATTAGCATCTAATACATATACTGCACGAGCCAATAGTTTTAGCTCATCAATCATTACACCCCAGGCCAAACCGAAAGAGCCGGCTTGATAGTCGCTACCGTTTTTCAACGACTTAATGCCTTCAGCGCCACAGAAGCGGTTCTGGGCAAACGGAGTATCACGGCTGACCGTTACCGCGTTGACTTTGTCCCCTAAAGAAGCCAATTCGGTGTTGAATTTCTTGGTCTGAATCGCGCACACGCCGGTATCCAACGATGGCACGATATTGAGCAAGGTTGGCTTACCTTTGAGATCCGCATTGCTGATGGTCTTTAGACCACCTTCGAAATAGTGCAAAGTGAAAGCTGGGGCCGCTTGGCCAACCTTAACTTCTTCGCCCAACAGGGTCATCGGCGACCCTTTGAAAGTAATTACACCTGTTCGTGCCATTGTCGCGTTCCTTGATCACAAAACCTAAACGAAACCCAATCACTACGCTCCTGCGGGAGTCGCCGTGGGTACGTTGAGATTAGACCTCAAGCCCGGCAATTGGACAGCCCACCCATTGGCAGAGCAGGGGAGGATCAAGGAAGTCGCGGACAAAGAAGTCCGGATTAGCCCCAGGAAACTTCCAGCTGGTTGTCGATTTTCTGAACACCTTCCACGCGACGCATGATTTCCTGCGCCATTTGTTTCTGGTAGTAGGTTTCGACGGTACCGCGAACCACAACGGTGTCCGCTTCGGTTTCGATGACCAATTGTCGCCCGCACAAATGGGGGGAAACGGCAAATGCTTGGTCAATTCTCATCAATAATGAACTGGGTTCAGTTGCTTTCATCGCTGCTATGTCCTGTTGGTGCCTTACAAGAAGTGCAAGGGATGGAAGGAGGGAAGGGAAAGGCGGGCGCGGTCAACTATGCCAATGTCGGTTACGAAGTTGGTCCAGAATCAATCGCTCCAACAAAATTCCCCCGAAGCTCCACGAAAGATTCGCAAAAAATCCACCTGCAACGAATGTGCCAAGATTGCGATGAACGCTGAAAAAGCGATTCGATTTTCCCTCGTTCCCAGGCTCTGCCTGGGAACGCACTGCATAAGAGGCTCCTGCCTCCCGTGCAGCCCATTCCGAGAAAGTGCCCTATTCAACCTGTACATCTTTGGAGAGAGAGTATTCAAGGGCAGCGTCTGTACCCACCGCACCTAGCCTCCGCTGCGCTCCAGCTACGGGTTAAACGAAGCTCTGCGAACCTGGTTGTATGAGTAGGGTCTAGCCGTCGGCAAAAGAAAAGAGAGCGGCCAATTTTTGCACGCGAGATTTCACACTGGGATGAGTCCAAGTGTCGCGCGCCGCACGCTGTTCGTCGCCCACTAAATTGTAGAGTGCCGTGCTCAATTCCATCGCCGACTTCCAATGCTGGCGACGGACATTCCAAGCAGTGACCTCTGTAGGCTGAGGGACAAAGTACTCGACTTGCCGAACACGGACCGAAAGCTCACATGCCACTCGATCGGCTTCTAGTTCGGTGCTATGCCAAATCCATTTTACGGCTCGCACCACCCCGAAACACAACCCCAGCATGCACCCCACGCCCCCCCAAAAAACGATTTGCCATATCCACAAATTCGCATTCTCAGCCGCATTCCATGTACTTACCACCCCAAGAGTAAATCCCCAGGCACGAAAAGTGAGTGCCAAAAGAGCGATGCCGCTGATCACCACCAAAAAACGTTTGAGGCCATGACGACATTTACTATGGGCCGCTTCGTGCAGCAAAACCATTTCCAGTTCACGCATCGAAAGAGAGGCCAGCAGTTTGTCGGTAAGGATCACATAACGCCAACGTGGCAGAAAGCCGATGAGCATCGCGTTATTCATTCGGTTCCCTGTTCGCAAGGTTCGCAGATCGCGAATCGGAGCCCCCACTTCTCGAAACAACTCGCGCCACTTATCTGCGTGGGGATGATCCTTGGGCAAGGACGTTGTGCTGACCGACAACAAAATCCAACCGACAAGCCCAGCCACGATTATCGATAATACGGGGACAAAGAGAATGGCCCATCGCTCTAAAACACTTTCGGTAACAACCAGCTTTAGTAGATCCACACCCAGACAACTGATCATGATAGGCACGACTGGCAAAAGCCATTGGAATTGAGCGCGGCGCCACAAGAATCTATGCGGCTGCTCCAACTTGGCACCATCACTCTGCGAGGTATTCTCGAAGACATATTGCTCCCATTGATAGGCCAAACTGTCCATTACTAAAGCGAACAAAAGAGCTGGCATAATGGCCATGAGCGTGGCCAATGATTCAGAGTATTCCTGCGTTTGTTGAACGCGATATGTGATGCCCGCTAGCGGTTCCAGAGAGATGATTGCCGTAGCCCCAACGACGGTGGCCCAATTCAGTCCCTGCTCCCACATTTTGGCGGCTGCCTCGAAGGAAAGCTCTTCGTTTTCCACATAGCGCCCGATATAGACCATCCAAACTTTGGTCAGCAAAAGAACCATAAGCATTGGGCCAATCAACACCAGCAGATTCGGCTCGCTTTTGGTCATTCCCTGGAGCCACACTCCCAAACTATGGGATGCCCCAGCGGAGTTTCCCAACAGCAGGGTCATCAGCATCAGGATGAACCAAAACCAAGGCATAGGATTCGCGCTCGCAAAACAATGAAATAGCGTTCATTTCAGGCTAATTACCTGCATTTGCGGTACAATTCAAGCCGCTGGGAGTAATCGGAGAGATCCGAAGTTGAATGTCGAATATGCCGGTTGCACCGCGCATAGGTGCGCACACCAGCGGATATGACGGTTCGACGACATTGTCTATAATAGGAAACGTCCGAACTGCATCGCCTCTCTGGCCAACCTCATGTGTTAAAGGTACTGACATGTTACGAATATTCCTTTCCTGTCTCATGCTCATAAGCGGCGTTTCCTACGCTCTCGCCAGCGAACCAGAAGTTGTCTCGAAGCGCGGCGAATTGCTCATCTCGGCTGAAAAGTTGGTCGCCGACTTCGATGGCAGCCGATACCGCGTGCTCGACACCCGCGACCGCGCAGCCTATGACAAAGGGCACATCAATGGAGCGTTGTTGGTTGATATGGTTCTATGGAAAAAACAATCCATGCAACCGTTCGGTTTAACCGACGAGAAAATTTGGCAACAACCGCTCGATGAGCTAGCCATTACACCGGAGACGCGTGTCGTTGTTTACGGCGATATGATGCCCGAAGTTGCTAGACTCTGGTGGTTGCTCAAGTACCTTGGAGTCAAACATGTCGCCATCCTGGATGGGGGCTATGTGAGTTGGACCAAAGCGGGTGGCAAAACCACTACCGTGGCAACTTCAGTGAAACCGATCGAACATCCCGTTGCCTTCGATACACGTCGTTACGCCGATCTAGATCAGCTCGTCGAAATGTGTGTCAACAGTCAGCAAGCCGTCTTGATCGACAATCGAAGCGAAGGCGAGTTTTCAGGCAAAGCGGGTTTCGGTGTTCGCAAAGGACACGTACCGGGCGCCTGCCATGTCGAATGGGTCGAGTTCCTAGATGCCGACGGCAAGTTCTTACCTGATGAGCAATTGAGGGACAAGTTGAATGAAGCCAAACTGGCAATCGACACTGCAGTGATCGTGCATTGTCAGTCTGGAGGTCGAAGCAGCGTCGGTGTATTCGTGATCGAACTCCTGGGCTACCCCAGTCCAGCCAACTATTACCAAGGCTGGGCTCAATATTCGACCGACGCTTCATTGCCCATCGAAGCCAAATAACTCGTACATGTCGCTTTAGAGATCCAAGGAAGCACAGCCTAACCGCTGTGCTTTTTTATGCCAACACTTCTTTGATCACACGTTGTGGTTCGACGCCTGTTAAGCGTTGATCTAAGCCTTGGAACTTAAACGAGAAGCGTTCATGGTCGATGCCCAAACAATGAAGCACTGTGGCGTTGACATCATTGATATGGCAGGGATTCGCAATCACGTTGTAGCTGAAGTCGTCGGTCTCGCCATACGAGACACCCCCTTTAATTCCTCCACCCGCTAACCACATACAGAAATTACGCGGATGATGATCGCGACCATAATTATCTTTGGTCAATGTTCCCTGGGAATAGACGGTTCTTCCAAACTCACCACCCCACACAACCAGCGTTGAATCAAGCAGGCCACGTCGCTTGAGATCCATTAATAAACCCGCACAGGGCTGATCGGTATCGCGACATTGTGAGCTGATATCAGTCGGCAAGTTTCCGTGCTGATCCCAGCCGCGATGCAAGATCTGAACCACACGAGTTCCACGCTCGACCATTCTGCGAGCCAACAGGGCGCTGGCGGCAAACGTTCCCGGCTTGGTCACCTCAGGGCCATACATATCGAGCGTCTCTTGCGACTCATCTTTCAAGTCGATCAATTCGGGGACACTCGTCTGCATTCGAAACGCCATTTCATATTGCGCAATGCGTGTCTGAATTTCGGGATCACCCTTCAAATCGTAACTCTGACGATTCAAATCAGCTAAGGCGTCGAGCATCAACCGTCGATCAGCGGAAGAGACGCCGTTGGGATTGGGAACGTACAGCACTGGGTCGCCAGAACCACGCAGCGCTACACCATTGAATCGCGTTGGCAGGAAGCCACTGCTCCACATACGTGTGAACAACGCTTGTGCTGCTGCACCGGACGACCAACTCGGGGTCAACACGACAAAGGCAGGCAGATCATTGCTCACGCTACCCAAGCCGTAAGCTAGCCACGAACCTAAACTCGCCTTACCTGGCACTTCGCTACCTGTCATCACGAATGTGCACGCGGGATCATGGTTGATGGCGTTGGTATGAACGCTCTTGATCAAAGCGATATCGTCGACAACCTTAGCAGTATGTGGCAGCAATTCGCTGATCCACATACCCGATTGTCCTGCTTGAGAAAATTTGAATTTCGACGGAGCCACGGGCAAACGCGACTGACCGCTGGTCATCGTTGTGATTCGCTGCCCTTGTCGAATCGAATCAGGCAAGTCTTTATCAAAGTTTTCCTGCAATACGGGCTTATGATCCCACATATCGATCTGTGAAGGACCGCCATTCATGTGCAAATAAATGAGTGCCTTGGCTTTTGGGGCAAAGTGTGGGAAACCAGGCAAAGGTGGGTACATCGAAGTTGGTCCAGCCTCTTGCGCCATAAGGCCTCCATTTAAGGAACTTCCCAACATAGAAGCCAGAGCCACCCCACCTAAACGTAATCCACTACCTGCAAAGAATTGGCGACGATTCAAAGCCATTTGTATCGATGATGTATCGCTCATTTTCGAGCCTTTTTGTTTTCGTTTTAGTGCTTTATGTTTTGAGAAACGTCTATCGCGGCTATTGCAAATCAATTGCGATAAATCGCCTCGTCTAAATTCAAAATCAGATTACCCAACATGGTGTAAGCGGCGAGCTCTCGTTTATCGAGCTGAGGCGAGGCCTCCGATTCACCGTTGGCAACCACCGCTTCGGCAGCCGCCGGAGCGGCCTGATATCGTTCCACAAACTTCTGCAATGTCGACAGCAAAACCTTTTGCTCTGCGTCGCGAGGCTCACGAGCTAGAGCAACTCGGTACGCAAACAGAATTCGCTCTTCGGCACTCGATCCACCTTCTTTGAGCATTCGCTCACCGAACGCACGAGCAGCCTCGAAGTGCTGCACATCATTCATCAACTGCAAAGCTTGCAGCGGCGTATTGCTGCGTTCGCGAACCGTACAAAATTGTTCCCGGTTAGGTGCATCGAAATTTGACATGAATGGTGGTGGAGCCGTTCGCTTGAAGAATGCGTAAACACTGCGACGGTAGAGGTTGCTTCCATGGTCCTGCAAATAGAAACGAGTGTTGCTATCTGCGTATCCAACGGGCTCCCAAATATTAGGTGGTTGATACGACTTAAAGCCCGGACCACCCATCGTGAAATCCATTAAACCGCTGACAAAAAGAACGTTATCTCGAATCTGCTCAGCATCCAAGCGCATTCGAGGGCCGCGAGCCAGATACCGATTCTCCGCATCAGCAGCCAGCAAGGCTGGAGTAACAATCCCTTGTTGTTTGAAAGCGCTGCTGTTAACCAACAAACGCATCAACGCCTTCGTGTCCCAATCATTCGCTTGATACCAACGAGCCAACCAATCCAACAACTCGGGATGACTGGGAACATCACCTTGTGAGCCAAAGTCATAACTTGTCTTTACCAAACCGGTACCGAACACTTGTTGCCAGAAACGGTTGACGGTCACACGTGAAGTCAATGGATGCTCGTCCGAAACCAACCAACGAGCCAAATCTAAACGAGTTGCTCGTCGACCTTCAACACCTTTAAGCGGTGGCAAAAAGGCGGGCGTGCTGGGCTCTACTTTTTCGCCTGGCTTGTCGTATTGGCCGCGTTCCATCATGAATGCCTGTCGGGGACTCCCCAAATCGGCGAACACAAACGTTGCAGGTCGGTTCTCTTCCAGCCAGGCAATATGATCTTTAGCTTCTCGCACATCCATCAATAACGCTTCATGTTCGGGGTTCACTGCACGAGCAATGTGATGCAGGAAATGATTGCGAATTGCGGTTTGATTTTCTGGAGTGGGATTCGCCTCACGCCCTTCCTTCAACACTTTGTTGATGTTGCCGTCGACATGACGAGTGTCTTTACCATTGCGGCTGTCCCACCATGCATTCAACGAATGTCTCAAGTCGCTGGCAGGCTCAGCGGTCCCCACCATTTCGATCTTGTCCCAATATGCGACACCGCCATATTGAGCCAACTTGAGATTATTGACTTGCGTCCCTGCAGGCAGTCCCCATTTCGAAACTTCGAAGACCACTTCAACCCAGTCGCCCGAAGCGGGTACATCACCCAACCGAATACGGTTGTTCTCATCAGCACCGCCAAATCGATCGACGTTACCCCATAGCAATTTCTTCCCGCCTGAAGTGGTGCCCACTTCCAGCATCAGTGCTTCGGGAACTGATTGTGGATCAACTCGCAAGAAGAGATGCAACTTTCCATCGGCAGGCACAATCCATGGATGATTTGGTTGGTCGATGCGATCCTCATAGTTGACCGCGCTCACTTGTTTGAGAGCCCGCAAGCCTGAAGCTGGCTTAAGCCCTTCATCGGCACTGATCCACATTGAAGGATTACGTGACGAGCACGATACCCCAGCCCCGTCAGGGAAACGATCATCCAACCACAAATCGCGAACTTCTCGCGGTGCAGGCTTTTCAGCCACGGTCGCAGGATCTTGATACAAGCCAGCATCGATCCAACGCTGCAAGGCGGCAACTCGATCGGTTTCCAACTTCTTCCAGCGTACAAGTTCTGCGTCTCGCTGTGGGTTGGTCAATTTGAGCAACGGCGGCGTTGTATTGCTGTTACCATCCATCGCTGGATCAGCCGCGCTATAGAAAAACGCGTAGAACGAATAAAACTCTTTCATCGACAGCGGATCATATTTGTGGCTATGACAGACAGCACAGCCCCCCGTCATGCCCATCCACGTTTGAATGGTGGTGCTCGCTCGATCGACGGCATAACGGAACAAGAATTCCTCATTGATCGCCCCACCTTCGGATGTGGTCACGTTGCAACGATTAAAGCCCGTCGCCACCAATTGATCTTGGGTTGGATTCGGCAACAAGTCGCCAGCCAATTGATTCACGGTGAACTGATCAAACGGCTGGTTTTCGTTGAAAGCTTTGATGACCCAATCTCGATAGGCCCACATCGCACGTTCGTTATCCAAATGCAAACCATGAGTGTCTGCGTAACGTGCCACATCCAACCAATGTTTGGCCATCTCTTCACCGTAATGCTCCGAGGCCAAATAGCGTTCGACCATGTCCTCATAAGCATGCGGCGAACGATCTTCGACAAAGGCTCGAACTTCCGCAGGTGTGGGAGGCAAACCGGTTAGTGTGAATGCGACGCGTCGGATCAATGTAAAGCGATCCGCTTCTGCCAGCGGTTGCAATCCGCGTTGTTGCATGTCCTTCAATAGGAAGCGATCGACGGGATGATCGGACCACTCCGTACCGGCAGGTGGTTGTACTTGGCTCAATGGCTCGAAGGCCCAGTGCCGTTGATAATTGGCCCCTTGTTCAATCCAAATCTTAAGCTTTTGTTTCTGCTCTTCGGTCAATTGATGTTTCGACGCTGGCGGTGGCATGACAGCATCGGGATCTGTCGAAGTGATTCGTTTCCAGAGCTCGCTAGCCGCCAAATCACCCGGCTTGACCGCCGCATGTCCACCCAAGTCGGCAGTAGCACCTTCAGGAGTATCTAGCCGCAAGTCGCCTTGCCGCTTTTTGTCGTCGAAGCCATGACAGGCAAAACAGGCTTCCGAAAGAATGGGGCGGATGTCACGATTGAACTGAAGTTGGCCCGGCTCTTCCGCCCGCAATTTTGATTCGGCAAACCAACTTGCGTGGACCGCTTCCTGGTTGGTAAAGCCAAGGGTTCTAAGGCAGGTTTCGGCGACAAATCGGGCGGAAATTCCACCAAATACGGCTCCAAATACCAGCGAAACAGCGAATACTCGGCAAAATCGAGAAAAAACGGCACCGTTGGGAGGCCCGAAATGGTTCCAGAAGCTTCTGTTCATCGGGTTCTTTGAGCTCAAAGGTAGGGACTGGGGTGAGAAACAAACTGAACAAAGGGGCCTGAATTCCCCCATCCCATTATCAGCGCCGGAAAGGTCACCGTAAAGCAGATAAACCACCCTCTGCGACGAACTTTCGCAACTATCCCTAACTTCCACTACCGCCAAGCAAAGGTGTTCCCCTGCTCAGGTTCTTCACAGCGGTATCCCCGCTCTTTCAAAAAGGCCAACGCGGCTCGATGGTCGGCCTGACTCAAATGACCATGCTCAAAGTAAATCATCTTCGGAAGAAGAGGCAATCCATCGATCTGCTTCACCACTTCGAAATCAAATCCTTCCACATCGATCGCCAGCAGATCCAATCGCGGAAACTGCGTCCCTTGATACACAGACGCCAATGTCCGGCAAGGAACGTTCACCTCCACAATCCACTTTTCGATGTCCTCAATTCGGTCGCAGTGGCTGGCAATTACGTCGCGACGTGTCGAAGCCAACTGCGATGCCCAATAAGGAATCCCTTGGGCTTCATCGTGAATCTTATACAACCGCAACGCACCATTCTCTTCGCCTATCGCAACCTCTAGCACTTGCAAGTTCGTGCGATCGGAATAGATCTCTCGTAAGACTTGGCAATTCTTCGATTGTGGCTCGATCAACACCACGTTCCACCACCAACCTTCAATCAGAAAACGATGGAAGGGATCTGAGGTGACTCCATTGTGTGCCCCAACTTGTATGAAATAAAAATCATCATGTTCTAATTCCCACGCTCGCAGGATCCGTTCAAAACGCGGAGCCCGCACTAAACGAAATCCGAGCGCAAGAAACGGGCGATGGATCAACTTTCTCAGCCTGCGGTGCCATGCATTCATCGCCTTGAACCATCTTTCATTTCGTAGTGCCGCATAAAACTTTTTCTAAAATCGGAAGGTTGGCTTCAATACAATATCGAGCTTCAACCAACGCTCGTCCCGCTTCACCTAACCGGCGTCGAAGTCCCACATCATCGACCAGCATCCGCAATTGTTCAAACCATTCGTCATCATTGGCCGCTGCCAAACCAACTCGATTGCCTGCCAAGATATCAGCGTTCACCCCAACCGGTGAAGCGACGGCTGCGATTCCAAGTGCCAAGTACTGCACAAGTTTGGTTGCCGCTTTGTATTTTGTCCACTCTTGATCATCAGCCAAGGGCATGATCCCTATATCCATTTCGTGCAAAAAGCCAATTTCGGTTTGAGGCGACCATGGCTCGAACCGTATAGAAACCCCAGACAAATCAATTTCTTTCAACGGCTCGCGGTTGGGAGCAATGATCAAAAGTTCGAATTCACGCTCTGTGGCCAACTGTCTTAGAGCGCGAGCACATTGGGCCAGATACCGCAAATTCGGTGCAGTTCCGATCCAACCGATAACAACTTTGCGAGATTTGGATTCAGAAAATGTTCGCATGCGATAACGCTGCAACGAAACGCAAGTAGGAATTTCGGTGATCGGCTTTCCAAAAGGTTCGGCATAGCGATAGATATTCTGATTGCTGACCACAACATGATCGCTAATCTCGATGAGATGCTTGATCTTATCGGGAAAATTCAAGAAAACTCCATCGTCAACATCGAGTACCAACCTCGGAGTCAACTTGCGAAATCGGTCATCGAGCCACACCGACGCTTCATGAAAACACCCTCGTTCGAGATAGATCGTATCGGGTCGCGACCAGCGAGCTTGTTGGTATTGCCACCATCTCACAGAGGTTTTGAGAGCCGAACTCAGTCGCCATCCAATGGTAGGAAAATAGTCATAGACGGGCGGATAGGAATTCCACAACTGGCAGCGATGCCCACGTTCTTGTAGCGGCTCCAGATAAGGCAAGAAACGAAACCGCGTCGAAGGTACATTCGCTCCTAAAGTGATAAAGCCGAATTTCATCTAACTTCCTTCGACGCCGCGTCTCAAAATTCTCGCCAAGATTCTCTTGGGGTGTCTTACAATTCTCCACCCAGAACCACCATCACGCAAGCCAACGTAGGCCGGTTGTAGGCCGACTCTCCTGTGTCGGCTCCTTGTAGGCCGACTCTCCTGAGTCGGCAACCATATAAAGCAGCTCTCCTAAGTCGGAATCTTGAAAAACAGTCACTCCCGTGCCGGCAGCCATGTAGACCGACACTCCCGTGTCGGCAGCGCACTGAGTAATCTAACCGCCGACTCAGGAGAGTTTATATTACTAGGCCGACTCAGGAGAGTCGGTTTACACAGGTGTCAGTCTACACAGGAGCCGACACAGGAGTGTCGGCCTACGTTGATTGTTCGAGCCAATGTGGATATCGCTCCGCATGGGCGGCAATTTCACTAAACACATCGACGATAGAAATCTCTGGTTGCCAGCCCCAAACGTCGCGAGCCTGCGTGGCATCTAACACAATCCAGGGCAAGTCGAAGGGCCTTACCGAGTGGTCGCTTTCTACCTTCTTGGCCCCAAATCGATTGTCGCACCACATCGATAATTGGCATAACGACCAAGCACTTTCCTGACCACCACTGACATTAATCACTTGTGGACAAGCTTGTACGTTCGTTTGTTGCATTTGCAACAAGAGCAACCGGCTGAGGTCACGCGGATGCAAACAATCGCGCACTTGATAACCCGTGCCATTAAATCCGATGTACCGTAAAGGTCTACCTTCTCGGTAACTGTGAATCCAGTACGCAATGATGCCCTGTGTCGTATGACCGAGCTGTCCCGCTCCCCCCATCACACCACAGCGATTGACCCACACAGGAAACTGATGCATCAAGCCGAATTCCAGAGCAAGCTGTTCACTGGCGAATTTTAAACTGCCATACAACGATGCGGGAGGCGCTGTGGAATACAATTCGGTAATTCCATTGGTGGAAATACCTGTCGGCCACACTTGATTTTCAATCGGCAAAAATGCATTATCTTCAACCCGCATTTGCAAATTAGCGAGGGGCGGAATCGAGTAAACACGACTGCTCGATAACAAGATCAAACCCGCCGATCGTTGCCGACAACACTCAAGAACATTCATCGTCCCCAACAAGTTGTGCTCCATCACTTGTCGGCTGCTGCAAGCTCCATCCAAGCCGCTGAGTACAGACGCCTGAGCCGCTGCATCGATAACCCAATCCACAGGCGGCAGTTGGTCGAGATCGCTTGGGTTTCGAATGTCGCCAAACCGTACCTCCACACCCAACTTCTTAAGCGGTAGACGATTCGACTCCGAACCTGGACGTGAGAAATTGTCGATGCCGATGATCGAGGTCGCTTGACCACTTTCAAGCAACGCTTGGGCGAGCACGGATCCCACGAACCCACTTACCCCGGTTATCAGAACTCGCATTCCCGCCTCAACTTCCTATTTGTTCGCATTTCGACGACTTGTTTTCATCATAGCATACGAGTTGTCGGACTTCGATTACAATGAATTCAACTTTACTTGTCGAATTGCATCCAACCTTCCGCTCAAGTCATGCTCCATCTCGCACTCCTATCCGGCAATTACAGATGCTCAACTTTCCGAGAGGGAAGGGGACAGCGACGATGAAAATCGCCCTGACTATTCACGCTTTACATGGTGGTGGTGCAGAACGCCAACTAGCTGAGTTAGCTAATTATTTGGTTGCCCGCGAAAACCAAGTTGTAGTCGTGACCTTAGATCGTACCGAAACCGATCAATACCAAGTCGAGCCCCGCGTGCAACGCATCGGCTTGGATCTAATGCGCGAAAGTCGAAATTTGCTGGATGCCATCCTAGCCAATCGACGCCGCGTGCAGGCTCTTCGCAAACAGCTGAGCCTCTATGCACCCGACGTGGTCCTAAGCTTCACCGACAAAATGAATATTGTGACATTGGCCAGTCGTCCTGATGCTCCTGTCATTATCGCAGAACGAAGCGATCCGCGAAAACAGAGACTGTCGCGGTTGTGGGAAACATGGCGCAATCGAACCTATCCAAGAGCAGCAGCAATGGTCGCCTTGACCAACCCGATCGCTACGGCATTACAAACACGGTTCACTCGAAATCTTGTCCGAGTTATTCCCAACGCAGTTGCCATTGCCACCGAACCATCCACCGCAACAGAACCCCGCGTTTCGCCCGCGAAAGCTTCGTCCCCAGCAGAGAGTCATCGCAAATATCAAGCCCTCGCAGTTGGGCGACTTTCGCCCGAAAAAGGCTTCGATCTCTTGCTGAAGGCTTGGCGAAAAGCCAATCTAAGTGCTGCGAAATGGGAACTGGTCATTGTCGGCGAAGGAGCAACTCGGCCGCAACTTGAATCGCTAATTAAGGAACTCAACCTAACCGACTCCGTTCGCATAGCTGGCTGGTGTCAGGATGTTGCTGCCCACTATCAAGAGGCCGACCTCTACATCTCCTCGTCTCACTACGAAGCGATGTCCCGCAGCTTGCTCGAAGCGATGAGTCATGGCTTGCCGATCCTATCAACACGAGCCACTGATGGATTGGAAGAGTTAGTTCAAGAGAATCACAATGGTTGGCTCATTCCTACTGGTGACGACGGTGCCTTAGCACACGCTATCGAAGCAGCAACCAGCGATACACAGTCATTACCCGAATATGGGATTCGCTCTCGCGCACTAGTGCAAGCTCATGCATGGGAAAACGTTGGGCCTAAGTGGTTGGATTTGATTCAGTCGGTGGTGTCTTCATCCCGAAAAACTTCATGACCTTAGCCATACCCTCTGGAATGACAGGCTCTGGCAAACGAATGGGCTCACCTGTGGTGCTGAGCACCAGCGCCTTGCGGGCCTTGATACCCAAGGCCTCCACATAACAATCAACATACCAGCGAATCTTCAACATATTCCCTTCGAGAGAGACAGGCCCGCGCGGCATCAACACTTCGAAGGTTTGTTCGCCGAAGGATTTTTCTGTTTCCCATGCCATTTCGTGAGCCGCTTCACTTTCACCAGTACCTTTGCCTTCGGTTTCCCAAAGCACTTGCAGATTGAGTTCGCAGTTGTCTTTGGGTAACTGCCAACGAACGTTAATCACCAGCAGCTCACCGGGGCAAAACCAACCTTCACCTACACGGCCATCTTCATGCGAGAGTTCGAGCTGAATCATCAGGCATCCTTTCGGTAGGGGAGGGGAGGGAGAATATTGATTTCGAAAGTATCGGCAACGTCAGGCCACCAAGGAATCTCACCCGCGAAACGGACTTGCCAGTAAATCTTGTTCGAGGTGGCATTAAACGTATGCATGGCATCATCTGGTATTTTGACGACATGATAACTTTGAGCAATGGATTCTGAATCGGTGAGTTCGGCGACAGGCAAAGAGTAGAAGAGCTTATTCTCTGTACGAGTCGAAGTTCCTTGCCGATACGTCACCGACTCGGTCCCCTCCAAGTACACCGTGAGTTTACGAATACGCGAGACGTTCCCTTTCATCATCCAGCTCAATTCAAACTCGCTTCCCGCGTAGAGCCAGCGGTCACTGCAAACGAGCACTGGCTTAGGGTTGAATAACCCGAGGAAGGTGTAGACCACCGCGACCATCAATCCTAGACCGATGAGCACAAAAGGTGTGAGAAAGAGCGATTCAAAGATGGAAGGACCGTTTTTGTTTCCGAACATCGAGAACAAAAACACCGATACGATACCGTTCCAAAAGCAGCAGACGAACAAGATACCAACCAAGTTCATCCAGCGTCCCATTTTCGGTTCAATGATCAACGGCTCGTTGACTTCGCCTGTTTCGTGCGGAACGGAAGCTGAGATGGGAATCCCTTCCTGCTCTGGCGCACGGCTGGCGAGTGCGACAGAATCACGTGGTATTCGTTCGGTTCCTGAAACCGAAGCCATGGCCCGCATCGCTGCGCGGTTTTGTCCCAGGGCGGCCATTTGCATACGAGCTTGTTGGTTTTGAATAAGTCGAGGAACACCCCAAGCAACCCCACCCCCAACCGCCACAAAGATCAATGAAAAAGGGATAATAAAGAGGACGATCTTGGGAAAAGATCGGAGCAAGACAGCATCTTTCGGATCATTGGGGTTCACATAACAAACCGTATTCGCTCCAACCGGAAAAGGCTCCATCCATTTTTCAATCGACGGACGGCTTCCATAACTTGTTTGATCCCATGCAAACCTAGTCCCTTGATAGTTGTCACCTTTCCATACGTAGGTGTACGTAACTTTTGGTGAATATGTATCGCCATCACTGTCGGAGTGGGTTTCGATCGAAGCGGAGTCGATTTTGCATGGCGCCTCGACCCAACTAAGCGACTGAAACCACAAGCTCAAAGGCCAAAGTCCAGCAAAAACCAGGACGCCTAACCCTGCCAGGGTAAAAATGCTGCCAAACGCAATGGGAAAACAACCGATCAGCCAGCGATTGGGCCGGCGGACGTTTTCAATTTGAGTGGTTTCGGTCACGGTTGTCGTCGATCCGGTTTCCAAAGCGAATCTCCCAAGCGTATCGACACTCTGCCAAATGGTACCAGTGGTAAGGATTGTAGCGGATACGAAGCCTCTGCAAGCGACACCTCTTCAAAAATCGCTCTGTTACAGGCCATTTATCGAGCTCTGTGGGTCGGCAAAAAGCTACGGTTTTGGAGTGAATCGATTGGGCCACTGGCTCAATCCTTAAATCGAACATCTGAATTTTCGTTTGAATTTACGCGGAGTAGTTATGCACGGTCTAAGTGGAAAATATCGCCTTCTGACGAGAAGTGACATGGATGGTTTGATTTGTGCGGTTTTGCTAAAGGAACTTGATCTTCTAGGTGAAATCAAGTTTGTCCATCCGAAAGATGTGCAAGATGGCAAGATCGAAGTCAACGACCGCGATATTTTGACCAACCTTCCTTATGTGAAAGGTGCTGCTCTCGTTTTCGACCATCACCACAGCGAAGAAATTCGCAACTCGGAGCTGGACGAAACCCCAGGTTATGTTTTGGAAGCGGGTGCTAAGTCGGCAGCCCGTGTCGTCTACAATTACTTCGGTGGAAAAGAAGTATTCAACCGAGTGCGCGACGACATGATGGAAGCTGTTGATAAAGCAGACTCGGCTGGCTTCACCATTGATGACATTTTGAATCCAAACGGTTGGGAATTGTTGTCGTTCTTGATGGACGCTCGAACCGGTCTTGGCCGCTTCCGAAATTTCCGCGTCTCGAACTATCAATTGATGATGATGCTCATCGATTGCTGCCGAGACTTAACCATCGAACAAATTCTCGAATTGCCTGACGTGAAAGAGCGAGTCGATCTTTATCTTTCGCATCAAGAACAATTCCGCGATCAATTGTTGCGTCTTGCCGATGTGCATGACAACTTGATCGTTCTCGATTTACGCAACGAAGAAGTTATCTATCCAGGTAACCGCTTCATGATCTACGCCTTGTTCCCGCAGTGCAATGTATCGATGCACGTGATGTGGGGCGTTGAACGCCGAAATACGGTTTACACCGTCGGTCGCTCGATCATCAATCGCACTTGCGAATTGAATGTCGGTGACTTGATGCTTCAATACGGTGGTGGTGGCCACGAAGCTGCTGGCACTTGCCAATTACCCAACGATGACTCAGAATCGGGCAAGAACGAATTGATCCAACGCATCGTCGCTGGCTCACGTTCGGGCGAACCTGCTTACGCGTAATCTCGCGATCGTTCAACAACAGCGTTGAGCATGGATAGACTCAATCCGAACTCCACTGCGTCACCCACCACAGGTGATTCGGTGGAGTTTTTTTATTACTCGTTACAAGGCTCTGATTACTCGTTACAAGGCTCTGCCTAGTAACGCACTGCCATCGAGGCTCCCGCCTCGTCACACGTCACGCGAGAATGTGACAGCGTGCCGTTGGCAAAGAGAAACCGTAACGACCTCCAAACG
>Ga0075158_10000102_pt1 | contig 60835 bp, 46 predicted proteins | sample JI91814BDNA_FD_70968 | JGI IMG/M metagenome (GOLD analysis project Ga0075158, IMG submission 70968) | Wastewater effluent complex algal communities from Wisconsin, to seasonally profile nutrient transformation and Carbon sequestration -... | ecosystem: Engineered > WWTP > Effluent > Algae... | reverse complement strand
CCAATCCAACAATGCACAAATCGACGGCCATCGCGGATCTCAACGACCGGTCCCCATTCGGACCATTGGTATTCGAGTTCTTCTTTGCCACCGGGATAGAGCAAGTCTTCACGGTAGGTAATCAAATCGCGCGGGCCAGCGGCCGTAAGGTACTCAGTCTTACTTTCTTGGTTGGTTTGTTTCAATTCAACGATGTCGCCGTAGTCGCCGTAGCTGTTGGTGAAACCCCAGGCGACCGATCCGTTGGAGCCTTCGATCAACACAGGCGTGCCAGGAAGGGTGACGCCCACGATCCGGCGTGGTGTGCCATCAACGGCTGGTCCGTCCATCACTGCGCGATACCAGATCGTGGGGACCTGCAATCCAAGGTGCATGTCGGACGCCAAGATGGCTTTGGAGTCACGCCCTACTTTGCTGCTCACGGCCCAGTTGTTGCTACCGATTACGAAATCAGGATCCCAGGCTTCCTCTTCAAAAACGGCATGTAGACTTGTAGGTGATTGCGGTGCGTGGGCGAACTGAAGTGCTGTAGGCCCTCGATCGATGTTTTCACGCAACGAAAAAACTTCAGGTGTTGGAATGGACGGTTTGGGGAGTTGGCTGTCGTCTAGTGCCGCATCCCAATGCGAGCCGGTGCGTACCAAAAACTGAAAGACCTCTGGTGGTACTTTTTCTTGGAGTTCTCCCAGTCCCAATTCCAAGCGACCATCCATCGGTTGCAAGTCGCATAGCATCGTCATCATGACCAAAATCGAATCGGTTGGTTGCCATGGTTTGGGCTTTTGACGCAAAACCAAATACTCAAACGGATAGTCCCCCAAGCTTTTGAGACCAGCATTCACGCCGTTGGAGTAGGCATCGACGATATGCTGTTTATCTTCAGGTAAGCTTCGATAAACATTGTTGGCCAACGGCTCAAAGCGGTGTCTGCGGAAATTGCGATCGCTCCGTAAAGCCATCTGTCCCACCAGTTCACCGAGGCGGCCAGAAGACATTCTTCGCAACAGATCCATTTGAAAGAAACGATCTTGCGCATGAGCAAATCCGAGCGCAAAGGCTGTGTCATCTCGATATTGTCCGCGAATCGTAGGCACGCCTTGCGCGTCGCGGTCGATCTGGACGCTCGCAAGAATATAGTTCGCTCGAACGGTGCCAGAGATGCGGGGTAAACTGGCACGCAATCGCCAATAACCCCAACCAACGACAAAGACGATAACTGCTGCAATTGTCAGAAAGCCACGCAACAACCAACGTTTCCATGCTCGCTTTTTCGGCACTGGAGAAGGCGGCTCTTTTTCTGCTGTTTGGGACATGATGCGAACCCGTCATCGAAGAACTAAATTCAAAGTCGTCAGATCATCAGATAATCGATCTAGGTTTCACGACCTGTGTAGAGCGGCGAGATAACTGTGCCATTCAATAAATGATGGGGACGTTGCAGCGGATCGGTCAATTGCACATCATCCGGGACTCCCAGGGCATGAAAGATGGTCGAGCAAACGTCAGCCGGAGTCCATGGTCGAGTGATTGGATAGGCAGCTTGAAAATCCGTTTGGCCAATCACTTGGCCACCCCGCACACCTGCCCCTGCAAAGAGACCGGAATAGGCGTGAGCCCAGTGGTCGCGCCCAGCTATTTTTTCGCCTGGCAACGTCGAGATCTTTGGCGTGCGACCGAACTCGCCCATCACAATCACCAGCGTTTGTTCGAGAAGTCCCGAGGTGGATAGATCGGTCATAAGGGCTTCAAGTCCTTGATCCAATTGCGGAAGGAGTGTGTTCTTTAGTCTTCCCCAATTGTCGACATGCGTGTCCCAGGTTTGCACGATACCCATAGTAGCTTGGATCATTGGAACTCCCGCTTCGATCATGCGTCGCGAGAGTAGCAGCGACTGACCGAATTTATTCTTGCCATAGCGTTCGCGCGTCGCTTCGGGTTCGCGTGATATATCAAACGCATCCGTCATTTTGCCTGAGGTCAACAAGCGATAAGCGATTTCTTGTTGATCTCGAAATGCGGCTAGTTCGGTCGATGAGTTTGTATTGGGCTTGTTATTGAGATGTTGAAGTAATTCGCGGCGACTGGCGAGGCGTTGTTGTGGCACGCCCTCACGAAGGCTAAGTGCGTCGACTTTGAATGCGCTTGCGTTGGGATCGCCTTGGATTTGCCACGGATCATGTTTGGCCCCCAAGAAACCTGCATGTTGCCCGGGCCAAGTCAAAGGACCTTCAATCAGATAATTGGGTAGTGAAACGCCCGTGGGGATACCATCGGCACGTGGGCGCACATAGTCGAGAGCGGCGGCAAAGTTGGGAAAATCGTTGCGAGATTCGACGCGATCCAAGTCGGAACCACCGCGTGGAATTGGTGTGTCTCGGCCTGTCAACGCAACGTGTGTCGCCAGTAAATGATTGTGCTCGCGATGCGACATGGTGCGCAAGAGCGTCCACAAGTTTGTTTGTTTTGCCAGTCGAGGCATATGTTCGCAAATCGCGACGCCGGGAATCGTCGTTCCGATAGAAGAGAATTCACCGCGCACTTCCGCTGGAGCATCGGGTTTCGGATCCCACATATCCAACTGGCTGGGGCCACCGCTGAGCAACACGATGAGTACCGATTTTGCCTTGCCGCTAACAGAAGCTAGGTCGAACGATTTGGGTGATTGATTCTCCGCAGCTTGGATGTTGCTTCGTAGCTGCTGCCATGGCAGGATTGAGCCGATGACACCTAAGGCACCTACCTGCAATAAACCTCTCCGATCCAATCGATAACGTGGTGCTTCCAGCATGTAAGAGCTCGTGCGGTATGTGTGGTGGGAATAAGGGAGAACAAGTACTTCTTGTTGTAGTCCATTCGGAGGGCTATCGCAACTCATTGTTTATCCCGTTGCGGCAGCGGAGCAAAGTCTGGGGCTTCATCCGCTGGACTCACTGCGGGGACCACGCTCCCCTGCCCGCTCGGGAAGCGAGACATGAATGTAGCGTTTAACATCGAAGTAGCCACGCTGTAACTTGCGAAGAAGCGGCTGAAGCCATTTCTTCGCCAATACCTTGCATCGCGTCGTTATTCGCAACCACATCACACTCCAGCCGTGGCCCATTGCATTGCACTAACACTCCATCCGAGCGCGGCTCGTTCTGCACAACACACTCCCCTTACAAGTGCGGTTTTTTGTCACCCACAAAAATGTATTGATACCTACAAAGTGGTGATTGTTATGACAAAAAATTAAAACTTGGACAAAAATATCGACTGGGTGATTGCGAACGCCGAGTCGGTGATTCAAAACGAAGCGAAGTTACGGCGCTCGATCGTTGACTCACTTGCTTGAAAGAGTGCGAGCGCGCGATAGTCATTATTTCATTGAGGTACATCTATGTTGAATCATTGCGTGCGGTGGACATTGTTGTTTGCCACAGCTCTCTGCTTATTGGCTCCCAGCCAGCAAGCCGAAGGGGGCGAATTTTTGAAGAGGTTGTTTGGGAGAAACTGCCGCAAGGTTTGCGTCCCATGTCCAGATCCTTGTGTGAGGTCCGTGTGCTATGGGGTGTCGCCCAAGTTAGAAATCGATGTTTGCCCTACCAAACATGTTGCGACCGTCCAAGTTTACGATGGGACTGAATTTGTATGTGCCTATAAGGTGTTCATCGGAAGCGATTGCCAAAACCAAGTATTTTACATTCACATTCCATGCGAGGTGAAAGAGAAGGTCTGCAAAGACGGTAAGTGTTGCGATAAAGATAATCCTATGATGTGCGACGACATGACTGTTTCGGTGGATGTCGCTGCGGTAGCAGTCCCACTTCCGAATCTTTCACATGATACTTGGATTATGGATATGGTTCCTGGCGCTAAGGACACGTACAAGCACGCGGATCTTTCGATGGGAATTGCGAAACCTCAAAGCTTATCCGAACACGTTGGGGTTAGGTTAAATGTCGAAGTGGGCAATAGTATTATTGAAACTTTCAAGGCGAAGACGGAAGATGGCAAGTATTATGTTTTGAATCAATTGTCTGTGAAACGCCCAAGAGTAAGCGTCTTCGACAACTTTGGAATTGGATATGAGGTGACAGAAGAGCAATACAGGGAGTCTAAAGCAACCGATATCAGCGACAAAATCTACCGAGGAGGAGGAGGATCTAACCCACCGACGACACCACCCCCGACTAACCCTCCACCTCCACCGCCCGCTGATAAGGCGATTAACTTTGGGCATTCCGATGGCACGCATTGGATTTGGAATTACAACGTGGTTGAATTCAAGTGATTCATGCGTTTTCTAGGTGCTTTTGGCGCGATGAACGCGTTTAAGTTCTGGGTTCCAAACGGATATTTTCTTCCAAAACGGGGATTTTAGTTGACCTCCGGCATGGTTTGTGGGCAAACTCGATAGTGGCCCCATTCGATGGGGTTTTTGGGTTTTCCCCCACACACCATGACCTGAGGTAGCTTCGATGCGGCGGAATTCGGCTTCGTTCACTGTTCTTATGGCTCTAGCCTTTGTGCTGTTGGGCTCGGTTCAATTTGCCCATGCTGGCGGTTTGCTCTCCCGTCTATTGGCTGGCAAAAAAGGAGCTTGCAGACCCGCTCCCAAGTTACGCCTCTTTCAACGCTGCCCCACGGATCCATGTTGCCCTCCACCAGTCTCGTATGGCCCACCATGCTTAGATGGTTCCGAATGCCCCAAGCAACTCTTAGGGATGATCAGTGACGTAGATGAAAACGGCGAGACCCACTGCGTGTTCCGCGTGTTCTTAACCGAAAACTGCTCGTCATTGCTCGTCCAAATAGTCAATCTTCCTTGCAATGTGAATGAAACCAGTTGCAACAATGGCCAATGTGGAGAGAACGGAGGCCAAGGTTTGGAAGGCCCGTTCATCGAGATCCGTGCACTTCCTCCCTTGCCCGGTCCTGGACCAGGGCCCGGACCAGGCCCAATTCCTACTCCTGCTCCCACCAATCCTGGCACCAATGGTGTTGTTGTCGATACGAACTACAACGGAATCTCTAATGGGCTTCCTCCTCTGCAAGAGGGTTCCACACGTCAGGTTATTGGCGTTCAAGCCAATCCAACTCTCGCAGGATATTTTGAACATGAAAACGGGCTCGGTGGCAAAAAGTATTATGCCCTGTATCGCCTATCATTTGTTCGAGGTAACGAGACCCGTGAAGCGGGGATCGGCTTCGAAGTGAGTTCCGTACCTAATGGCGGAATGATGCTTCCCGGCAAATGGGCAAATGTATTCGGCAAGACTCATCGCGTTGACGAAACCGACCCAATGGATCCTAACAAAGTAGTTTGGACCTACGTGGTTCACGAAAACCGCTAAGTCCTAGTCTTGCGTTGGATAACCCTCGATGCGCCGATTCGAATGAGCCAAGCTCATGGAGTTGGCGATCATCGAGTCACGAAATCGATTGAATGACGACGAGGAAGTAGGTAAGCCTGCTTCCTTGTTTTTTAATGTAGGTTTAATTTCCGCAGTTCGCTTTTCTCTGCCAGCCGTCCGTCAGCAATGCGAAAACATAAGTGGCGTAAGTGTTGCAAACGCAGCCTTCTAACCACACCAACAGTAAAAAAACTGACCACATAATGGGTAATTCCAGCAGGTGGGTATTGAATTGGGGTGTTAGCTAAGCAGAATGCAGTAGTGAATACTCCTTCCCTTTCCTCCCCGCTTGATCTGTTCGGCCTGTTTTTAGCGAGATCATCGACATGACATGTTCACAAGTTCGCGGCTCCGTTGGTTGTCGCCTCGGGGTAGTACTTCTCACTTGTGCTATGGCGATCGCCGCATTCCCATCGAGTGGTTTTGCGCAAATCGGAACACCGAGTATCAAAGGTGGTGGAGGAACATATCCAGATCAAAATGGTGGTTCGCCGAATAATGGTGGGACATCGACTGCCGTCTGCCCAACACGTTTGGTAGGACGCGTGGAAGATGTCGATGGAAATGGAAATCTTGTATGTCGCTATAAGATCTTTATCGCTTCTAATTGCGTTATGGATCAATACAAACTCGACTTGCCCTGTAGTGTCAACAAGACAGATTGCATGAATGGAACTTGCCAAAATCCAAACACTTCGAACTTGATACCAGTTGCTCCACCTGATCCCAACGCAACTCCCAGCAACGGAGAAACCCCAATTCCTGTTGCAGCGCCCGTTAATGATCCGAATACTATTCCTGGTTACAGCAAGACTTATGCTTCCAGTGCATTGAACATGGGTATTGATGCAGTGCCAGCTGGAAGTACACGGACGATTGTTCCAATTGGTGCTGCAACCACAGCGACCGTCAAATTCGCTCGATTATCACAAGCGGGTGTCGAGAAGTATTTCAAGTTGATCCGACTTGAGATTACAGAAACCGATGGAACAAAGACAACCGTCGGGAGCGGTTTTGAAATCCCTGCCCTGCCCGCTGGAGAAACAGCTGTGCCAACAGTTTTCCGCAGCATCCAAAACAAGACGTATCAAGTTGAGGAATACTCCATCACAGGTAACGTCGAATGGACCTACGTCGTGCACGAAAGCAAGTAAGCTATTTGCGCAACATCAGATCATTCACGGATGATGGCATAACGGCACGAATATAAACTCGAAATCCGATGTTGGGCATTTCCTCGCTCATCGGCATGCTTCTGCGAAAAAACGCGTCCTTGTCGTAACCTAAGACCAGCGTGTTCTGAGTTGGTGTAATCGTTGCCTCGTCGGGAAGTACTCGAAAACCCTTCGGGCCATCAGGAATGCTCGCAGCATTTTCATCACCATATCTCCAAACCAGCTCGTTACAAATCTCGCCACCTACATCCTCTGCGAGTTCGATGGCCCAATCTGCCAGAAAGCCAATTACGGGTTCGTTTTCCGCGCCTGGTTGAGTGTATTGCGCCATAACTGACGGAAGTGGTGCGCGATGTTTACGAACATCGCCCCAAGTGACCTCTTGGGTACCAATCAAGATATCGGGCATCTGATAAGCATACTCTTTGTAATAAGGTTGGATGGTTGTTCTGAATTCTCCTCCCGAAACCTTCATGAATTGGCTCCGTTCACTGGGAGCAAAAAGTTTGATACTCGGCAATATGATTTTTTGCCCGTCAAAATGAAACGCCTTGTGCCGCGCACCCCCACTCATATCTTGAGTCGTCTCCGGAACAGTTCTTAAGACTTGGTGATAGCGCTGGTCCGGCGACCACGCGTAAATACGATAAAAACCAGGCGGGAGTTTCGTGGTCACCGGATGCTTGAAGGGCCCTAACGCAAATGGTTCGACCGGATCAGGTAGCCATGTTTCTGGATTGAGTTTCTCGAAGAAGAACTGGGCATCTTTGACATGATCTTCGGTGTCAATCGAAACCATCAGCGCATTTTTTTCCCAATCAGGAGGGTTTGGCATCGAGGCTTGCAGGATGATTCCGCACAACAGGATTATGCTGGCGGCAATCGCAAGCGGTGCGCGATTGATTCTTACCCAACGCCACGCACGGCGACGCAAGGGCCAAGGATCCGCCAAAATTGGTTCGCGTTTCAAGAAACGATCTAAGTCGGCTGCCATCTCCGCCGCACTCGCATAACGAGCACTCGGGTCTTTCTCCGCCGCCTTCTGGCAGATGCTCACCAAGTCGCGCGGAATTTGCTTATCGAGCTTGCGCGGATCGGGAATGTCTTCATGAATCACTCGATAAAGCAACGCACGGCTACCACCTTCAAAGGGACGTTTGCCTGTCAACATTTCATAGAGGATGATTCCCAACGAATAAACATCCGTACGACCATCCACTTGGTGCGACAAACCTTGAGCCTGTTGCGGTGACATATACGCCGGTGTGCCAAGAATCTCTCCGCGAATTCCGACCACCATTACCGTGGTGCTACCATCATTCGATTCCGTAGGACGACGATCACGGCGAGCTAATCCAAAGTCCGTAACGAATGGATTGTCCTGCGAATCGACCATGATGTTCGCAGGCTTCAAGTCGCGATGGATGATCCCGTTTTGATGGGCATAATCGATCGCTCGAGCTACCGTGGCTACAAACCGAGCGATCGCATCATGGTTCCCGCGAAAGCGTTGAATGCACTCCTTCAAAGATAACCCATCAATCCATTGACTGATGATACAAAGACTCCCAGGTTCGTCTTGGAGCCTTCGCTCGCTATCAACATCCGTCTCTGTATGCGCTACCGTTTTATCGCTTTGCGTTTTCTTCGCGGCAGTCGATTCACCCGCCGGTCCACTAACCGGACTGGAGGCCCGCAGAATTTCATAAATGCGAACAATGTTGGGATGTTCTAACTGAGCCGCTGCTTGAGCCTCATACTGAATCATCGAAAGCTGACTATAAGTCAGCGATTTTCGGAACGGAACTTTGATCGCCACATAACGATCGAGCAGAAGATCTTTCGCCTTATAAACTTCACCAAACTGCCCCTTGCCTGATTTGGTGACCAGGTTAAATCGATCTCCCAGCCGTTGATGTTGCAACTCCACCGTAAGCGTTTGCGTTACATCGTCGGCCACCACAATGCGGCTGCCGCACGATGGGCATGAAATCGATTCGTCAACGATTTCAGGAAAGTTGATTTCGCAATCGCAGTTCGGGCAATGCGTTTTCATCGTTCCTTTTCCTACTCCAATTGGGTTCTCTTTGAACTCGATTCACCCGGAATTAGAAACCAATAGCGAGCAAATAGCAATTCCTTACCGGCTACATTTGGGGTACTTAGTCTAGGTGTACTCCCAGGGGCGGTTGGAGATGGGAATTATTGGGGCTGTTCCCCATGAAATAGGGGGCGGATTTTGGCAAGTAAGGCTCGATTTTTGGCTATAATGACAATTGGAACGGGGCTTTCGTCCACTGGCAATTGGTCTGCCAGCAACCGGTTCGATAACCGCTCCCCTACCCCACTTCATTCCCTCCGAAGTACAGCACGCATGACTCCATTGCGAAATCCCAAGCTTCATTATCACTGGGTGTATTCGAACAGAAATCGTCGCTTTGTCGCGAACAACGTTTTCACTGGCTGCTTGTTTGGACTGTTGGGACTATTGCTCGCCACTCCTTCATTCGCTCAACAACCGACGCCTGCCGAAGGTCCGCTGAACTTTGTTCGTGACATTCAACCCATATTGGCTAACCATTGTTGGAGTTGTCATGGGCCCGATGAAAAAACGCGAGCAGCCGATTTGCGACTTGATCTCATGCAAGTTGCCATCGACACCAAAGCGATCGTTCCCACAAAGCCAGAAGAGAGCTCTGTGGTAACGCGAATACATTCGACGAATGACGAGGAGGTCATGCCACCTCCGGCTACCAAGAAACCTCTCACCGATACACAAAAGAAATTGCTGGAGCGTTGGATTAAAGAAGGGGCCAGCTTTGAAGGCCATTGGGCATTTCAGCCGATTCAACGCACCACACGTCCTCTTGCCAATGCTCAACTTGGAAAGTCAACGATCATTGATGCCATCGTTCGCGAAGAACTTACCAAACATGGCTTAGCACCCTCTCCAGTTGCCGATAAGGCAACACTGCTTCGCCGAGTGACATTGGACCTAACTGGATTGCCTCCAACCAAACAAGAGCTCGAACAGTTCTTGGCTGATGATTCGCCCGAGGCCTATCGCAAAGTAGTGGATCGATTGCTTGAATCGAAAGCGTACGCCGAGAAAATGGCGGCTCAATGGCTCGATCTTTCGCGGTATGCAGACACCAATGGATACAACAATGATGAAGACCGGACGATGTGGCCCTGGCGCGATTGGGTTATTGATGCCTTTGATCGCAACATGCCCTACGACCGTTTTGTGATTGAGCAACTTGCGGGCGACCTGCTGCCCGATCCAACTCAAACGCAGTTGATCGCCACAGCCTTCTTGCGAAATCAAGGACACAACACGGAAGGTGGGATCATTCAAGAAGAGTATCGTGTGGAGTACGTTGCGGACCGTGTTCATACAGCAGCGACTGTATTCCTCGGCCTGTCAATGCAATGCGCGCGCTGCCACGATCATAAATACGATCCTATTTCGCAAAAAGAGTATTTCCGCTTCTTCGCTTTGTTCAATAGCCTCGACGAACGACAAGCGAGTTACAGCAAGTTCGTAGCCGCAGAGCCCTTTATTCGCGTACCCTCCCAACATCAAAACGAACAGCTTTCGCAAATCGATCAGCAACTTATCACGCTGAAAGAAGCGCGTTCGAAACGCGAAGCCAGCGCGTTGGAAACACTAGCTCAATGGTTGCAATCGAATTCAACCGAAGAAGTGGAAAAGCGATTCGGCTCGTCCGTAGTTCATCATTTTCCGCTTGATACCATCGAAGCAAAAGATAATTCGATTGTGGGCTTGGATGTTCTTCAGCCTCAACAGTCCGCGTTGGTAGTGGGACAGCTTGCATTTGCGGCGGGGCATAAAGAGGGAGCGTTGCAGCTCGATGGTGCGACGCATGTGGAGGTTGGAAACGTCGCTGATTTTGATGGGACGCAGCCGTTTGCCATTAGCGTTTGGGTATATCCCGAGGGTGATGGTGCGATGGCGGTCTTTTCCAAGATGGATGAAGGAAATGCTCATCGCGGTTATGACCTCTTGTTAGAAAATGGCAAAGTCGTTTCGCACTTGCTCAACGCTTGGCCTAACAATGGGCTTAAGGTATCTGCCAAAGAAACGCTGCAGAAAGGCAAATGGCAACATGTATGCGTGGCGTATGACGGTAGTCGCAAAGCAGCAGGTTTGAAAATCTTCATCGATGGAAAACCGGCGACGATGGAGGTGCATGCCGACAAGCTTACCGAGACCACTGCTACGGAGAAACCATTTCATATTGGCCTGCGTCAAAAGTCCCTTCCATTCAAAGGACGAATCGATGAGTTGCAAATACTTCATGGTAACCTGCAGGCTTCTCAGGTCTTGGAATGGATGGAGGGTAAGCCAATTGCGCGATCCATCGCATGGTTGAAAACCCCTGTCGAGTCGTGGACACCCGAGCAAAAGGAACAAGCAAAACAGCTGACGCTCAGTCAACTCGACACAGAGTATCAAAAGGTGTTGCAGGAGATTACGGCCAAAGAAAAGGCACGAGTTGATTTAACAGAGCAGTTTCCTGCCGTGATGGTCATGAAAGAGATGAAACCGCAGCGAGACACTTTTATATTGAGTCGCGGACAATATGATCAACCTACGGAAAAAGTTTCTCCGAATGTTCCGGAAGTATTGCGCTCGTTTACATCACTGGCTCCAGCCAATCGCTTGGAACTTGCGCAGTGGTTAGTTCATCCCGCTCATCCGCTTACTGCCCGTGTGGCAGTGAATCGTTTTTGGGAAAACTATTTTGGCGTGGGACTGGTCAAGACCAGCGAAGACTTTGGCACGACAGGTGAATTTCCTTCGCATCGTGAACTACTCGACTTCTTAGCTATGTATTTCATCGATAGTGGCTGGGATGTAAAGCAGCTTCAGCGACTGATTGTGCTTTCGGAAACCTATCAGCAAGATTCACGCGTTTCCGCAGAGCACTTAGCCAAAGATCCAGAGAATCGTTGGCTTTCCAGAGGACCGCGGTATCGGCTCACTGCTGAGGCCATTCGCGATAATGCGTTAGCCATCTCAGGATTGTTACAGCCACGAGTTGGTGGCCCAAGTGTAAAGCCCTATCAACCCGAAGGGTTGTGGGAAGATGTGACGGTGGAACGTCGTGGGAAATATGTTCCCGATCAAGGGGAAGGTTTATATCGCCGCAGCATGTACACCTTTTGGAAACGAACTTGTCCACCACCATCGATGGTGAGCTTTGACGCACCGAATCGAGAAGTCTGTATCGCGCGTCGTTCGCGTACCAATACGCCCCTTCAATCGTTGGTACTGATGAACGATCCCACATATGTGGAAGCGGCGCGTGTCTTGGCCGAGACGATAGTGACAGCTCAGAGCGAAGATGATGCTCGGATTTCAGAAGGCTATCTGAGGGCAGTGGCTCGTCCGGTCAAAGCCCAAGAATTAACGCTATTGCGAGAATTATTAAACTCTGCTCGAGATCGTTTTGCCAAGGATCCTGAGGCGGCGAAAAAGCTAACTGCCGTCGGTTCACGGCCCTTGATGCCCAATGCAGATCCGAGTGAAGTCGCTGCATGGACGATTGTCGCCAGCACCATTCTCAATCTCGATGAAACGATTTCGAAGAGGTAAGCCGAATATGACTACATTACAACAATTAGTTTCATCGATGGCCCGGCGCGACTTTCTACGTCGTTCAATATTGGGTTCTGCTGCTTTAACTGCACTTGGTCAAGCGGATCTTTCACAACCGTTGTTGGCTGCAGAGAGATCGCCTCACTTCGCTCCCAAAGCAAAGCGGGTTATCTTCCTGTTTCAATCGGGTGGACCGTCGCAGTTAGAGCTCATGGACTATAAGCCAAATCTAAAGGAACTACATGGAACCGAATTACCCGACAGTATTCGCAATGGTCAGCGTTTGACGGGGATGACGTCCGGACAAAAGAGTTTTCCTTGTGTGGCTCCGAAGTTCAAATTTGAGCAGTACGGTAGCAATGGCGCTTGGTTCAGCGAATTGTTACCACATACGGGTAAAATAGCGGACCAGCTTTGTATCATCCGTTCCATGCATACGGAGGCGATCAATCACGATCCCGCCATCACTTTCATGCAAACGGGCTCGCAGCAACCTGGAAGACCGTCTCTTGGGGCTTGGATGAGTTATGGTCTCGGTAGCGAAGCTGAAGATCTCCCTGCATTTGTGGTGATGATTTCGCACGGTTCGGGAAGCGACGCTAATCAGGGCTTGCTCGATCGTCTTTGGGGAGCTGGTTTTCTGCCATCGAGTCACCAAGGCGTGAAGTTGCGCAGCGGTACCGATCCGGTGCTTTATTTGAATGATCCGTCTGGTATCGATCGTGCGTTGCGACGCGAGATGCTGGACAAACTTTCGCAATTGAATCAGCTACAAAAGTCGCAAGATGGCGATCCTGAAATTGCGACGCGGATTGAACAGTACGAAATGGCATTCAAGATGCAAACGTCTGTGCCAAAGTTAACCGACCTGTCGGATGAACCCGAATCCACTTTCGAAATGTACGGAGCCGATGCGAAGAAGCCCGGTTCGTATGCCGCCAACTGTTTAATGGCCAGAAGATTGGTCGAACGTGGTGTTCGTTTTGTACAACTCTATCATCGAGGTTGGGACAACCATGGAAACCTTCCTTCAAATATTCCCAAGCAGTGCAAGGATATCGATCAACCGCAGGCCGCTTTGATCATGGATCTGAAGCAGCGCGGACTCTTAGACGACACGTTGGTGATTTGGGGTGGTGAGTTTGGAAGAACGGTCTATAGCCAAGGTTCGTTGCAAGATGACTATGGTCGTGATCACCATGGGCGCTGCTTCTCCATGTGGTTAGCTGGAGGTGGAATGAAACCAGGAGCGGTTATTGGCGAAACAGACGAATATGGATACAACATCGTCCGTGATCCAATCCACATTCACGATCTACACGCCACTATGTTGCACTGCCTTGGTTTTGATCATGAGCGTCTAACGTATCGATACCAAGGGCGAGATTTCCGCTTAACCGATGTGCATGGCAAGATCATGAACTCGATGTTGGCCTGATCGTCGTTCAGTTAATCGTTATTGAGTCCTACTGCAAGGATGTGCCCCATGAACCCAACGAATTCACTCGTATGTGCGCCAGGACCGAATGGAAACAGCGTACGAACGAGCGATGGCAAAGTCTTAACGCCCCCGAAAGACTGGACTCTTTTGCCACCTGGTGATCCGGGGCTGACTCGCCGCGTCAAGTTAGCGGGGCCACATTGGGTTGTGCAAGAAAAGAAAGGACGCAAGACCTTCTCGCATGGCGTTTGGGCCAATTCACAGACCATCGAGTCGATTCGGCAGGCTCTGGAAAAAGAACGATCCACCGACGCGTATGCTAAAAAGAAATCAGCTGACGCCAAACGGCGTGAAGTTAAACAGACCGCTTACGTTGAAGATTTTTATCAAGCAGTCGTCGATTTTCTGCGATTTCATCCGCAACATTCCATTTTCGCGGAGAAGTTGGCGAAAGCAGTTACCATTCATGCCACTCCCGTAGGAAGTGGAACAGTAGCCCGTACAGAGCGAATCCCCATTGAACGCCGAGCCGAAGCGGCAGTCATCGCATGGATGCGACATCAGACAACCGCTTACGACAACATGAAGATACCTCGAGTTAAGGGCATGCGCCGCGAAGTGCGTCGCATGCTCGCGCAACGCTCGAACGAATTGCTTGACCAATATCGCAAAGGTGTTGCTCCCAGCGAACTTTGTCCCTTAGCTCGCGCCCTCAAATCAGCGTGACGGATTGTTGGAAGTTGCGGCAGCGGGGCCGCGTCTCAGCAACGCAATCAAGTCTTGAATTTCAGCCGATGTTAGAACGTCGATGAGACCCTCAGGCATCGGTGAAATCTGGGATGGCGATGAAGCTTCAATCTCTGCGCGCTGAATCGTTTCGGTACGACCGCTTAGCGAGTCGACTTCGATCACCAGTTGAGCACTGGTCACACCCACTGTTCTTCCAGAAACAACGGAGCCATCATCCATTAAATAAGTTGTGTTGAGGTATTTGGGATCCACTTGCTTCGAAGGGTGCACAATCGACTCCAGCAATGCGCGTTGATCATAGCGTTTGCCAACCCCAGAAAGGTCTGGGCCAATTTGAGTTCCCAGTTCTCCGAATCGATGACATTTCAAACACGAAGCCGCTTGCAACGCAAGTCGTCCTCGTTCAGCATCTGCTTTATCTGCTGGCTGGGCCAATGCTTCTCCCAGTGTTTCCATAGTCCATTTTTGAACAAACGGACGTGGGGTTGTTACCGTTGAATCCGTTTTTTCGAGCGGTTGAGATAGAGTTGCGATCTGGGCTGCAAAAGAAGTTCGTTGACGTTCCGTGAGCCGAGTTAAAAACTGTTCCATCAACTGTTGGCGAATTGTGTCTAGCAATTTACCACCTTGATAGCTGCGGCTCTTTTGTAGCCATGCCAACAACTGGGCGACGTCCTGGTCTTGCCATTCAATTTTTACATTCAAGAGAGTCTTGGCGTACTGAAATTGTTCTTCTTGTGTTGTGGCCGACTCGATAGCACGAAAACTATCTTGAACCATGTTGTCTGCTTGGTAGCGAACCAATAATTCTTGCAAAAGCCAATTCTCACCAAAATCGGCTGTTGGAAATTGTGAGCGAAGTTTAAGCACGGCCTGTCGAGCCGATTCTGCGACTGACGGATGTCGAATAATAGAAAGCTGCAAAGCTCGTAATACCGTGCGTTTATCTTGAATCGATAAAGACGACCAATCGAGCGCGTTCAGGATGTTGTGGAGTTCGCTTTGATCGTTATCCGAACCGACTCGCGCCAAGGCGATGAGGCCTTGATAAGTTGCGCTGTTGTTGCCTGTACTCATTAGCTTTGTCTTCCACAGAGCAACGGGCAAGCGTTCCAATGCGGCACGCGCTGAGCTTGCAAGCCATAGGTCGCTGCTACCTAATTGTTCCCAGAGAAATTCAACTTGGGTGGGGTCTGGCTTCTGCTGTAAGGTTTCTAATTTGCGTCGCAAGGTAAGACCCGATGTATCACTCTTGGGACGTTCTGAGGTTGGGAGAGTTAACTTGAATGTGCCTGCGGTTTCCGATGTTTGGCCTTTCGGTGAGTAACGAATGCGATAGAGGCCACTTTGTGAACCTCTTCCGCCAGTGATGCAGTAGAGATTGCCATCTGGGCCAAACGCCATATCGCACACATTAAACGGTCCACCTTCAGCGAACAGTTCTGACTCGGCATGATATGTAGCACCTTGGGGAGTGAGCTGAACCAAGAAGATTCTTCCTAGTTGCCAATCCGCCATGAGCAGAAGATCTTTGAATGGCTCTGGCCAATTGCTGTGGTTGCAAAACGTGAGGGCCGTAGGTGACGAATAGCCGGTGTCAAGCGTGGAAGGTATAGAGTCTGGATACCAGGCAGGCCACTTGCCTGTTCCCCATCGCCAACCGTATTCACCCCCGAGGACAACGTGGTTGAGGCGTGTTGGACGATACCAGGGCAAACCAACGTCCCATTCCATGTCGGCATCCCATGTAAACATCTCGCCATCTTGATTGAAGGCCATATCGAAGGGATTACGAAAGCCACCGGCTAGGATGGTCCAAGTTTTTCCTTCGGGATCGACTTTGGCGATATAACCAACACGATCATCTTGTCCGACATCGTTGTAATACGGAAGAAGCCAATCATTCTGTGCGCCGCGATAAGTTGATTCGCCGGTGATCGTTTTGGGAAACACCACATCATTGCCGATCACGAAGTACAAATTTTTGTCAGGGCCCAACACGATTTGATTCATACCGTGACCGTAGCGCGAGTTGTAAGCTAACGTTTGTAGAAGTAGTTTTTCTTCGAATTGGCCGTCGCCATCTTTATCAATAAGGCGATAGATTTCTTGACTATCAGTGGCCGTTAAATAGAGCGAGTCGTGAGCATAGAGAATCCCTCGAATATGTCGCAGATTCTCGGTTCCAGCTACGCGAGCGAATGGAATGCCTTTAGCCACATCGTTCATTTTGAGGCGAGCTACGCCTCTATCGTCCAGCCCAAGAAAGAGATCGCCGTCGGGGCCAAACGTCATACTGATCCATGAGCTTTCCCCATCTTGAGCGGACCTTAGGAGCTCGATTTCAAAATCTTCCGCAACGCGAATCGATGAAGGCGGAGTGGCTTGACGTTCTTCAAACACGAAGGCAAATGCCAGAAACAAAGCGAGGTAGGACATCGGGCAATTCCGTCAGAGTAGAGGTAGGAACGGAGATATGTATTAGACGCTATTCGAGCCAGAAATACAAACATCTCCCCCCGACTCTTGCAATCATTTACGCCTGTTTCCCACTCGAATTTACTGTTGCGACAACGACTCGCGGAGCCGTACTAACAGCAACTCGATCTCCGAAAGCTGGCTGTACTCGCGAGCAACTTCCACAGCGGTTGCCGGATCATCGGTAACAATTAGCTCGGCCCCCTGTACCATCAGTCGAAACATGTCCTCGCGATTGTTGATTGTCCAGACTGCAACTTGCATTCCTCTCTTTTGAGCTTTGTCGAGTAGTGACGGAGAAAATGTCCCCTTGCTGACACTGAGGAAATTGGCGTTGAGTTGTGTAATTTCACCGACGCTGGCAGAAACCAAATAGCCGCGACGCATTGATGGTCGCAATTTGGCAACCTGCTCGAGGGCTCGATATTCGAGAGAGATCACTTCATGTGCAGGAGTTGACGGGTATTTATCCACTAACGCCAAAACACTTTCTACAAGTTGTGGCTTGAAGCCGTAATACTTCAGTTCGATGCTGAGTCGAATTTTGTTTTGGGCTGCCTTCAAGAATTCTTCGAGTGTGGCGAGAGATTCTTTGGGGGAAGGAGGCTTCATTTGGCTAGCGATGTCGGCTGTAGAAAGTTCGGAATCGGTAGATTCGCTGATCACTAGTGGTATGCCCGCAATTCGCCGCAAGTCTTTGTCATGGGTGACGAATACAGTTCCCTCTTTGCTTTGCTGAACATCTATCTCTGCTGAATCGGCTTGAACAAGAATTGCGTGGTGCAATGCACTGAGAGAGTTTTCTGGGAAACCTTTAGCCCCAGCGCGATGGGCCACAATTTGGACCGGCTGGCGAACCGTGAAGTTGAGGACTTGTTGCAATGAACTTAAGCCCACGGTTAGTATTACCAGACAAGAAGCTGACAATAATATCAGGGGCCGACGCCAAGATTTCGGATGAGGCGTGGTTTCTTTGGCTAACTTCATTTCAATCTCTTTTTTGCGATCGTAAGTTGTCCACACCGCAGCGGCTAGCCAGCTTTGAGAACTTGCAGTTACCAAGGCCAAAACTAAGCCGTGAGCGATAAGAATCGCGGCCCCGGCGAGGACTCCATTATTTGTGTCATGCTCCACCGAGGAGAAAAGTCTCGCTGTTCCGAACGCCACAAGCCATGGTGCGGTCAAATAAATCGAGAAGTGAAAGAAGAACCAAAACAGGATGGTGAGGACTAGCGTTGATTTCGTCGATTTTTCATGCCACGCATGCCACAGAGAAGATGTGACCCAGCTGTTTTCAAAGATGAGTCGCGGTAAAGCATGGAACCATTTCAGGAGGAGCCAACCCAACATGATGATAGCCGCTATTGCCAATACGATTCCGATTGAAACTGCAACCATGAACTTCGGTGGTTGGTTTGCAAGGTAGTAATTGATGTCGGCATCGGAAAGAAGCAACCAATAGGTTAAGCCCGCTAATGCGACGAAGGGTGAGAGCAGAAGCAGAGCCACAACCGTTTGAATCGCTGCCATCAATAGAACTCGAGGTAGCGATACGACTGAAGATAATAGCGAACGTACCACCTCCCCTTTAGGATCCGCGAGTACCCGCAGAATACACGAATGTTCGAAGTAGAGAACAGATAGATAAGTAATAGGTAGGACAGCGACAGTCACAAATCCGAGTGGACTTAAGGCAAAGTCGATCAATGCCGAATTGCCGATCGCGGGGCTACCATCGCGTGCGAGCAACGCACCGAGAACGGCGCCGAAGAGGGAACTAAAGACAAGTGCTGAAGCTAACTTCATCCAAAACTGTAAGATCAGCAAAGGGATGAGACGCCTAAAGAGAGATCGTACAATGTCGTGGCAGTTGTTAATTGCAAGTCGAAAAATGATTCGGCATCCTTGACGTTACATGGTCAGTTAAAGTGCGACCAGGCTAAGCGTGTGTACGGTTAGAGCCAGCGTCTGTAATGGTAACAAAAAAAGCCATGCGTCAGAAAGACCGACGCATGGCTTAGGATACCAAATCTGCTAAGAATACTACTTTAACGTTGGCAGTTTTCGACCTGGGGTCCAAGGGGCGCCCGCATCTTCGAGCTTCTGATGGAAGTTTGGTAAGTCGGTTTCCAACAATTGTCGCAGTTGAGCTTCGACAGCTGCATACTCTTCATTGACCAGCGTAAGTAGCCGGCGATGGGTGTTGGTTGGTCCGGTCGAAACACCGTAGCTACCCCCAATCACCGTTTGCAAACGATCCAGCATACCAGGCATGCCTGGTTCATTGCGGCGTGGTTTGGTTGGATCGCCGGTGAATTTCTCCGATAGGTCTTCGAGTTTTTGGGCCAAGTCACGGGCCTCTTTGGCGAAGGCTGGATCCAACGTTGGCGTTCCTTCAACCATGCGTTGAACTAAGTCCAACTGTTCTTTCGTCTGCGATACCATCCGTTGGGCTGCCAAGACTACTCTTTGTAATTTGGCAACTTGCGAATTGAATTCCGCATAGGCAACCCGTTGTTCAGGGGTTACTGCATCCCAGCCCAATGGTTGCACTTCAAACTCAACAGGCGGAACCAATTCTTTGGTCTCACCTTCAATAACTTGCACATAGCTTACTGTGTATTTTCCTGGTAAAGCTGTTGGGCTAGCCCCACCGGCCAAAGGACCAACACTTGGTAAGTCATAACCCCATGTGGTTCGATGGACACCGCGCGAGAGAGCTGCGGGTAAGCGATTCACTACGCGGCCCGCCGAATCTTTGATGACCAACCAAGCCTTGGAAAGTTGTTCTCGGTCTTCGGCCTTGAGCTCTTCCCAGGTCGGATAGGGTGTATCACCTCCGTTTGCAGCAGCCTTTTGTTCTTTCTCTTTACGTTGTGATTTCTTCGACTTTACAGTTTCCTTAACGTAGTAGGTAAACGTTACACCGAAGTCGGGATTAGGCGCCGTAAAGAAACTGGCACCTTGATAGGCCTTTGGTCCTCCGCCAGCCAAGGGCGCAGATGGCACATACATCAAGCCTGGTTTCACAGGAAAGATTTTGGCCGCTTCATCGACCATAGAGGTAGAGATAGCTCGCAGCGGCGAATAGTCGTCCAGAATGTAAATACCACGTCCAAAAGTGCCGACGACCAAGTCGCTTTCGCGGCGTTGGATTTCTAATTCACGAACAGCGATCGTCGGAATGCCACCGCTAAGTTGCAACCACTTTTGGCCACCATCCAGAGTGCAGAAGACACCGAACTCAGTTCCCACAAACAATAGGTCTGGAGCAACATGATCTTGTTTAATCGTGTAAACACTTCCACGTTCAGGTAGATTGGCCGTGATTAAAGACCAATTGTGGCCTCGGTCCGTACTCTTCAAAACGTAGGGTCGGAAATCACCACGTTTAAAATTGTTGACTGTTACAAAAACGGTATTGGCATCAAAAAGTGAGGCTTCGATGTCGCTGATGTAGCCAAATTCGGGAACATCTAGGCTTCCAAATTTGTCAATCTTACGCCAGTTCTGTCCACCATCTTCTGTGACTTGGATCAAGCCGTCGTCAGTCCCCGCGTAGATCAGGCCGTTGACCAATGGTGATTCATCGACAGAGATAACACTCCCGTAAGGACTGGTCGATGCATTCTTAGCAACCGTATCCACTCCCCAAACGCGTCCCATCACTTTTAATTGATTGCGATCGATTTGACGTGTGAGGTCCGGACTGATGGCTTTCCAAGTATCACCGCGATCATCGCTGGCGAACAAGATTTGGCAGCCATAATACAAGCGTTTGGAACTGTGTGGACTTATTAATAGAGGAGAGTCCCAGTTCCAACGAAGCGGTGGGCCATCTTTTTCTTCTTGGGGTTTGATGTCGATCGTTTCGCCCGTCTTGCGATCAAAGCGAACTAACCCGCCGTACTGCCATTGGGAATAAACGGTGTTAGGATCTTCGGGATCAACGGCAGGATCAAAACCGTCACCGAAGACTGTGATAAACCAATCGCTGTTGCGGATGCCATGGATATTCGTAGTTCGCGAAGGGCCCCCTTGCGTGGCGTTATCTTGTGTACCGCCATAGACATAGTAGAACGGCTTGTCATTGCTCAAGCCTATCTTGTAGAACTGTGTGATTGGCAGATTGGAATTGTAGTGGTAAGAAGATCCTCGATCCCATGATTCATAAAGTCCACCATCACAACCTACCAAAAGATGATCTTCGTCTGTTGGATCGATAACCAACGCGTGGTTGTCGACATGCTTGTTGGCTTCACCAGCGGGGACAAATGTTTTGCCCCCATCTTCAGTAACCATCAGCAGCGTATCGAGCGCATAGACTCGATCGAGTTTGTGAGGGCAAGCAACAAGTTCTTGATAGTATTGTGGGCTACTAGTTACATAGCTACTTTGTTTCTGCCACGATTCGCCACGGTCTGCGGAGCGGAAGAATCCACTGCTGCCCTCTGAAGCTTCAACAATCGCATACACGATATCGGGTTGAATGGGCGAGATGGCCAGACCGATTCGGCCAATATCGCCGCCAGGTAAACCACGAGTGATTTCGCGCCAAGTGGTGCCGCCGTCCGTTGATTTGTAGATGGCGGATTCTGGGCCGCCATCGATTAAGGTCCATTGATGGCGACGACGTTGATACGATGCCGCATATAAAACGTTGGGATCGCGTGGATCCATTACAAGATCCGTGACGCCTGTCCGTTCGCTGATCGCCAAAACCTGCGTCCAACTCTTACCACCATCGATGGTCTTGTAGAGTCCGCGATCACCCCCATCTTTCCAAAGTGGACCTTGAGCGGCCACGTAAACGATGTTGCTGTTTTCGGGATGTACGATGATCTTCGCAATATGCTCTGAATTGGCGAGTCCAACTTTCGAAAAAGATTTGCCGCCGTCGATACTCTTGTAAAGTCCATCGCCATAACCGACGCTGCGCTGGCTATTGTTTTCGCCGGTGCCAACCCAAACCGTGAAGCGATCATTAGGATCAACTGTTACACAACCGATGGAATAACTGCCATAGCCATCGAAAATGGGAGACCAAGTGGTACCCGCGTTGTTGGTTTTCCAAACGCCGCCTGAAGCAACGGCCAGATAACGTACGCTACGATCAACCGGATCGATGGCAATATCGGCGATGCGGCCACTCATAACTGCTGGGCCGATGTTGCGAAATTGAAACGCGCCCAATAGACCTTCATTCAGGCCTGGAGCGGGATCTTTCGGTTCGTCGCTGTCTTGGGCGTGGGTCGGATTTACTGCCGAAGTTAGAGATACGGCGATGGCTAAACTAAGCCAACGAAAGCGGGCCAACATGCTGCAATACTCCTGTTGTGATAACACTCAATTTTGAGGTACCTAACAGGATAGTCAGAAAGCAACCCATTTTCCTCTGTCCCAAGCCGATATTGCTCCACGATTGCACGAGAAACCCGCCATTTCGACCTGAAAATCGTCAATTTTCGAGGACTCAATAGCGGTAGTCGGCGTTGCCTTTGGGCAGCTAACTGACTTGCAACATTCGTTCCAAAGCGACCAAGGACCAGCGGGCGGTGTCTTCATCGACCACGATTCGATTGACGACCGATTGGTTGGCGATATTTTCAAGTGACCAGCAGAGGTGAGCCAAATCGATTCGGTACATCGTGGCACACATGCAGACAACCGGCGACAAGAAATGGATTTCTTGTTCAGGATGTTCTTGTTTGAGTCGATTCACGAGATGAAGTTCGGTTCCTATCGCCCATTTGGTTCCGGGATCCGCTTTCTTAACGGTGTCGATGATCTTGCTGGTGGAGCCTGAGATATCGGCAATGTCATTAACCTCCTGCATACACTCAGGGTGTACGAGGATCTTCACGCCAGGGATCTTCGAACGAAATTGTTCTACATGGCTGGCACGAAACATTTGATGGACGCTGCAATGACCTTTCCAAAGAATCACGCGGCTCTCTTGATAGGCCGTTTCGCTATTGCCGCCGAGATCATCTGCATAGGGATCCCACACCGGCATTTGAGCATTGGTGATTCCCATCTTAAGAGCAGTGTTTCGACCAAGGTGTTGATCAGGGAAAAAGAAGACGCGTTTCGATTTTGCAAACGCCCATTTCAAAACAGCAGCCGCGTTGCTGCTGGTGCAAACAATACCTCCATGTTTCCCGCAGAAGGCCTTCAAGCTTGCCGCTGAGTTAATGTACGTCACGGGAGTGATATCGTTGGTATCGATAACTTCAGAAAGTTCTTGCCAAGCTTTTTCGACTTGTGCGATGGCGGCCATATCGGCCATGGAACATCCAGCCGCCATATCGGGCAAAACTACCGTGACACGCTCGCCATTGCGAGCCGTTAGCTTCTCGGGGCGATTGGCCAAAATGTCGGCTGTCTCGGCCATGAAATGCACGCCACAGAAAACGATAGCTCGACAATCCTGGCTGTCGGCTGCCATCTTACTCAATTGATAACTATCGCCGCGCAAGTCGCTATGGGCAATTACTTCATCTTGCTGGTAATGATGACCCAGGATGAGGAGTTTCGAGCCGAGTTTCTCTTTGACTGCAGCGATGCGTTGAGAAAGCGTACTATTGTCGAGCCCTTTGTAATCGCTAAGAGGAAGAGCGGTTGGGGTGAGTTCGACGACGTTCATGCCACTGAAATCCTGATTAAGTTCGAAAGGGGTTGGGGACTGACGTGTTGATCCATGGGACGACAGCAGGGTCCGTATCGCTATTGTAGCAACGTTTCCACTCAAGTCCGACTGAGGAAGGTTCGATAACTACAGAGATGGGGGCGTTTCTTCACAAAACCATCCATTGTTCTGAATATCGGACGTTCTGGCCCATGTTGACCTGCAAAACTACCCCAGACTATTGGAAGAGCCTTCTAAAGGTTGAAGTTCCTGTTCGGGTAATTTTGGCCAAAAAGAAAATGTCCGTCGATCAAATCCTGGAACTAGTGCCGGGCATTATGGTCCAATTTGATAAACCCTGTGATAGCCCATTGACGCTTGAAGTTGATGGTCAAGTGTTGGCTCAAGGGGAAGTCGTTAAGGTGGGTGACAAGTTCGGTATTCGCATCAAGGAAGTGGTGCCACCAGCTGAACGTTATATACCCGTCTGGCCATCGCAACCAGAAGCTGCTGAGTAGTTTGTAAGTGTCTGTCTAACTGAGCAGTGCTCGCAGGTGGCATGGCTCCTTCGGTTGGTTGTCTTTCCTCTGTCTATGCGATTCAGCGTAGGATAATTCTATGGCAACAAGCCCACGGCCGAAATAAAAAACCTCTCTAGTCGCGAGCTTAAAAAGGCCGCAATAGAGAGGTTTGTTACGGGCTGCAGTGGTCGAGCAAGTCGTTAGGCTACTTGCCAGGTGTCACCCGAGCGGAAGAGCTGGTTGAGATCACCGGGGCCTCGTTTTTGCTTTGCCAACTTGATCTGATCGTTCATCTGATCATCAAAGGTGGGCGATTGTATATCGCGGAAGACGCCGATAGGTTCTGGGAACTCAGCGCGTCGCATGCGAGCCAACAAAAATGAATGAATGAGATCGCCTTGTTCGTCATGCACTAACAAGTCGCTTTCAGAGATACCGTTTCCAAGCTTGACGACTTCAATTTTTGTGCCAACAAGCCGAATACCTTTGTCGCGCTCTTTGCCGAAGATCAGAGGCTTGCCATGCTCCAGTTCGATGACGTTGTCATCGCGGGTGGCACGATCGGCAGCGTAATTCCAGGCACCATCGTTGAATACGTTGCAGTTCTGATAAACTTCAACGAACGCCGTTCCTTTGTGCTCAGCAGCCCGCTTGAGCGTAGCAGCTAAGTGTTTCACATGAGCATCGATGCTTCGAGCGACAAAGGTCGCTTCTGCACCAAGTGCCAACAGCATCGGATTGAGCGGATGATCGATGGCACCCATCGGTGTGCTCTTGGTCACCTGCCCTTCTGGACTGGTCGGAGAATATTGACCCTTGGTCAATCCATAGATGCGGTTGTTGAAGAGAATGATGTTCAGGTTAACGTTGCGGCGAAGCAAATGAACGAAATGATTGCCGCCGATGCTTAGCGCATCGCCGTCACCTGTGATCACCCATACCTTAAGGTCTGGGCGTGTGACTTTAAGGCCGGTAGCAACTGCAGGAGCGCGACCGTGAATGCTGTGAACGCCGTACGTGTTCATGTAATACGGGAAGCGACTGGAGCAACCGATACCTGACACGAAGACCATTTGCTCAGGTGGGATGCCTAGTTCGGGCAGCACCTTTTTCATTTGAGCCAGAATCGAATAGTCACCGCAACCCGGGCACCAGCGAACGTCTTGATCGCTAGCGAAATCAGCAGCCTTGAGAACAGGAAGATTAACAGTACTCATATTTAACTCGACGATAGGCGAAGTCAGTTTTTCGAAATCGGTGAATCGAAATCTCTGGATTTAGATTTAGATTCGGCCAGCTGTGTTTAATGGCAACAGTGTTCAGTGCATTGTGCTGTTGGGCATTGTGCTGTTGGGCATTAAGCGGTTTTGCAGACGTTCGAAATCTGCTCGACTAACTCCACAACAGAGAACGGCTTACCCTTAACTTTGTTGTAGCCGATTGCGTCCACCAAATATTTGGCGCGAATCAGCATTCGCAATTGGCCCATATTCAATTCTGGGATAAGAACTTTGCGGTATTGCTTCAATACATGGCCGAGGTTGCTCGGAAACGGATTGAGGTGTCGCAGATGCAGATGGGCCACGCTTAGTCCCATTTCTTGGGCTTGCTTAACGGCCGTCATACAAGCGCCGTAGGTGCCACCCCAAGAAACGACGAGCAGGTCGCCTGATTCAGGGCCCAGCACTGTGGCAGGCGGAATCATCTTGGCGACGTTGGCAACTTTTTGTTCGCGTGTTCGAACCATGTGCTGATGGTTTTCAGGATCGTAACTGATGTTGCCAGTTACGTCTTCTTTCTCAATACCACCGACACGATGCATCAACCCGGGGGTTCCAGGAATGGCCCATGGACGAGCTAGCATGTCGTCACGACGATATGGCTTGAAGTTAGCCGCATCTGAACCATCCGGATGTTGAATCTGGATTTTCTCCATCTGGTTCACATCAGGTATCAACCATGGCTCGGCACCGTTGGCAATGTATCCATCGGAGAGAATGACGACGGGCATCATCAATCGCGAGGCAATCCGCCAAGCTTCAATTGCCGTATCAAAACAATCGGCAGGAGAGCGAGCCGCAATTACGGGAAGAGGCGATTCACCGTTACGACCGAACAGAACCTGCAATAGGTCTGCTTGTTCGGTTTTAGTTGGTAAGCCAGTGCTTGGTCCGCCACGTTGAACGTCAATGATGATCATTGGCAATTCCAGCATCAAAGCGAGGCCCATCGCCTCAGCCTTAAGAGCAATACCAGGTCCACTGCTGGTGGTTACACCCATGCTGCCACCGTACGCAGCGCCAATCGCGGAGCAAACGGCTGCGATTTCATCTTCGGCTTGGAAGGTGTAGACGCCAAAGTTTTTGAAGCGACTTAGTTCATGGAGGATGTCGCTGGCTGGGGTGATCGGGTACGAACCGTAAAAGAGTTGTTTGCCCGATAATTGTGCGGCAGTCATCAAGCCCCAAGCGAGCGCTTGATTACCCATCATATTGCGATAGAGACCTGGGGTTAAAGACGCCGGTTCGACGCGATAGGACGCACCGAGCGTTTCCGTTGTTTCACCGAAGGCCCACCCTGCGAGTAGAGCTTTTTCGTTCGCTTTTTGAATATCGGGGGTCTTCGAAAATTTGTCACGAATAAAGCGCAAGGTCGGTTCCATGGAACGACCATACAGCCAGAAGACCATTCCCATCGCAAAAAAGTTTTTGCAGCGGTCTGCTTCTTTGACACTTAGGCCCAATTCTTTGACAGCTTCCATCGTGAGCTTGTTCATTGGAACACGAACCAAGCGATAGTTCTCCATCGCAGGTTCTTCCAACGGACTAGTTTTGAGGTTAGCCAGCTTAAGATCTTTGTCTTCGAAATTATCTTCGTTGACGATCAGCAGGCCGCCTTTGCGAAGATCGGCGAGGTTGGTCACGAGAGCGGCTGGGTTCATAGCGATGAGTGCATCGACCACGTCACCTGGGGTGAAGACCTCATGCGAGGCAAATTGGACTTGGAAACCGCTGACGCCAGCCCGTGTGCCGCGAGGAGCGCGTATTTCAGCAGGGAAATCAGGGAAGGTTGCAATATCATTTCCCAACAGAGCAGATGTGTTGGTGAGCTGAGTGCCCAGAAGCTGCATTCCGTCACCGGAATCGCCAGCCAGTCGTACGGTAACACCACTTACATACTGAACCGGTTTCGAAGACTGCTCCAAAGAAGCCACGTCCGTCGACATGCGCGGGTACATCCATCAAAAGAGTATTCGGTTGAAGTCTAACGATACTAAGGAGTTTATCGTTTTTTCCAATTGTTAGGGTAAAGCTATTTTGGCAAAAGAATAGGCCTATATGTGTCCCATGCCCCCTATTTTTGCAGTCCCTTCTCAGCAGAGGCTCCGTATTTCGGGGCATGTGTTCTTTTGTTTATTGTAAGCTGATTTCGCGGAGCGATTTGCAGGCTCGTTATTGCTAGCAACACGAGATATCTAAGAAGCCCTTCCGCGATAACAATCCCGCAGAGAACCGAATTGGCTAACTAAGAGGACAAACCCTTGCAATTGCAGCCATTTCACCCAAAAAGAAATCAGCTCCATTAGCCCAGCTAATCCAGTCGTTTGCAAGCAATTCCCCTGCTCACCCGAAAAAGCGTGCCTGGCACCTTCTTTTACGGCCCGCAATTTGGTGCCAGGCACCCTTTTCGTTGCGCTCACGACTATCTTGTACTTAAAATGGGTGGTTTTTGGAACGAAAGTGGTGCCAGGCACCGGGCAATTTGGTGCCAGGCACCATGTGGGAGGCGATTTTAGTGGCTGGGAAGGATAGCAATTCGGAGGTGGCGATTGGTGGGAGTATTAGGATCTCTAATGCGATGTTTGAGAGCGGATTGTTGGTGGGCACAAAGAAATGGGTCACAGAGAAATGCGTGCAAATATTCGCAGGTTCCCTGTGACAATCGAAATTTGCTGATGGTTTGCTAGCTATTTGGGGCTCAATAGTTCGTATTCAAATAACTGCGTCTTGAAGCCCTCGACCTCAGCTTGACGCAGCTTGGCTCCCTCGCTGGTCCATTCGTATTCAAATGGCATCTCTGTAAATGGGTCGTTGGGCGCCGGCAAATCCAGTTCCCCCAAACTCTTTGGAAACTCGCCGTTGTGTTTGCTAGCGTAGTCTCGCAATGACTCGATCGTCTGCAACAATTTCACGCGTCGCTCAAACGTTCTGCAAATCAAAATCCCCTGAGGAATTACCACTGGGAATGGACTGGATTTTGCCCCTGTCTTTGCCAGCAACTCATTAACATCGCTCTCAATTCTCTTCTTCGCTTCAATCACCTGAAGCGGACGAAGGTAGGTCAGCGGTTCGACATGGTTTCGAAACCGATTGTTCTGCATGTGAATCCAACGCATGATTAACTCCTCTTTGGACATCCGCTCGATCTCTGTGGACGAAAAGCCGAATGTTTCGGGAAGCTGTTTTGTTGCGAGGTCGCTGATTTGGTTCTGCAACTTAAGTCCTTCTTCAGGCGTGTAACGTTCTGCCACTGCCTCACCATAGTTCTCAACAAACCGGGCTGCTAGTTCCTTCCATTTTGCGTCCCCGATAGGTGGCGATTCTTCGCTGCTAGAAGTTGGAGAAGCCCATAACTCCCAACGAACCATCGGGCCAAGGTCATGAAGCGTTGGAGGCAAGCTGGCAAGCGACCAATACAAGTTGGGACAGTCCCCCTGTTGTATAGCCAACTCGATATTTTCAAACGCAAAATTCGCAATCGCTAAACCAACTAAATGACAAACAATAACGGGGGTTGCCGCACAATGACGACCACAGGCCATCTGGGCCTTGATACAAATCAGGGCCTCCTCTGTTTTTCCTTCTGCCAAGAGTCTCTTAATCCACCCGGTCATCCCTCGCCCTGCAAGCATCCGTTGCGACTGAACATCAGGAAGTAATATATGGTAGGGCCGATCGCTCCTAAGTGGATATTGCCAATCAGCGTAGCTCATCGAACCGGCTCGAATCAGCTGGCGAGCGAAACTCCCGTAGGAAAATTCCTTTAGTTTCGGATCATCGAGTTCCATCACTGCATAGTCGTTGAGCTTAGGATAAACCTCCTGCATAAAAGGCTGCTGTTCATAGACCATTCGCAAGAGAACGGGGACTGCATTGCCAGCTTCTTGCTCTTCTTCAGATGGCAAAAGATGGAACAAAGTTTTGCCCGCTTGTGCACTCTGCGGCTGTAATCGAATTGTCTTCTTGGTTACCGCATCTGATTGCCCGCAGACATCAAGTGGGAAACCAACAAGTAGCAACGCAATTGCGATAAGTACCTGATAGAGGCAAATCTTCATTTCAAGCTTCTCCAGTTAATACCGACAAAGAGTCTTTGGGTTGTAAGGTTTTTCGATCACTGTCTTTGACGGACGGGAGCAATATTGGCAGGATCTTGGGCGATGGCCACGAATCTTGTTCAATAAAGTCGTCGAGTCGAATTCGTGAGGATTGAGCAGTAGTTTGATACGAAACGTTTTCATCACTTTCGTGTCGCGACTGTTCATTAGGATGGACTACAAAGTTATCTGTTGTAGATGAGTTTGGTATTGATTGTGTGCTGATACTTGGTTTTGGTTGTTCGACAGCAATGTCGCTGCTTCCAGGCTTGTTCATGGTGTTCATGATATAGTGTGACGACAATGAAAATGTTGCGACTATCGAAGCTGCAATACCTATGCATCGCCAGAGCTTCAAATGCCGCAATTGTTGCTTTTTGTTTGCGACACTCGCCGCGGCATATCCACACTGATAGAGAATTTCATCACGATTCTCAGGGCTTGTGCCAATCGCCTGCTCACTCAAGTGTTTTTCAAAGCTGCTCATTTCATGTTGGATACGGCCTGAATCAAACGGTGACGTGAAGTCGGTATCCATTATGTCTCTCCAAGTATGTTCTTTAAGCGGTCGATACCTTCTTGATAACCACGCCACACTGTTGTTGTTGAAAGCTGAAGCAAGTTGCTGATCTCGTCGAATGTCAGCCCGCCCCAAATTTTGGCGACGATGATTTCACGTTGACTGTGATCTAGTTGGGCAAGCAAATCATGCAAGTCGATTTCCGCCGTTGGTCGTTGGGACTGATCTAGCGAACGCAACTCAGCCCCCGCTCGCTCGCGTGTTTGTCGCCTTACCAGTGAAATGTGTTGATTAACCGATATTCTCTTTGAAACCTTGAACAGCCAAGCCACGCAATTCGTTGGGACTGGGTCTTCTTGTGCAAGTTGAATAAAGGCCTGTTGAATAATGTCTTCCGCCGCATGACGCTCTCCACCAACCCAGGCCACCAAAGTTGGCTAGTAGCGGTCAAGTAGTTCCCCGAGTTGGTGTGGTTCGATTGGCATGTAGATGAGAACTGCAGCGGAAAGAATGTCAAAGCGGTAAACTTCGAGATCATCTGCATACAAGACAAAACTGCGGAGCCTTTTTTTTCATCTAAATCGATGGAATCGAAAAACAGCTCCTCAGCAAACTTTTGACTTCCAAGTCGCGCTCTCTCCGTACATCCGTCAGCAACGCTTAGAAAACAAAAAAAGGCTCCGACATTTGCTGTCGAAGCCTTTGGGTTGTTTTTTACTTAAAACGCCTCGGTAAAACCGCTCGCAACACTAGAGCTTAGGCACAGGTCGCTTCGGTGGTGGCTTGGCCAACATCGCAGCCTGATCATCCTGAGGAGGAGGCGGAATATTGTTGTTATTGTTAGGGTTATTTCGCATCGCAGCTGGCGGAGTTAAGTCCGTGTATTCTTCGACCCACTTCCAACCTAAAGGTTGGTTGAGCTCTCGAGAGGCAAGCAATGCCCAAGGAGTACGAGGGTGATTTTTGACAACCGACTCAAGCATGTCACGAGCTTGCTGAGCTTCTTTTTCAGCTTTACTCCCTACGCTGATTTCGGCATCTGGAACCAAAACCCAGGTGTTGCTCTTTTCTTTCTCGAACTTCATACCGCGCTTAGCTTTCGCCAACATCGCGTTGTAACCTTCAGTTCGAACTTTATGTGCCAAAGTCATGCCCACCGAGAGATCGAATCCGGCCAACCATCGAATGTTGGATTCTTTCTCGCGAGCTGGCAAACCGGCGATCAAGATCTCGGCGAGCGAAGTCAATTTCGGTTCAAGCCGAGCAGCCGATTGCTGGGCAGTCGTCAATTCGGTCACAAAACGAGCCTCGTCCGATTTGATGAATCGCAATTGGGTTGGATCAAAATCACCAACGCGTGCAAACTGAGCCGCCTTGATCAAGGATTGTCGCAACGGGCTCTTGGCCACTCGTTGCATATACTCTTCTTTAGAAATGTATTCTGGTCGATATTGGAACATGCGCTCGGGATCGAAGAAGTACTCCATTCTCGAAGCGTAGGCACCAATTTCGCTCTCGCGAACGCGGCCATCGTACTTTCGGTTTGGGTGAACGGTGAAGTAAATACCACCCGTTTCGTAACACAAGCGAGATAATGCGAAGGGGCCGAAACCAGAGTCAATCACCGGTTCTTCGAAGTAGTTGTTGTCGAAGCCAATCTGAACGCGCTCTGGGAAAATCGATTCGGGACCTTGGTCAACCTGGGCCCAGGTTGGAGTTTGATCGAATTCTGGATCTGGATCGATATAGCGAATGTAGGTGAACTCGCGACCAAAAGGTGCAGGAGAACCGATTACATAAACGGGCATCGCGAATTGACGATACAGCTTGATCGTGGATTCAAGTCCCTCAGCATCATCACCACGTTCGTCGGTGACAACAATCATCATGACGTTGCGTTCTGGTTCTTTGCGCGAACGAGTGCTGCGAAAATGTTTGTACTGTTCTGCTGCCAGATACAAGGCTGTGAAAACTTTTTCATTGCCTGTTGAATCAACTTCAATGGAGTCGATAGCCTTTTGGATTTCGCCCAATTCGGCCAAAGGCTTTGGCGTAATCAAGTTAACATTGTCACCGAAGGCAACCACGCTGGTCAGCAATCTAGGGTCATCTGCTTTGCCCTTCAGGGTTTCGTCGGTTTGCTGAACAATCCCGAGTTCTTCGTAAATGCGATTGAATCGCTCCCGAATCTCTTTCTTGCGTTCGTGCAAGCTTCCCGATTGGTCAAAGAGCCACACAACCAAGGTGGGCCTCTCTTCCATCATTTGCAAAATTTCATAGGTGACGCGGTCGACAGCCCCGTCGGTACCTGTCGCACCAACACCCGTTAACCCTTTGGAAACTTGATTACTTTGAACCAAGCCAACGACTTGCTGCACTTGGTACGACGCGTCAGTGAGTGCAAAGTCGGCTGGACGCTCAATGACTGGTGTTGGGATGTCAGAAATTTCCGCCATGGTAGGAGCCAGTGCGGCGGCCATGCCCGAATTCCCAAGGCTGTTGGCCCCAATTTCTTCAGTCGGTTCTTCCGAAAAGGCGATCTCATCGACCAAGCGAAACTCTTCAGGCTCTTCCACTCGTGGAACAGCGGACAGCATCAGCATGGGGCTATCTTTGACAGCTTCATAAATCGGGAAAGCTGCTAGGCCTACCAACAAAACAACATGAACACCAAGGCTAATCAAAAAGGCTTTGGTGTCACGGTCGAACCAAACGATCTCGTCGCCATCCTCTTCGTCGTCCGATTCATCTTCTGAATCTTCGTCGTCGATTTCTTCTTCATCCTGATCGGAATTCAACTGGTCTGCAACGGAAGGATGTTGCGAGCTAGCTCCGCTCACAACACCAATCGCTGTAGATTCCAATTCATTTTCGCCGCCGTCGAAATGATCTTCCGACTCAGGGTTGTTGGGCCTTTTTAGCATCGTTACCAATGACCTCGCGGACGAAATACGTAAAACTTCCTGTTGCTACATCCGTTCATTGTCTCCCCAAGTCGGGGATAAAGCAACTATTTTTTAGCGCATAAGCCTATAGTCGATGTACCCATCGAAAATGGAAAATATCGTCACTTCTTTGGGTGGGTACTACTTTAGGCGGTCCAGTAGTCGTCCTGGGCTTCCCATCGCGTTATATCCACCATCCACATGCAAAATCTCGCCTGTAATGCCATCACTTAGGGGGGATAGCAGGAACGCGCCAGATCTCCCTACTTCTTGGTGGGTTACGTTGCGAGCCAGTGGCGCCATGTACTCATACAGCTTTAGCATCTCATCGACGCCCGCTGCACTACCAGCCAGCGTTCGAAGTGGGCCAGCGCTGATGGCATTAACTCGAACCGATGAAGGACCTAGGTCATAAGCCAGGTAGCGAACACAAGCTTCCAGAGCCGCTTTGCAAATTCCCATGACGTTATAACCTGGGACAATTTTTTCGCCGCCAAAGTAAGTCATTGCGCAAATCGACGCGCCAGGATTCAAGATTGGTCGAGCAAATTTGCTTACGGCCAACAAGCTGTAAGCGCTGATGTCCATCGCTAACTTAAAGCCTTCGCGACCGGTTTCGATCGTGTCGTTATCAAGATCTTTACGGTCGGCAAATGCCACAGAATGTAGCAAAAAGTCGATCTTGCCGAATTGTTCCTCGGTAGTTTTCATGACGCCCTGGATGTTCTCATCGTTCTGCACATCCAATGGCACCAAGAACTTCGCATTGTCCTTGTAGTCGTCAGTTAGTTGGCTGACACGGCGACGATTTCGCTGCCTTTCGTCATCAGCTCGATCTGGCAAATGGGTAAAGCCGCAAACGCCACCCTGCTCCATAATTTCTTTTGCGATTGCCCAAGCGATCGAACGATCATTGGCCACGCCAATAATCAGGCCCTTTTTTCCTTCAAATGGTTTCATAGGAGTGTTTCCTGTAAAGTCTGTATTCAAATAAAGGGGCAAACTGCGCCCTTACGTTTCCATGAGCCAGCCCTACTGTCGCAGGGCGATTCCAGTGTAAGTGTGCAGGGTATTGGAAAGAGCTACGGAGGAAAAGGGGAGAACTCCCTAGCGATTGCTGTGTATCTCGGTTAGGGATCGGCAACCGCAATACTGGGAGCCGGTTTTCAACCTTGTCCCAACTGACGACTACGTTCGGTAGCTGCCTTGACTGCTTCGATGAATGCCGCCCGAATTCCATGTTTTTCAAGCTCGCCAATGGCGGCGATGGTTGTACCAGCTGGGCTGGCCACGCGATCCTTGAGTTCACCTGGATGTTCACCAGTTTTGAGAACCATAGTTGCGGCTCCGAGCAGTGTTTGGGCTGCTAACTGAATGGCGACCTTTCGAGGCAACCCGACGGCAACGCCCCCATCGGCCAACGCATCAATGACCATAAACGCATACGCAGGTCCCGATCCTGACACACCAGTCACTGCATGCAACATATCATCTTCGACGTGATGAACAGTCCCCACCGAGCCCATTAAATGTTCGACCCAGTTGCGATCTTCGGCACTCGCGCCCGGCAAAGCAGCAATCCCACTGGCACCTGCTTGCACTTGGCAAGGAGTGTTGGGCATCACGCGCACAATTCGCTTAGTGCCAAGTCCCGCTTCTAGTTTTGCCAAAGAGATTCCTGCAACAACAGAGATGATCAGGTGCGTGGGAGAAATTTGATTCGCAAGATCGCCCATAACTTTCAATAGCACTTGTGGCTTCACCGCCAACACCACGGAGTCGCAATTGTTAAAGAGGTCTGCCAAACTTGGTGCGAGCTTGGCTGCTGGAAACTTCTCGCGCAGCTTCGCTTGAGCTTCGAGCGAAGTGTCGAAGAAAACCAACTTATCTTCATGAAGCAAGCCTGAGTGAATCGCTCCCGATGCCAAGGCAGTAGCCATTTGGCCGCCACCGATAAAACCCAACGTGGAGGAATGGGATTGTTTCATGGTTGGGCTCCTCGAAATGAAACCGACTCTGCGTAAGTAGAGTCGAGCAATAGTCTGTTTAGTAATCGGACGAGTTTAAGGGGCAAACGAAAGGATACTAAATGATAACCGAATTCGCTTTCGCTATGTTCAGGCGAGCTTGCTGCGATTTGTCGCAATCATGCCCTAAATTTCTAACTTCGCTTCCTCCGGCGTTGAAGGGCTAGGCGGTGTAATGTTTGCAGTGCACCTGAAGCATCTTTCCATGAGATCTTCGACTTACCATGTTGCCTGTTAACGTAATGGATGGGAAGTTCTTCGATGGAAGCACCGCTTTGATGCAGTGTCCACAACAATTCTTGAAGCGAACCATAACCATTGCAGGTGAGTTGATCCCAATCCAATCGCTTCAAGTAGTCGGAGTTATACGCGCGAAACGATCCGCTCCAATCACCAATCTTGAGACCTAGCAGCAAACGAGCATAGGCATTAATCGCCTTACTAATGGATCGCCGCAAAAAGGATAAACCAGTGATTCGACCGCCAGGGACATAGCGCGAGCCAATCGCTATTCCGCAGGGCGAATTCGCGCGAGTTGTCGCCGCAATCAACTTGGGAATCTCGATTGGATCGTGACTGAAATCAGCATCTAGGTTAACAATGCGATCGTAGTCATGATCCACTCCATACTTCAGTCCCGCTCGAATCGCGCTTCCTAATCCAAGTTTTCCTGAACGTGCAATGAGTTGCAGTTTAGGGTTTTGTTGGCGTTCTGTCTCGACCCACTTACCCGTGCCATCTGGTGAATTATCATCGACTACCAATATGTCTGCATCAGGGGCATGTTTGCTAATGGACTCAACCAGCGAAGGTAAGTTTTCTCGCTCGTTGTAGGTGCAAACCATTACCAAGCAGCGGAGGCCAAGTGGCTGGCCTCCGGTATTGATCGGAGTTGTCTCGTTATTCACCGTCAACCTACTTGATCACGAAGTTTACCAGCCGTCCTGGAACAATAACTTTCTTGACGATTTCCTTACCGGCAACCATTTCGGCAATCTTCTCATTTTGAAGCGCAGCTTGCTCTAAACCAGCAACGTCGAGATCTGCGGGAACACTGATTTTGCCGCGTACTTTGCCGTTGATTTGAACTGGGATTTCGATCTCGGCGAGAACTAGCATCGCAGGATCAAATTGCGGCCAGGGGTCATAAGCCAAAGAGGATTTATTTCCCAAGAGACTCCAAAGTTCTTCGGCTATATGCGGTGCCAATGGCGAGAGCAAAAGCACGAATTGGCTCATCGTTTGTCGAGGGCGATGAACCTCTTTGGTGAAGAAGTTCACGAACTCCATCATTCTCGCGATCGCCGTATTAAAGCCGAGGTTTTCAAGGTCGCGCGTGACGGCTTCAATCGTGCGATGAAGCATTCGGTTTTGTTCTGGAGTGGGAGGAGTGTCTACAATCTGCTCGGTTAATTGAATCTCTTCCGAACGGAAGTCGACAATCATGCGCCACACACGATCCAAGAAGTTGCGGACACCGGCGACACCTTGCATGCTCCAAGGCTTTGTCGCTTCCAGCGGACCCATGAACATTTCATAAAGTCGCAACGAGTCAGCCCCGTATTCTTTGACGATGTCATCAGGGTTTACAACATTGCCTCGAGCTTTCGACATCTTGTACGATCGGCTATCGACACGAACCTGTGGTGCATCTTTCAAAACGAAGAGATCACCTGATTTTGTCACTGCTTCTTCGCTGATTTTGACGATCGAGCATTTTTCTTTCGTTGACGGCTCGAAGTACGAACCATCATCCGCTTCAACCGCTTCGTTAAAGCTCACCCATCTCCCGCTCTCGCACTGCATCGCATGAAACTCGACTTCGCCGAGAATCATCCCTTGGTTGATCAGTTTTTGAAACGGTTCAACCGTGCTGACATAGCCGCGATCGTAGAGGACTTTATGCCAGAAGCGTGCGTACAATAAATGCAAGACTGCATGCTCAGCTCCCCCTACGTAAAGGTCGACTGGCATCCAAGCTTTTTCTTTGGCTGGGTCGATCAAGGCTTTGTCGTTTTTCGGATCGATGAAACGCAAGTAATACCAACACGAACCTGCCCATTGTGGCATTGTGTTCGTTTCACGTCGGTAGCGTTTTCCATCCAATTCCACATACAACCACGAAGCATCCGCTTTACCCAAGGGTGGTTCCGGTTTACCGTGTGGTTTGTAGTCTTCCAGATGCGGCAAGTCGACTGGCAGCTGATCTACTGGTACTGCTCGCACCCGACCGTTAGGCCGACCATCCTCACCCAATTCAAGAAGAATTGGGAATGGCTCGCCCCAAAACCGTTGACGACTGAAAAGCCAGTCGCGGAGTTTGTAATTGACGGCCTCGCAACCTAAACCAGCTTTCGTCAGATCGCTGGTGATGCGAGATTTACATTCCGCTGTTTCAAGACCATCGTAGTGACCGCTGTTGATGGCGATACCATAACCTGCAAAACAACCTTCACTCGCGGTTGAATCTGCAGCTTCAGCCGATTTACCCGCCTTGGGTTCAACGACAAGTTTAATATCAAGTCCGAACTGTTGGGCGAATTCATAGTCGCGTTCATCATGCGCGGGCACTGCCATGATAGCACCAGTACCGTAACTCGCGAGAACGTAATCGGCAATCCAGATCGGAATGGGAGAACCATTGATCGGATTGATCGCATAGCTTCCAGTAAAGACGCCCGTCTTTTTCTTTTCGCCTTCCGTTCGTTCGCGATCACTCTTAAACGAAGCGGCTTGACAGTAGGCTTCAACAGCACTCTTTTGTTCGGTCGTTGTGAGGGACTTCACCGCTTTGTGTTCCGGTGCAATAACCATATAGGTTGCACCAAACAACGTGTCGGGACGAGTGGTATAAATTCTCAATACATTATCGGCTGGAACTTCGGGAAAGCCAATGGATTGTCGGGAGCTCTTCCAACTCTCAAAGCCATCTTTGACGCCGATGTAAAAATCAACTTCAGCACCTTGGCTTCGACCAATCCAATCCGACTGAAGCTTTTTGATACTTGGAGACCAATCTAATCCATCTAGGTCGCCGAGGAGACGATCGGCGTATGCAGTGATCCGCAACATCCACTGTCGCAATGGAATGCGTTGCACAGGATGACTACCGCGTTCGCTCTTGCCGTCGATCACCTCTTCGTTGGCAAGGACTGTACCGAGTGCTGGGCACCAATTCACCAACGCATCATCTTGGTAAGCCAAGCGGAAACGATCGCGATATGCGTCAACTGCGTGCTCACCTTCAGCCTTTACTGAATCAGGAATAGGAAGTTCGGCAATGGGACGCCCTTTTTTCATTTTGGCGTCATACCACGTATCGAACAGAACCAAGAAGATGAACTGAGTCCACTTGAAGTAATCAACGTCGGTCGTAGCCAGTACACGGTCCCAGTCGTAACTGAAGCCGAGCATCTTCAATTGGCGAGTGAAGTTGGCAATGTTGTCTTCAGTCGATTTACGTGGCGGAGTGTTTGTACGGATTGCATATTCTTCAGCGGGCAAACCGAAGGCATCAAAGCCCATGGGATGAAGGACTGTTTTGCCACGCATACGTTCGAAGCGGCAAACAATGTCAGTAGCCGTATAACCTTCAGGGTGTCCTACATGCAAACCTTGACCACTTGGGTAAGGAAACATGTCCAGGACATACAGTTTTTTGCCCGCAGGAAGCTCCGGCGTTTTGAAGGTTTTGTTTGTTTCCCAAAAGGACTGCCATTTAGGTTCGATCGAAGCTGGATTGTATCGAGGCATTGAGTGATCAGCAGGGAATAAGGGATTTCGAAAGCGAGCAAAAACAAAATCGGATGAATGCCGCCCTCGGCCAAATTGGAAAGCTACATTTTAACAAATGCTAGGACTATATGAGGGGGGGAGGCGGTTCAACAAACTGTCTAATTCAGATTTTCCGAGGTCATCGTCACTTTAGAGAACCCGGTTTGGCCTCACGTTTTGGCCCTATCTTGAGGGTGTTAGAACCCGCAAATTCGGAACCTCTCGAACTTGTTTCCCTTGGTTTTTCCGGTTTCGATTCAATAATTCGAGTCGACCGTTGACGCAGTCCCTGAATATGGCATCAAACATTAGCGATCTCCTGCGATCGTCTTTAGCCGAAATTCGTTTTTTATGTAAATGGTTGGAATCGCGTATGTTCGCTATGAAAAAGTCGATCCAAACGGTTTTGCTCGCTTCAGCAATAGCCAACGTCGCCGGTTCCACCGCCCAGGCTCAATGCCTGTTAGATATTTTCGGGTGGGGGAAGTCATCAAGCACTCCTAACCCAAGTGCTCCTCCCACCTACCCATATTCAGCAAGCTACCCAGTTGTGCCGGCAGGCTATCCCATCCAAGGTCAGCCCGTTGTCGGAGGAATGCCTTACTCGGCTGGTTATGCAGGGATTCCGCAAAGCGCGATTAGTTTGGGAGCACCGACCAACTACAACACAAGTTACTTTCCTGTACCAACAACATACTATCGCCCTGTCACGACCACTGATCCTCGCACAGGTCAGCAAGTGACCACGATGATGCCTTGCACGTCATATCAGATGCAAGCTCTGCGGTCGCCCGCTTGGTCTTTAGGGCAATGGGTTCACGGCGGTAATCAAGTGCCGATGGTACCGTCCGGGCCTTTGCCAGCCGCTGCAAGCAGTCCTGGATTGACGCCTCCTGGCGGAACACCGACAGCTTTGTCGAGCGGTATGTCGAATACGGCAGATCCAAACGCAGTACCAACTCTGCCTGCGATCAACCCCACCCTACCGGTATACGGAACGCAAGTTCAAAGCGGTTACGGTAATCCGAATGTTGTCACTAATCCTCAAAACCAATGGGGTACTTACAACAACGGAGTCGTCTCCGCGAACTATTTGCCAAGCACAACACCAGGTACTTACGGCACTGCCGCACCTGTGCCAAACTATTCCAACTCTAGTGGCGTACCAACCGGTGTTTATCCAAGTGATTGGAACACTCCCGTGAATAACGCAACATATCCCAACACCACGGCATATCCCAATTCGACTGCGACTGGCGTTTATCCGAATGGTTACGCGCCTGCTGGGACCGGTTCTCCAGCTGCTGCGGGATACAGTGCGCCTGTTACGAGCGATACCTACCCTTCCCTGCCAGCCGATCAACAGTATCGATCTGCACCGATGTTTTCGGCTCAGCCAGGCGCTGTGCAACCTTGGGACGCAAGTCAACCTTCGAACACAGTGCAACCAAACAAGGCTGTGAACGATCCAGAGGCAAACATTAAGCCCGTTTTGCCACCAGAAGATTCTACCAGTCGCTTCCAAAGAAAACCGGATCCAAGCTTGTTGTCTAGCAATAGCAACGAAGGAAAGATTCAGAGTGTAGTACGACAACCAACCGCCGATATGCGCGAGATGAGCAGCAAGAGTATCCAGCGAGTGCCGAACACTTTCAAAGATGAATTGAACCTCCCTGCACCGCCAGTTTTGGGTACTGATTCCAAGCCAACGGGGAATGGAAAAGGAACCTTGGGACCCGCTCTCAAACCGATTCCATTGCCTGATGGATTTGATACCGAACCGCAATGGAATCCAAGTCTCTTGAATTCCAGCGACAAGACAGCAGCAGTTCAATCGCTTGAGCAAACTGCCAAGAAAGCGTCGCCGGCCAAGGTTAGCAATGATGACGTGCGCTGGGCGAGCTTCGCAGAACCAACGCCAACGACCGCTAAGCCTGTAGAAAGTGGTCGACGTCCGGTGATGACATCGGCTCCCAAGACCGAAAACAAATCTCGCTACGATGCCAACGGCTGGAAATCAACAAAGTAGATTGGGGCTCCAACCCGATCTATAGGAAAGCCGCTGGGGCACTTGGAAATATGCGTCAATAAAAAAGCGTAGCTTGGGTCTCCGACCCGAGCTACGCTTTTGGCTTTTGACAGCTCGGGTCGGAGACCGAAGCTACATAAATACTTACTTGCCTGCTCCCAAGAGTCGCAACTGAGCGCGAGCTCGAGAGACTGCTTTCTCTTTGGCAGCACGGGCTTCAGAGTTCTTCGATGGCATGCGATTCGCAACTTCCAATTCTCGTGTCGCTTCTTCTTGCGAGAGCTGTGACACGGGAACTAAGCGGTCGGTGAGGATGGATACCACATTGTTAGATACTTGCACAAAGCCAGCATCCACAAAGTATCGCTCTTCATTCTGACCTGATTTGCGAATCTTGAGGCACCCGTAACCCAGGCGTCCAATAACGGGACTATGGCCTTGCAAAATACCGAATTCACCGTCGAACATCGGCAGAACAATCGATTCTGCCGTGACGTCCATCTCGGTTCGCTCAGGTGAAACCACAATGCACTGAAGTGAGCTCATAGGACACTATTTCCCTTGTTTGGCCATCTTCTTGGCTTGTTCTTCAGCTTGTTCAATAGCACCTACATACATAAATGCTGGTTCTGGCAAGTGATCCCACTTACCATCGCAAATTTCTTCGAAGCTTCGAATGGTATCTGCAAGTGGCGTGATTTCACCAGGTTTGCCAGTGAACACTTCAGCCACCAAGAACGGTTGTGACAAGAAGCGTTCGATACGACGAGCACGATGCACGATCATCTTGTCATCTTCGCTCAACTCGTCCACACCCAAGATCGCGATGATGTCTTGCAATTCGCGATAACGTTGCAGAGTACGTTGAACACGTCGAGCGATCGTGTAATGACGATCACCCACATATTGCGGATCAAGAATACGGCTGTTAGATGCAAGTGGATCCACCGCAGGATAAATACCCTTTTCGGCAATCGCACGTTCCAAGTACAAGAACGCGTCCAACTGACCGAACGCAGTCGCAGGAGCAGGGTCAGTCGGGTCGTCAGCAGGTACGTACACCGCTTGCACCGAGGTAATAGCACCTTGTTGCGTCGAAGTAATACGTTCTTGAAGAGCACCCATTTCCGTCGCCAAGGTTGGCTGGTAACCCACAGCAGAAGGCATACGACCTAACAACGCGGATACTTCGCTACCTGCTTGCGAGAAGCGGAAAATGTTGTCGACGAACAACAACGTGTCTTTACCGGTGGTGTCACGGAAATACTCGGCCATGGTCAAGGCAGCCAGAGCCACACGCAAACGGGAACCTGGTGGTTCGTTCATCTGCCCGAAAACCATGCAAGTTTGTTCGATAACTTTTCGACCGGTGGTACCGATTTCAGTGTGTTGCATTTCCAACCACAAGTCGGTTCCTTCACGGGTTCGCTCACCCACACCGGCGAACACGGAGTAACCACCGTGAGCGGTTGCGATACGAGCGATCAATTCGGTGAGAATAACGGTTTTACCCAACCCTGCACCACCGAACAAACCTGCTTTACCACCGCGAACGAACGGAGTCAGCAAGTCAATAACTTTAATACCGGTTTCGAAAACTTCGGTATTGGTGGAGAGTTCGGAAACTTTAGGTGCCTGACGGTGAATAGGCCAATGATCGTCCGCTTTCACTTCGCCGCGTTGATCGATGGCATCACCGAGCACGTTGAAAACGCGACCGAGGGTGGCTGTACCAACAGGAACCGAAACTGGCTTGCCGGTATCGACGCAATCCAAACCTCGCATCAAACCTTCGGTGCTACCTAGAGCAACGCAACGCACGCGTCCGCCGCCCAAGTGTTGCTGAACTTCACCGGTCAAATTTACTTTGACGCCTTTTTTCTCGGAAGAAATCTTTACCGCGTTGTAAATTGGCGGCATATGTCCTTCGGGATACTCTGCGTCGAAAGTCGAACCGATCACCTGGGTGATTCGTCCCACCATCCGGCCTGATGTCGCAGTTGCCATATTTTCGAATCTCTTTACTGAAGGAAACGTTTTGTTGTTTGAGCCAATTAAAAACTTCTGAAGCGTGTCGCCATCGTTCGCGTTTGCGAACCGATTGCATTATCCTTCCAACGCTTCCACACCACCGATAATTTCCATGATTTCGCGAGTGATACGAGCTTGTCGAGCGCGGTTGTAGGTCATCGACAACTGACCGATCATCTCACCAGCGTTTTCCGTTGCACCCTTCATGGCCACCATACGAGCAATTTGCTCACTCACTGCGGCATCCAGAAAACACTTGAACAATTTAACGCGGAAACTAGCGGGAACCACTTCTTCCAAAATGCTCTCTGCCGATGGAAGAAACTCATAGTCTGCCGCTTTCTTATCTGTAGCTGAAACAGTGGTCTGGGTCGGTGTATCCAAGCCAGCCAACGGCAACAAAGTTTCAACTACGGCTTCTTGTTTCGAGCTGCTTAGGAAGCGAGTGTAAGCGATATCGACTCGGTCAATTTCACCCGCAATGAATCGTTCCATCAATTCATTGGCGATCACAGCCACATCTGCAAATGCAGGCTTGTCTTCGAACTGCGTGTAGCTCTTGTCTACCGACAGATTCTTAAACTTGAGGCCGTTAATACCGCGTTTGCCGCAAACATGCAGTTCGATCTTCTTGGTGGCTGGAACAAGGTCTGCTCTTTTGGCGAGCAACACTCGCAATACGGAGCTGTTATAGCCACCGCATAAGCCGCGATTGCTGGTGAGTACCAACATGACGACATTGCGAGTTTCTGGTCGAGCCTGCAAAAGTGGATGGCGAATTTCCGAGACGCTGTTAGCTAAGTCGCGAACGATCTGCGTAATTCGTTGCGTGTAGTCGGTAGCAGCTGCGGCTCGGTCCATTGCTTTCTTAAAACGCGCCGTGGCAATCAATTCCATGGTTCGCGTAATTTTGCGAATGTTGCGAATCGACTTCCGTCGTTTATCAAGTAAGCGAATGTTTGCCATAGTTCTACTACCGATTCTCGTTCGTTACCAAAGCTAACAGCCAAGATTTACCACTAGTTTAAGCGATAACCACGCTTGAATTCATCGATGGCAGCCTTTAGACCTTCTTCCAACTCTGATGACAAGTCACCGCTTTGCGTGAGCTTAGCCACAAAGTCAGACTTGCGATCATGCATAAATTGCAAGAAGTCCGATTCCCACTGTCGAACCTTATCGACTGGCACATCATCCATGTAACCACGAGTACCAGCGTAAATGCTGAAGATCTGATCGATTACGCTCATCGGCTGGTATTGAGCTTGCTTGAGCAATTCGACCATACGATAACCGCGGTCCAAGCGAGCCTGAGTTGCAGGGTCAAGTTCAGTACCCAGCTGGGCGAACGCAGCGAGTTCGCGGAACGAAGCCAAGTCGAGACGCAAACCACCAGCGACTTTTTTCATCGCCTTGATCTGAGCCGCACCACCCACGCGAGAAACGGAGATACCGACGTTCATAGCAGGACGAATACCTGCGAAGAACAAGTCAGGTTGTAGATAAATCTGACCATCGGTAATCGAAATCACGTTCGTAGGAATGTAAGCCGAAACTTCACCTTCCAAAGTTTCAATAATGGGCAAGCTAGTTAGCGAACCGCCACCCATAGCTTTGGAAAGTTTGGCCGAACGTTCGAGCAAACGTGAATGGCAATAGAACACGTCACCAGGATAAGCTTCGCGACCTGGAGGACGTCGCATGAGCAACGACAACTGGCGATAGGCAACAGCTTGTTTGCTCAAGTCATCGTACACGATCAAGGCATGTTCGCCTTTGAACATGAAGTATTCGGCCATAGCGGTACCAGCGTATGGCGCGATGTATTGCAATGGAGCTGGAGCGGATGCACCGGCGACGATCACCGTGGTGTAGTCCATAGCACCAGCCTTGCGAAGAGCTTCGATAACCAAGGCTACCGAGGAGTCCTTCTGACCAACTGCAACATAGAAGCACTTAACGCCAGTGTTCTTTTGGTTAATGATGGTATCGATGGCAATTGCCGTCTTACCTGTTTTACGGTCACCGATGATCAACTCGCGTTGTCCACGTCCAATTGGGGTCATCGCATCGATGGCTTTGATCCCGGTTTGGAGTGGTTCATGAACGGGTTGACGTTCGGCAACACCGGTGGCAATCACTTCCACAGGGCGTTGTTCGGAGGATTCAACAGGACCTTTGCCGTCCAATGGATTACCGAGAGGGTCAAGTACGCGGCCGATCACACCTGGACCAACAGGCACGGAGAGAAGTTTGCCGAGAGCGCGAACTTCGTCACCTTCGTTAATCGTCAAGTAATCACCGAGAATGATGACCCCAACGCTGTTTTCTTCCAAGTTAAAGGCCAATCCGATCGCACCGCTAGGAAACTGGACCATTTCCCCAGCCATTACGCCGGACAGACCGTATACGCGAGCAATACCGTCACCGACTTCCAGAACCGTGCCGACCTCGCGGACATCGATCTGGCTCTCGAACTGCTCGATCTCGCTTTGAATGACCGATGCTATTTCGTCCGAGTTGAATTTCATGGACCCACCTCGATCGCCCTTGTTGAAAGGCTAATAATTTATGGAAAACCGGCCACAACTACCGGTCGAAAATAACTAAAACACAAAACCCGACTATCGCAAACAACTAGCTAACCAAAGACGAACCGTCTTTGTTTAACGCTCGCGCGGAACCCGTTTTCGCGGCTCGCAATAGTTGATCAAATTTGCCTGTGACGCTGCCATCAAAAACGGTGTCACCGATTCTCAAAACCAAACCGCCGATAATCGACGGATCGACCTTCGTGACCACACTGACTTCGCGATTAAGCTTTGTCTTGAGTTGGCCGCGAATACCATCCACTTCCTGCGAGCTCAATTCGATTGCACTGGTCACAAGAACCCGCACACGTCCCAATTCTTCATCTCGAAATTCTGTGATCGAACGTTGAATTCCGCGAACGAAATTCAACCGCTGACGACGGCAGAGGACCTTTAGGAACTTCAAGAGAGTCGGATCGACATGAGCTCCGAGAATCTTATCGAGCATCGATTCTTTCTGCTCGAGACTCAACTTGGGAGAATTCAAAGCTGCTTCCAACTTTGGATTCTTGGAAAAAACTTCTTCCACCACGGTTTGGAATTGGTTAAGTAATTCATCGGTGTTAGAAGATTTACGCGCAACGCCCAGCAATGCTTTCGCATAAACTTCGCCGACGTGCTCTTCTTCGCTGTCGAAGACGGACGCAACTTTTGGCACTTCTTGCACAGTAACACCCCGAAACCGAAAGGATCACAAATCAATCAAAACTGCAGTGAGACTACAAAACTAATTGCGACTTGGGAACTGTGTGAGAACCTCAGCAACCAATTGCTGATGATCTTCTGCACGAAGTTCGCGACCGACAACTCGCTTTGCCAGCGAGAACGCCAAATCGGTGGACTTCGACGACAATTCCGACAAAGCAACACGTTTTGCTGTTTCAATCTCTGCCAATGCCTGAGCCTTCTGACGTCCAGCTTCCGCCTGTGCTTCGCCGATGATCTTTTGACCAGCAACTTCAGCATCTTTGCGAGCTTGAGCCAACATGTTTTGGGCTTCTTGGGCGGCAACTTCCAGCTTCAATTCATATTCTCGAAGTTTGGAGGCTGCGTCTGCGGAAGCCTTCTCGGCATTCGCGATCAGAGTGCTGATACCTGTTTCGCGTTTGGCCAAACCTTCCATGATCGGGCCCCAAGCCATAAAATAAAGTCCAGCCAGCAACAGCAAAAACACGACGACGGTGAACAGAGCCTTGTCCATTCTCCAGTCATCAGGCGATTCCATTTTACTGGAGCCGTCTTTGTGTGTGTTGTCTAGGTCGTCGTGACCATGTCCAGCAGCATGACCAGCTTCTTCACCATGCGAATCAGCGTGAGCTTTGTCCGCTTCCGCCTTCGTTTCGCCGGCTGCAGGTTTTCCTTCTTCCTCAGCCATTGCTTGGCGATCCAACGAACCAATCGTTAGAAAACCAAACAACAGTGCGAAGACAGCTGAGAAACCTAAGCAGTTCCACGTATTTACACGATTGGTTGCATTCGCCAACGGCGTCATAAATCGAAAACTGTTATCAACCGAAAATCTTGATTTCATGGCAAAGTCCTAAGACAGCAACTTGAACACCACACTAAGCGAAACTTAGCGACTTGCATCAGGTGGTAGGCTCATGGGTGAGACTCTTCACTTAGACGCAAACGTCGAGTACTGAAAATTAGCCGCCAAAAGGATTTTGGGTCGAGCAAACGTAAATTGCATAGAAGGTAAAACCTTCGATAAGAGCAGCCGCGATGATCATCGCAACTTGGATGGTACCAGCGGAGTCTGGTTGGCGAGCGATCGATTCAACTGCGCCCTTAGCAAGAAGGCCAATGCCCAAGCCAGCACCGATAGCAACCAAACCTGCGCCAACAGCACCAGGGATAGCGCCAGCAACGCTATTCGCTTCCTGTGCCATGCCAGGAGCTGCCATAACCAACATCAGAGCCATGGCCCAAAATACAACACGTACCGAATTTAACACAGCAGATTCTCCTGAAAACAAACGATTCGAGATAAACCCGTTCCGAAAAGGAATACTAAAGGATCGGAATCACGCCATTCTTCAACATCATGGTTAATGGTGATGATGAATCGCGCTACCGACAAACAATGCCGCCAAAAAGGTGAACACATACGCCTGCAGAAAGCAGACGAACAATTCCAAAAAGCTCAATACGGTGGTACCGAGGATCGAGATCATCGCTACCACTGACCAAGTACCCATATGCATCGAAACCGCATGGGCACCAAAGGCAATTCCCATAATCGCCAGAAGCACCAAGTGACCTGCGACCATGTTTGCCAATAACCGCACCGATAGAATCAAATGCTTGATTCCAAACGACAGCAATTCAATCATCAAAATCAAAAATGAAAAAACCTTACCGATACCAAACGGCATATCAATATGCGGGGCCTGGTTGGTAAAGAAACCAACTGGGCCAAGTTCCTTGACTCCGAATCCAAACGATGTAAGGAAAACGATGGCAGCCAGGGCAGAAGTCGTTGCGAATGCTGCGGTTGGTGCTCCCAGAAAGGGAAGCATGCCCATTAGGTTGCAGCCAAGAATAAAGAAAAACAAAGTAAGGAACAAAGGCAAAAAGCGGTCTGCGTCATGATCGCCCATTGCTGGCACAACCACTTGGTTACGGACAAATTGAACCAAACCTTCGAGCAAGTTCCACATCTTGCCCTTAGGCGATCCGCCATCTTTTACCTTCGCTGCTAACCAGCGAAAAGCAAACAGTACGATTACTGCGACTGCGACTTCAAGGATCATGTAGCGTGAGACGCAAAAGCCAGTCTCTGCTTCATATGCATTGCGCAGTTGACCACCGAATACTTGCGGAATAAAAACCTTGCCCGACAGAGCTTTACTGTAACCATCTAGTTTGTGCTGGTCCCACTTTGCCCGATCGAGAGACAGATACTCTTGCAGAGCTTCTTGCGAATTGGCGTCAACCGATGCCTTTTCCCAAGCAGCTTTCTTCTGCGGATCGCGGATCATCTTTGCGACCCAAGCAAATTCGTCCGTTGGGTTTTTGGCTAGATAGGCGTCTAGTGGATCGCGAGCGTCGGGTGCATTCTTGGATGCCCACGTGCGAGCGGTCGCTTCCAGCTTGGCAACACCATCGTTCAAATAACGATCGAGAGGTTTGCCATGATTGGCGTGATTGTGTTTCGCTTTTTCCCAATTCGACTTCACGCTCTCAAGCGCACCTGGTTCTCCCGTAATTTCGGAGAGGGTGTGGATAAAGCGATCGGCTTCCCAGTCCTGGTAATCGTCGTCTAAACGAACGAACCAAGGAAAGCTGCCAGCGATTTGAGCTGGGCTCTCGTAATGACGTGTCCAAATCGTTTTGGGAACGTCGAAATAATAACTGTCTTTGATGTGTAGGATATCGGAGGCCATGCGTCGTTAACTACTTTGCGAGTTTTTGAAGCGTCCAATCACAAGCGTTTCGCCTGCCGAGTTAAGAGCCAAGATTGTAGTACCAGAAGCGGAAAATAACAGGCCACTAGACCCGAAGAAAGCAGAAAGTCTTGACCCGCTTTCGAAAGCATTAGAATCAGCAACGCCATTGTCGAAAAAGTGCTCCGCCAGCCGATGCCCAACATCGCTGCTACAAATCGCCATTGCGGTTCGGTTGAGCGGAAGTTCAAAATCAATGGAGGTCCAAATGCCAACATTGCAAAGCCGGCTAACATGCCTGGGATCCGCAGTGTTTCAAGGCTCGGGGGAGACGCTTGTTGCTGACTCGCCCATAGAGTTGCCAGAGTCGTTGCAACCATAACAAAGCCCAGGAGAATCCTCAATTCGGGTGCAGCCAGGCTGATACAGTTTAGCCACGACCTCTTGATGACTGGTTTTTTGGGGATTGGGCCTTTACGCGTAGCTAATTCCGAAATGGTGTCACTGCCAGGCACTCCAACCTCGCGCTCGGCTCGGGGCGAGCCTGCGTAGGAAACGTTGGGAGTGGAGATCGTCACCATGGGAGATGTCGCTACAAGATGGGAGAGGGAGCGGAGTTATTTCTTGAGGTTCTCGCGTTGCAGTATGCCTATCAAAGCGATGAGACCAACCATCATGCCGACCAGAAAACCGATCACGGCAATGATTTTTGTTCCCAACCACTGATCGAGTTTGCCGCCCGCCCACCCCAGGGCCAACATAACGACACCCACCGCCAATATGCGGGAGAGCCAATTCAATGCCTCGCTCATCGGAGAAACTTTAGGCATTGCAGAGAAGCGCCTGGGGCTTTGGATAGCAGAACTTGGTCGCTCAGTCACCGAGGTGAGCACTGATTTGGTTCCCCCGGTGTCTGGGCACTACGGAGAGCGAGATTAAAAGCTAGTAAGGTGGAATGCAAGCAAAAGCGACAATTTGACGCACAAATCCGGTGTAATTTCACATTGGGTGATTTCTTAATTACTTTCCTTGTCGAGGGGGGCTCTTTGGGGGTGTTTTTGCGGCGTGGGACGCCGAAAAAATGGTGCCAGGCACCCTGTTTTTGGGCCTACACGCCCCGTTTGAGCCTCGTTTTTAGTTGTTCAGGGTGGGTCGTGCGGGGATGTTGTGGATATATTGAAAGTAACATCTAGGCGAATCTTACCCTGGTTGGCATACTGGAAGTCTATACAAAACTCCCGGAATAGGCACTCTTTGGACGAAAGGCGTTCAAGGGGGGCCATGCGATGACGAACCTACGGGAGTATTGTGCCGTTATCCAGTTCGCGGCACGGAGGGCGAGTTCTGGTCGATAATTTTTTTCTTCCCCGAGCGTTAAGAAGTGAATCTGAAACGCTGGAGGTGCGACCTTGATCACAAAAGCCGACTTGAAAACGCAAACGAAATCGGAACTTGGGCGACTCGCCAAGGGGTTAGGTGTCTCCGATTGGCAGAGTATGCGAAAAGAAGATTTGGTGGCGCTCCTTTCCAAGAAGAAGGTTGCTGCTGAGTCGTCTAAAGGGGTTGTAGCTAAAAAAGCTACCGCAGCACCAAGGAAATCTCCCCCCAAAAAATCAGAACCCACCAAAGCGGTGAGCAAGAAAGTCGAAGTTAAGGCGGCTGTTAAACCGACTGCAGGCAAGACAACCGCTGATACGAAAAGTAATGCGAAAGAGAAAGTCGTTGCACCTGCCAAGGCTGGAGCGAAAGCGGTTTCAAAACAATTGGCTCCCGTTGTCGGAAAGTCATCCTCGACCAAAGTAAATGGTGAAACCGACAATAAATCGCCTTCGAGAAAGGCGGTTACGGAAGCCCCTGCCCCTGCAGCCAAGAAGCTGTCCGTCAAAGAGAATGATTCCGCCAAAGTAGCCAAGAAAAAAGGCTCTGATCCAAAGGCTATTGCGAAAAAAGAAGCAACAGTAGCTCCAGCGAAAACGTCGATCAACAAACCGGTTTCGAAGGCCCCCGCGACTTCTGCCGCAGCTCCAACAGTTAAAAAGAAAATTGTAGAGGAGCCGAAGGTTGAGAAGAAAAAGCCTGTCGCTAAGAAACACGTCAGTACAACCGATGTGAAGATCTTAGAGCAACTGCGAAAATTGCAAGAGCAACGAGATCTATACAAGGACCTAGCTCAGCCGCCGATGAAGCTGGCTGAGCCGGTGGTCTTTGTCGAAAAGATGCCCCCTAAACCTGAAGACAAAGATCGAGTGGTCTTGATTGTGCGCGATCCATTCTGGTTGCAGGCATCTTGGGATGTAAGCCGCCGAGCCATCGAGCGAGCTCGGGCTTCAATGGCCGAACATTGGCACACTGCCAAGCCCATTTTGCGATTGTTGACGATTGGCGGCACGGGCTCAACCAATGCCTCTGAAACGGTCGATCGTGACATCGAAGTCCATGGTGGCGTCCGTAATTGGTATATCGAGATCAAGACTTCGCCGGGAACCTTCCGAGTTCTGCTTGGCTATCTAGCCTCGAATGGTCGCTTCCACGAATTGAGCCGCAGCAATATTGTGACCACGCCTGCCCCTGGCAGTGCCGATGCGGTCGATGGAAATTGGGCCGATATCGCACAAGACTGTGAACATATTTTTGCTCTTAGCGGTGGCTACAATCCAGAGCATGAATCTAAAGAGCTGCAGGAGATGTTTGAGGATCGACTCAAGCGACCAATGGGCTCGCCGCAACTGACTCAGTTCGGAGGTGGTGCTGAGGCTCCATTGAAGCGCAAGAAAGAATTCCAGTTTGATATCGATGCCGAAATGATTTTGTTCGGTGTGACACATATCGATGCGTATGTGACTTTGGGTGGTGAGCCAGTAAAGATTCGTGAAGATGGCTCTTTCTCGGTTCGATTGCCATTGCCTGATCGTCGTCAAGTTTTGCCCGCAGTGGCAAGCTCTCGCGATGGGTCGGAACAGCGCACCATCGTGATTGCGGTTGAGCGAAACACCAAGGTCATGGAACCATTGAGCAAAGAAAACGAGGAGTAATCAGCCCATGGAGCGGGCAGATCGATTGGTCCATTGGTTCTCTCGATATCCTTCTTGTTTGATCGCTTTTTCGGGCGGCGTCGATAGCGCAGTAGTTGCTCGCGCCGCTTCTGAAGCTCTGGGCGACAAGGCTCTGGCCGTAACTGGAGTCGGCCCCGCAGTCGCTCAATCTGAATTGAAAATCGCAGCCGAAGTTGCTACGCAGATTTCTATTCGCCATGAGTTTGTAACAACGCACGAAAGCGAGCAGGCCGCTTATCGTGCTAACGATCTGAAACGCTGCTACCATTGTAAATCGGAGTTGTACGGAACATTGGGGCGTCTTGCTCGAGAGCGAGAGATCGCCGTCGTCGTATCGGGAACCAATGTTGATGATTTAGGCGATTATCGCCCTGGTCTTCAGGCCGCTTCCGAAAATGCTGTTCAACATCCGCTAGCAGAGTTAGGTTTCGCCAAGAACGATGTGCGCGAGCTAGCACATTATTGGGGGCTGAGTGTGGCTGATAAACCAGCTTCGCCCTGTTTAGCAAGCCGCATTGCGTATGGGGTTGAAGTAACGCCCGAACGTCTGAAGCGTGTTGAACTTGCTGAAGCTTGGCTCGCAGAAAAAGGTCTGAGAGAATTTCGCGTTCGAGTGCATCCAGATGAACTCGCTCGGCTTGAAATTACCTTCGCTGATTTGGCACAGTTTTTCCAGGACGAGAAATTTCGACACGCTGTCGCCCATCAATTACGGAAGCTGGGGTTCAGCCGGGTGACTGTTGATCTAGAGGGCTTTTGTTCCGGAAGCTTATACCAACTAAAGAAGAGTGTTTCCGAATAGAAGTTTCGTCCTGGTCTTAGACGTCGCAGCGTGTGAGACAATGAGACGATTCTATGACGGCGATTAGCCAAAAAGTAATAGGGCAGGTATGACGCTAAGTTCATGCCTGCCCTATTGTGTTGACTTATAAGCAAGCTCGATGGATATGGATTAATCGAGGAAATCTTGATCTTCGAGTCGATCGGGAACATAGGTTTCGGTTACGAAACTGATCCCGCGATTGACGAGTGCTTCGACTTCAAGTTTGAAATCGTTTTCCAGCATCTTGTCGATTTCCTGCTGCCACTTTTTCTTCCCTTCGAACCAAGGGTACTTCTTGATTTGAACGGCTCGTTTGCGGTCGTTATCGTTCAAGCGAATGGTCACGTTGCGAGATAATTCGCAGCGTTCAAAATCGATACTGCGAATGCCCAAATAACGTGCTTCGGGAATTGCCATACGCGCCGACTCGAAGGCGAGGTTGATCGATCCCTGTTTGATAACGCTGTAGATGTAATATCCCCATGGGTCATTATCGAGCAAGCAATAAACGGGGAGTTCAAGTTCGTTATGCAAGCGGTGAAGCATGCGTCGCACACCGCGCGGTGGCTGACCACCACCGTGGGTCAGGATGCAATTTTGCTTCTTCCAGAATTTATCTTCGTTGAAGCGTTGCCAGACCGTATTCTTTTCGACATGCAGGATGAATTTGGCTGTGCATTTTTTGAATTGCACACGATCGGGTTCAACGATCGAAGGGATGCCATATCCTCCGCTCCCCATGCGCGAACAATCGATTTCGTCGCCGTTATCGATCAGTGTGAGCGGTCCAACCATCTCGCCTTTTTTGTCCGCGTAGAGATGTAATTCCTCACGCAACGAGGAGCTTAGTACTTCGAGATCCTCGATGATAGGGTCAGACTCACTTTGTTCGTTGAAGGTTTCTTCTTTTGTTCCTTCAATCGTATGTTTGAGCAAGTAATACAGACCTCGAATGCTCGTTGTTTTGCCTTGCTTGATGAGTTGGGTGCAGCCACTGCCGATGAGCAGGGTTTGCATGTAGGCTTTGGCTTGAGAGAGGTTAAAGAGATGGCGGCGATTGGTGTTCTTGCCCATCTCGATAAACTTTTTGGTGCGATTGAATTTTACGTTCGAGAGTGAGCGTGAGGGGATGTCCAAAAAGGGATCGCGAACACGTTCGGCCGCTTCGATGACCGTATCTGCCAAACGGCAGAGATTATCGAGCGTCTTTTGGTCTTGCTTGCTCAGTTTTACTTCAGGCTGTTCTTGTTCTGTGTTGGGGCGTTTCTTGGCCATATTCCGTTATCTCGTAGATGTGTGTTTTTGTGAATGTTTCCAGTGGTTTGTCACGCGTGATTAAGTTGGGGGAGCGATAATGATGACGTTGTCATCTGCCTCAAGTGTTTGTTCCACTTTCTTGCCCCGTTCGTCCAGCTTGATATCTGCTGTCGAAGTCCGTTTGATGGCCACTTTCTGGAGACGTTCCAAGAGTCCTTGTTGATCTTTGCCCTTGATTTCGGAGACGCTGCTTGCCACTTCCTTGAGATAACGGAGGAAGATGCTGCGGCGTTCTTCCTCTTCAGCTACTTGCTGTTTGCATCTTAAGTACATCGAGAGTTTTCGGCCGACGGCTTGCAGGCCTAAACGCAGTTCTTTCTCTATTTCAGGATAATTGGCGACTGCTTCTTTTGATTCGCTAGTGAAAGGAACCCATACGCTGGCGATGTGGACCATGACTGCGATGGGCCCATTCGGGAGTGAGCCTCGGGATTGGGTTAAGCCGTAAGATCGCCAGTTCATGTTGATGATGGATTGAGTGATCGCGCATGCGCCTGCTTGGAATTGCAGTGGCACTCGGTTGGCGAAACGCATCACGGTCATGGCCTGGCCTTCGCTGATGCTTACTTCATGTAGGGCTTCGTGAAGCGCAGCACGTTGGTCATTGGTTAATTTGGCAGGCGAACAACGAGGAGGAATCTTAGCTTCCTTCAAAATGCGGTCCGCACTTTCGCCACCAATGCCTTGGAAGGCATCGATAAGAAACTTGCGTAGGCTGCGAATGTCACTTTGAGTGAGCAGTTCATCGAGGGCATCGCGAGTCACTTTTTGGCTTTGCGGTGCGCCACCGTAAGCCAGAGCGACCTCGACAATAAACGGGTTGCCACGATACACGCCAGGTGGTCGAGTTTCTGCGGCATAAAATGTGCCAGGCACGACATGCTTCAAGCCTTTGAGGAGCAGTTGTTCGCCGATGGGAACGATGCAGTCCGTGGCTGGTGGGCGAATGCGTGTTTCTTGGATCGCGTGATATAGTCGGTCCGCTTCGGATTGACCGACTTTAATAGCCTTCGTGCGCGGCGAGAGTTTGGCGGTGTCACAAATCGTTTTGGCGACCGATGGAGAGACGCACGAGAACGAGTCGCACAAGAACCCAGATAAGGTCGCACCTTTATCCTCGGCGAGCATGGTCATTAAACGCCCGAGTTCAACGCCGTACGGATGCGGCTTGATTTCTTTGGCTTCGGCAGGGAGTTCCAAGGTGCTGCGATGATAGGAACGCGACAAGCCTTCTGGGTCTTTGTAATGAACCGTGACGTGCGGGTTAGCGATCGCAGTTTGTTCGAGATATTCGTCAACGCTCCCTTTGCCCCGTTTATAGACGGCTGCCAATTCGATGGTGACACGAGTGCCGCTGGCAACCTCTTCTGGTTCCGGATGCTGTTCGCTGATGGGGTATTCATTTTCCCAGGCAATTTTGTTGCCTTTGATGAATTGTAGCCCTTTTTCGCCGGGCTCGATGTCGATCCCCTCCCCTTTCCCATTGATGATTTCAGGTTGATTTTTCTTAGTATCAATCTGCAATTCGAAATAGTGGAGTGGCTTCTTCGGCGATAGTTTTGAGACGATGAGTACTGGTTTGCCCGTCGTCAGCATCCCGTTCATACCAGCCGCGCTAATACCGATCCCTTGCTGCCCTCGGCTCATTCGGAGGCGGTGAAACTTGCTGCCGTAAAGCAATTTGCCGAAGATCAAGGGGATTTGTTTCTTGACGATACCGGGGCCGTTATCTTGGACGGAGACGCGAAATCGACCGGACTGGGTGGCGTCGATGGAGACCCAAATTTCGGGTGGAATTCCAGCTTCTTCGCATGCATCAAGAGAGTTGTCGACTGCTTCTTTGACCGTTGTAAGTAGCGCTTTGCGGGGATTATCAAACCCCAATAAGTGCTTGTTTTTTGCGAAAAACTCGCTGACAGCGATGTCTCGCTGTTTGGTTGCCATGGTTTCCGCAGTGGCCCGGCGCGTGGCGTTTCGCTTGCCGGTGCTGGATGAACTAGTGGCAGGATCGGTAGCAGTTGCCATAGCTTAAGCGTCCTAACTCTTGAGATGCAGATTCCTGTTTTTACCAGAGGACTATCGTCCGTTTGGCACGTGTCCGTTTGGTAAGATATTCCGATTGTATAAAAGAAAAAAGCCTGCTTGGCGACCCCGTTACCGGAGAGTTTCGCGAAGCAGGCTTAGAAATCAACGTGGAGAATTAGCAATTCGCGATGCTGGCAATGCGTTTTGCTGCAAATCCAAGGGGCCAAAATGGGTTACCAGGGGGCTCGGACAGGGTAAACGCCGAACTGGCTTGAGTTGCTGGGCCAGCGAGGTGTACCGTAGAACATTCCCCCCCCACCACTTGGAAGTGGGCGGCCGTACTGGTGATAAATGTTCGACATGCGGTTTTGGCTGACGCCCCAGGAGTAATTGGTTTGCATCGAAGCCGTGGGTGGGACAACCAAGGCGGTTGGTTGGCCGTATTGCAAGTAATAGTGTTGTCCATGCCATGGGCGGCTGGAGGCGAAGTTCTGAGCATAATAGTCAGTGATGGTGTATGGATACGCCCACTGAACCATTTGCTCTCCCGGTGAGCCGTAGGTCTGGGCGTTCGACGATCGCTCGCCAATTACCAAGATGCCTGCGACGGTCAGCAGTAAGAGTGCAGTTCGTAACATGAACAGAGTCCTCAAATTTCCGCTCGAGCTTATCGAGCAATCTTGATTTTGTTGACAATCGAGTGAGTTGCGGTGCGAACTGGCGGAGCATAGTAGTGGGCGCTGGTTCGGTTCAAGCCACGGCTGTTATCGTAGTAGCTGTGGTAAGTATCTTTGTGCCAGTACATGTACTGATGAGGATAAAGTGGCTGATAGGTGTAATAGGTGTGGCCTACCCAAGCAGGTACCGGACGAGGTGCGATGAACATCTCGGCGGAGGCTTGGTTGGAGTAACCTTGGGTGTAATAGTTGTGGAACATGTCACCCGATCCGTTGACCATGCTGAGCGAGTTCACTCGTTGACCCGGCAAGGGGCCGTGAGGGATTCCGCCCCAAGCAATTCCATGGCCCATGTGGCCGTAATGTACATGACCGCAATCGCCTGTGGCACAATCTTGTGCTTGAACGTTCGAAACAACGGAACCCAAAATTGCAACTGCGACAACGCATTTCAAAGCAAGCTTGATGCTACGCATAATAATCCTCCCTAATCGCCAGCGACGTTTGCGCTGCCGACCACTGAGTGGGCAACGCCTCCTATTATCCTTGAGGATTTCGTCAGCAATTTTTCAAAAGGGTATAGATTTTTCTTTCTGTGCTACAGCTTGCCTAGGTAGATCTTAGGGCTGGTAAGCCATGCTGGGAACGCAAGCGATTCAGCCTATTCCAAGTGGCTTGGTTTAATCCGAAAAGTTTGACTAATTGGGACGGGCTGGTTTGCAATCGAGAAGCTGCGGCTTTCATTTCGAAATTCACTGAACCGAGAACCGCGAGGGATTCAGCGATGAGGGCCGCAAAATCGTTGTGATTAGGAGAGACAACGATGCGCGTATTTTTGACCCGAGATGTCCACAACTCAGTGGGACTTTGGGTTGCGAGCGACTCATCGATGAGCTCGTAGGCCAGCCGAATGCGAAGTCTCTGGAAGGCGACCTCGCGATTTTCAGATTGGCTGCGACGTTCGTTCGCTTCCGCCGAAACGCCGCTGGGTTGATGGGTGACAATCACTGCGGTTTCAACTTTGTTTCGATGTTGACCTCCAGGTCCGCCGCGGCGAGTTGTTTCGACTCGGCACTGTTTCCATAGTTCGTCGATTGCGAGTTGAGACGGGTGCATGATTCGGTCCATCGAGTATTGATGTTGGACGCTATCCAACTCGCATTGTCTTACGATTAATAGGCTGTCGGTTGTTTCCAAACCACTAGGAATGTTTTTAGCAAAATCTTAACGTCCAGCCAAATCGACCATTCGCGAATGTAGCGATGATCGAGTTCGACCCGCTTTTCCATTTTGTCGAGCGTGTCGGTTTCACCACGAAAACCCTCGACTTGTGCTAGGCCAGTGATTCCAGGTTTGACCTTGTGCCGAAGCATGTATCCTCGGATTAAGCGGCGATATTGTTCGTTGTGGGCGGTTGCGTGCGGACGGGGGCCCACCATCGACATATTGCCCTGTAAGACGTTGAATAATTGAGGCAGTTCGTCGAGTGAGCTTTTGCGAAGGAATGCACCGAAGGGTGTGATGCGGGGATCGCCTTTGGTGGCCTGTTTGATGACTGGTCCGTTATCGCATACTCGCATGGAACGGAATTTCCATACCCAGATTTCGCGACCGTCTAATCCATAGCGTTTCTGTCGGAAGAAGATTGGGCCAGGTGAAGTTAATTTGATGATCAATGCTACAGCGAGCATCATGGGAGTGGCCGCAATCAGCGCGGCGGCTGCAGCGGCAACATCGAGGACGCGTTTGGCCCAGCCGTCCACTCCATATAGCGGCGTTTCGAACACGCTCACAGCAGGAATTCCACCATGATTGGTCCAGCGGGAGTGTAGTAATTCGAATACGAAGAAATCGGGGACGATGTACACGGAGATGGTTGAATCGCTCAATTGGTCCAGCAGGGATCGAATGCGGCTTTCCGCTCGCATTGGTAACGTGATGTATACCGTCGCTATTTCACCTTGTTTGGCACGTTCAATCAATTCGTTGAGTTTGCCTTGGTAGCCGGGCATATATTCAGGGATATCACAGCGACGCCCTTCGATTCGATCGTCGAAGAAGCCCACAAAATTGAGGCCTTGCAACGGATTGTTTTGGATACTTTGAGCGAGTTGCAAGCCCAGCGGATTCATGCCGGCGATTGCGAAACGCCGTTGGTGGTGCGGACTTCGAATAAGAGTTTCAAGCATGGCCCGCAAGCACATGCGGTTGCAAGCGAGGACGGAAAGCCCGAGTATTCCCCAGGCCGCGAAGCTGATACGTGAAAAGTTGGCTCCCATTTTCAAGAAAAACGCGAAGACGAGGAGCACTGTAAGTGTGCAGATCCAGTTGAGCGTAACGACGGCGAGATCGCGGTCAGGCGAGACGGCGCGTTCAACACGGTAGATGCCGGTGCCTTCCGCAAAAAGCACGAACAGCAACGCTCCCATCATACCGGCAGCGAGCGTGAGATCGCTTATCTCTTGCCCTAAAAGCCAACGGGAAAGTGCATAGGTTCCGACGATGATGATGCAGTCGACGAAGCGAAGCAGCATGGGCCATGCATTGCGATGCTCTCGAATATCACGATCTACGTTGGATGCCATGATGGTCCTATAGGCTGACGATAGTTGAAAGTTCCTGCGGCTTCACAATGAAATCACAGGGTCCTCTGGGGGGATCATCAGAAAGCTAGGACAAAAAATGGCCTTTGCCAAGGAAAAGTGGCAACTGTTAATCAACCCAATCCAAACCAAGGTCAAGGTTGATTGCGGAATGGGTTAATGCGCCGACGCTTATTCGCTCTACGCCAGTGGTAGCGATTGCAGCGATTGTGTCAAAGCGGACCCCACCTGAAGCTTCGAGTTGGGTTGTGGATTTCAGCTCATTCCGAATGGCAACAGCCTCGCGAAGTTGCTCGTTGGTCATGTTGTCAAGCAAAATGATGTCGGGAGACTGTTGTATGGCATTGTGAAATTGTGCGATGGTGTCCACTTCAATTTCGATCAAAACATCACGGTTTTGGCAATCGGGCCAGGACATAGCAAAGGCTCGCGCTCGTTCGACTGCTTCGGCTGGCGAAATGCGTTTGCCAGTTGAATCGACATGAAAGGCAAGGTGATTGTCTTTGATGAGGATAGCGTCGAAGAGGCCCAGCCGATGATTTCGTCCACCGCCACACTGAACGGCGTATTTTTCAAGGTAACGCCAACCAGGTGTTGTCTTACGGGTATCGTACGCATGAGCGCGAGTCCCCTGGATTAGCCGAACGAACTGGTTTGTCAGCGAAGCGATACCGCAAAGTCGACCGAGAAAATTAAGCGCAATTCGTTCGAGGGAAAGTAAGTCGCGGACTTTGCCGCTTAACTTACACAGAGTCTGAGATTTTTCAAACGACGCCCCATCGTGAAGGCATACTTCTAATTCTACCTGGGCTTCAATCTCAGATAGAATCTGGGGAAGCAAATCTAGGCCGGAGGCAACACCTGCCTGTCTGGCGACAATGGCAGCAGAACCGGTGGAGGATTCAGGGACCAAAGAAAAAGTGGTAAGGTCGACGCTGTTTTGAAGGTCTTCCCATATGGCGAGTCGAACCAGTTGACGGAGCTCGCTACCCAGTCTCGAATCGCGTGCGTTGATTTGGGTAAAGTCTTTCATTACATTTCCTATGGCAAGAGCTCTGGAGGCCGTGCTGGTTTCTGAGGGGTGTTTGCTGTGGCGGAGATTCAATCGAAGTCTTTGGCCACTGCGTTGTATTGGTTTCAGAACACCAGCTTACGGATTGGAAATGGTATCGAAAAGCCGTCAAGAACAATTGCAACAACTCTATGTTGGGGCTTCGTTTGGTCGCGGCATCGACCACGATAAGTATTTCAGTATCGGAATCGTTCTGTGGATGCTGGTGGCGTTTGGTTGGTATCGGGGGTATTGGGCATACAAATATGCTGCTGAGAAGAGCTCCACGGTCGTCCAACCGATTTCGACATTGATCCACATCAACACGGCGGGCAAGATCGAACTCTGTTTATTGCCAGGTATTGGACCCAAAATGGCGGATTCTATTTTGGACTTTCGAATGAAGCATGGCCCATTCGATTCGTGGGACGCGCTGGATCAAGTAAAGGGCATTGGGCCTAAGACGATCGAAAACATCAAACGCTTCGCGACCCTTGATTGATTCCAGTCGCACAACATCTACAGCCCCACCGCGAAGCTAGCAAACAGAATGCATAAGGGTGCCTGGCACCTTGTGCATTGTTTTTTTGT